>ENA-OQCB01000642-OQCB01000642.1-human-gut-metagenome-genome-assembly--contig:-NODE-642-length-16014-cov-3.011897_pt1 | contig 16014 bp, 18 predicted proteins | sample MGYA00242493_ERZ504568 | MGnify/ENA primary metagenome ERZ504568 (study PRJEB26092, sample SAMD00036229) | human gut metagenome | host: Homo sapiens | study: EMG produced TPA metagenomics assembly of...
AAAAGAACCGGGAAAATCAGATATTAGTAGGATGCTTGCATCGGGGGTAGGTTCCGGTGGTTTTTGTTACCTGTTAGGTGGACAGGCTATGGATATGCTTGCAGCATTTCTTTCAGGATTTTTATTATATGTGGTACTTCTTGCTTTTGAAAAACGAGAAAAAACTACATCAAAAATTGTGTTAAATATGATTGGGGGATTTTGTGTATCTCTTTTTGCAGTGTTTTTTTATCGTATAGGACTTGGAAATACACCGGGAAGTATTTTGGTAGGTTCTGTTATGCCTTTGGTTCCGGGAGTATCTTTGGTAAATGCTGTTCGTGATTTTGCTGAGGGGAATTATATCGGAGGAGGCGTCCGCTTTTTAGATGCTTTGATGGTGGCTCTTGGAATTGCTTTGGGAGTCAGCCTGATGCATGTAATATATTTTCGGATGACAGGAGGAAGCCTATTATGATTACAGATGCAGTTTTACAATTTTTGGCAGCTTTTTTTGGTACGATTGCTTTTTCTGTATTATTTTCTGTACCAAAAGAACATTATCCGTTGTGCGGTGTAATCGGGGGAACAGGCTGGATGCTTTGCTGGACATTAATTCATGTATTGCATACCGGTGTAGTAGAGGCTAATTTTATTGCTACTGTATTTATTACATTAGCATCACGAATTGGGAGCACAGTAAGAAAATGTCCGGTAACTTTATTTTTGATTGCGGGTATTTTTCCGGAAGTGCCGGGAATTGGTGTGTATAGAACCATTTATTACAGTGTGCAGGAAAATCACGAAATGGGATTTTATTATGGACGAGAAACATTAGGAATAGCTATTGCCATGGTGTTAGGAATTATTCTGGTATTTGAAATTCCACAGAAAACCATTAATCGGTTATTTGGAGATAAAGCGTTATATGGAAGGAAATAAAAAGACGATTACCTATTACAAATCAAAAATTATAGATACATTTACGCTCAGTCTGCGCTCCCTTTGAGCCTGAGGTCTCAAAGCGTACTCGACAAATTCGCAAAATATATCTATAATTTTGATTATGCAGTAATGGGTAGTCGTCTTTTTTTATTTTGAGAGAGTTTAATTTAAAATAATATCGTGCCATATTTACATTATAAAAAACTCTATGCTGTTACAATCGTGCCTGTTTTACCCAGATATCCGTCCTTTGCTTTTGCAATGGAGGTAATAATGGCTTTTCTGCCCGGTTTGGCTTCTACGAAGTCGATAGAAGCCTGAATTTTGGGCAGCATCGTGTAGTCTTCAAATTGCCCTTCTTCCATGTATTCTTTTAATTCGGCAGAAGTCACTTCGTGAAGTGCTTTTTCCTGTGTTGTTTCGTAATTTACAGAAACACAGTCTACGCTTGTTAAAATCAGGAGAATATCAGCGTCCAGTTCATCTGCCAGTTTTTCGCTGATTAAGTCTTTTTCAATGACTGCACTTGCTCCGGTAAGCTCTTCATTCTGTTCTAAAACGGGAATTCCGCCTCCTCCGGCGGCAATGACAACCTGTCCTGCATCAAATAAGGTTTTGATTGCGTCAATTTCAATAATCTTGTCCGGCTTTGGGGCGGCTACAATTCTGCGATATCCCTGTTCTGTTTTGGTTACATAATTTCCCTTTTTCTCTTCTTGGAAAGCTTCTTCCTCTGTCAGCGTTCTTCCGATAACTTTTACCGGTTCATGAAAAGCATCGTCATAAGGGTCTACGGTAACCTGTGTTAAAACAGTGCTGACCGGTTTATAAATACCCCTGCGAAGAAGCTCTGCTCTTAAAGCGTTTTGGATATCATAACCAATGTAGCCCTGACTCATGGCAGAGCATACAGACATGGGAACGGCAGTAAAATCAGGATGTACCTTTCCAAATTCGTTCATGGCAGTGTGTATCATGCCAATCTGAGGTGCATTGCTGTGTGTAATTACCAGATTAAGTCCGCATTCAATTAAATCTGCTAAAATTTTAGCGGAAGATTTTGTGGCACATTTTTGCTCCGGAAGTGTTGTGCCGAGAGCTCTGTGTCCAAGCGCTACTACTACTTTCTTTTTGCCCATAAAATAAGTCCTTCTTTCCTATCGTTTATAGTTATAAACCATTATATCGGTTACGGAAAAGAAAAGCAACAGAAAAAACCCGATACAAAAGTATCGGGTCTTTCCAACTTGAGGGGGAGATAGTGAGTGGTTTATCAACTATCCATGTTCCATTATAAGGACAAAATATGAGGAAATTATGTCGGTTTTATAAAAAAAATGAAAAACTCTCTTAAGAAAAATTAAAAGAAGCTTATCCTAAATAAGATTTTAAAAGTAAAAAGGTATTTTTTACACCGTCTACGTGGCTTCGCTCATAGCCATGGGAGGCGTAGACACCTGCACCGATAAGCCCGTGACGCACATCATAGCCTGCCCGCAGAGCCGCTTCTGCATCCGAGCCATAATGAGGATAAACATCTACGGCAAAATCTGCTCCTGCATTTTTTGCAGCAGAAATTAAATCACTGACAAGCTGGTAATTATAAGGACCGCCGCTGTCCTTGGCACAGATAGATACCTGATGCTCTTTACAATTTAAGCCGTCTCCCACGCAGCCCATATCAACCGATAAAACCTCTGTGACACCCGCAGGAATAGAAGCAGAGCCTCCATGTCCAACCTCCTCATATACGGTGAAATGCTGATAGAGCTTTCTTTTTGGACAAATTCGGTTATCCTTTAAATATTTGGCATAGCCCATTAAAATAGCTGCACTTAATTTATCATCCAGAAAACGGCTTTTGATAAATCCGCTTTTGGTAATGGTTGTGCGTGGGCAGAAGCAAACAATATCCCCTGTCATAATACCCAGCGCTTCGGTGTCTGCTTTTGAGAAAACCTTTTCGTCAGGGACAATTTCCATGACATCAAAACTTCTGGAAGTTTCATCGTATTTTCCGTTTACATGAATGGAAGCATTGCAAAGCTGGCACGTACCTTCATAAGCGCCGGAAAAACGTGTGATAATTTTACAGTTTTCCCCTTCTGCATTATTGGCATTCATACCTCCCAGCGGAGAAATGGCAAGTCTGCCGTTTGCTTTAACCTCTGTAACAATAGCACCCAGCGTATCCACATGAGCTTCCAGAAAAACGGCATTTTCAGCATCTGTTCCGCCTAAATCTACCAAGACGCCGCCTTTTACCGTCTGTGTGGGAGTATAGCCCATTGCCTTATATTCATCCATGAGATAGTCCGTTACATTTTTTGTATAGCCTGTCGGGCTGTCAATGGACAATAATTTTTGTAATTGTTCTAAAATATAATCCGTGTATTTTTCCATGATTTCAATCCTCCTATTGCTCCCATTGTAGCTTTTCCGTTATATTACGTCAAGAAAAAGAAAATTGTAGTAGAAAAATTCATTCATTCCATATATAATAGAAATAGTATGGACATATTAAAGACAAGGAGGAATATAACCCATGTATGATATGAAAATTTCAGACTCTGTTGTGTATATCGGAGTAAATGATAAAACCATTGATTTGTTTGAAAGTCAGTATAAGGTACCAAATGGAGTTTCTTACAATTCTTATGTAATTTTAGATGAAAAAGTAGCTGTTATGGATACTGTGGATAAACGTGCCACAGAGCAATGGATGGAAAATTTATCTCAGGCGTTAAACGGCCGCAGTGTGGATTACCTTGTAGTCTCTCATTTAGAGCCGGATCATGCGTCTAATGTTCAGAAATTAGCTGAATTATATCCGGATATGAAAATTGTGGGAAATGCAAAAATCTTTTCTATGCTGCCACAGTTCTTTACAATGGATCTTTCAGATAGAAGTGTTGTAGTAAAAGAAGGAGATACTTTAAGCCTTGGAAGTCACACATTGCAGTTTTTTATGGCGCCAATGGTTCACTGGCCAGAGGTTATGGTAGAGTATGAACAGTCTGAAAAAATTCTGTTTTCCGCAGACGGATTTGGAAAATTCGGCGCTCTTGATGTGGAAGAAGACTGGACAGACGAGGCCAGAAGATATTTTATCAATATTGTAGGAAAATACGGCACACAGGTACAGAATTTATTGAAGAAAGCGGCGACTCTGGATATTCAGACAATTTGTCCCCTTCATGGACCTGTTTTAAAAGAAAATCTGGGCTATTATATTGAAAAATATCTTACATGGAGCAGTTATGAGCCGGAAGAAGAAGGTGTGGTAATTGCTTACGCATCTATTCACGGAAATACGGCAAAAGCAGCCGAAAAGATGGCTGAGATTTTAAAAGAAAAAGGTGCGAAGGCAGTTTGCTGCTTTGATTTGGCGAGAGATGATATGGCAGAGGCAGTAGCAGAAGCATTCCGCTATGACAAGCTGGTAATCATGTCTCCGACTTATGACGGAGCGTTGTTCCCTTGCATGGAAGACTTTTTATATCACTTAAAAGTAAAAACTTACAAAAAGAGAACCGTAGGTATTGTGGAAAACGGTTCATGGGCGCCTATGGCCGGAAAATTGATGAAGGCTTATCTGGAAGCAATGAAAGACGTTCAGATTTGTGAGCCGGTTGTCAGCATCAAATCTGTAATGAAAGAAGCTGATGAGAAAAATCTGGAGATTCTGGCAGAGGCTTTACTGGGGTAAGAAATCAAAATCTGTGGAGATAAAACTACAAAAGACAGGAGGACTTTGCCATGAAGTGTCCGTTTTGCGGTCAGGAAAATACAAGAGTTATCGACTCAAGACCTGTACCGGATAATAATTCTATAAGACGAAGACGTCAGTGTGATGAATGTGGGAAGCGTTTTACAACGTATGAAAAAATTGAAACAATTCCCCTTGTGGTAATCAAAAAAGACCAGAGCAGAGAGCAATATGACCGTTCGAAAATTCAGGGAGGCGTTACACGTGCCTGCTATAAACGACCGATTTCCGTAAAGAAAATCGAAGAATTGATTGATGATATTGAAACCGAAATTTTCAATAAGGAAGAGCGGGAAATTCCAAGTACACTGATAGGGGAAATTGTTATGGACAAGCTCAAGGAGCTGGATGCAGTGGCTTATGTCCGATTTGCGTCTGTATATCGGGAATTCAAAGATATTGATACCTTTATGGACGAATTAAAGAAAATGATGAATTAAAAAGGGAGTTGTTGCTTTAAAAATATTCGAGATATGAATTTAAAGCGACAACTCCTTTGCGTTATATTGTCTTACATTAAGAATTCAATGAGATTTTCGTAAATATCCTGACTTTTTTCCTTCCAGTTCATACAGACGGCAGCAGCAGCTTCTTCTGTGGGAACTGCTATGGTTAAATCTACCACGGAAAAGTCATTTTTTTTCAAACGACAGCGTACGTGATAACCTTCGATTTCACTTTTGTAATAATCTGCAATAGCAGATAGTTCTTCTCGCATCTGAATAATATTTTCTTTGAAGAAAGCAGAAATATCAGATTTAATCCCATCGGAAATCTGATCCTCAAAGTAGGACAGTGTCTGTTTACCCTGAGCAGTAATCTCAAAGTAAGAGGAGTTTCGAATGGTTTTGGACTCAATCAGCTCTGAGTCAATCAGCTCTGAAATTGCCTGCTGGAGATGGAAATAGGTGGTATAGCCTTTATCCAGCACAAAACCGGATATCTGAGCATTCGTAAGCGGAAAATCCACTTTTTCCAACATATACAGAATAATCAGTTTATAGAGTGTGAGTGGCTCTGACATGACTTAATCCTCCTTATTTTCCATTGGTTTATATTGTTTTCCCTGAAAAGCGTGCCGAAGCTTACATTCTCGGTGAAGGGTGTTTAGAACGGTTCTTTTTGCGCTGCTCCATAGAGGGGCAATGAGCAAATCCTTTGGACCGTCACCGGTGAGACGGTGAATGACAATTTCCGGATTAAGATGCTCCAGACAGTCTATGACAAGCTCCAAGTATTCCTCCATAGAGTATACCTGAAATTTTCCTGCCAGATAATCCTCTGCCAAATCGGTTCCTTTTAATACATGAAGAAGCTGCAATTTAATGCCCTGAATATCCCCGTGATTAAGATATTCTATGGTAGATAAAATATCGTTTTTGCTTTCGCCGGGAAGCCCTAAAATGGTATGTACAATCACATCCAGATTTCTTTTTCGAAGCTCTGAAACAGCCTGTTCAAAACAGGAAAGCGGATAGCCCCGACGAATATATCGGGCAGTGGTTTCGTGAATGGTTTGAAGACCTAATTCCACCCATACAGGCATTTTTTTGATTTAACTCATCCAGAAGCTGTAAAATATCTTCACCCAGACAATCCGGTCTGGTTCCGATAGAAATTGCTACAATATCAGGGTGTGAAATCGCTTCCGTATAAATTTTTCGTAAGTAATCCACAGGAGCATAAGTATTGGTGTAGGCTTGAAAGTAAGCAATAAATTTTGCTACGCCCCGCTTTTGCCGAATAGAAGCTGCCTGCTTTTCAATCTGCTGTGTAATAGAGTCCTGACGACTGCCTGCAAAATCTCCTGAACCTCCTGCACTGCAAAAAATACAGCCGCGGCTGCCAAGAGTTCCGTCACGATTGGGGCAGGTCATACCTGCGTCCAAAGCAACTTTATATATTTTTTCTCCAAATCGCTCCTTTAGCATATAATCAAAAGAATGATATGGTTTTCCGTTCCAGTTTTCCATAAGAAATCCTTCCTTTTTTTCTTCTTTCTATATCATACCATTGGAAAAATTCTTTTACAAGAGAAAGAATAAGACAGAAATCGAGTCTGCCATTCCCGATATCGTTGACAAAGGTTTTCAATTTGTGGTAATGTGAACTTAAATAAATGGAAAGATAATGGGATAGACGTATGAGAAAAAGTGCCAAGAAAGTAATAAGTATTTTGTGCTGTATGACCGTGCTCCTTACAGGACTGAGCGGATGCAGCTTAGGAAAAGAAAAAGCAAGACCAATAGAAAGCGGAACTTTAAAGGTAGGTATGAACTTGCAGATTGATAAAATGTGTTATGTGCCATCGCAAAGCAGTATGCCTGAGGGTTTTGAAGTAGAAGTAGCACAGAAAATCGCAGAAAAGCTGGAGCTGAAGCTGGAGATTGTAGATACATCAGAGGAAAATCTTTTGAAATCCTTGGATGCGGAACTATATGACTGTGTCATATCAGCAGTGGGGCTTGCAGACTGGAATAAGAGCCATTATTCCTACACTGATGCTTATGCAGACATTGCAGAGGTAAAAGATGTAATAGGAAAAAACACAGAAGATACAAAAATTGCGGTTTTTACGAAAAAAGGTAATCCTATGGCGAAAGAAATCAATAAAAATTAGTTGAACTCAGAAAAGACGGAAGTATCGGAGAGATTTCAAAAAAATATTTTGAAAAGGATATCAGTATTCCGGTTCAATAAAAAAATGCGAGAGGAAACAGGGAAAATATGCCTGAAAAACTCCATCTCGTTTTTTGTATAAATTTACAGGCGGTTTTTTGAAAAAACAACTTGATTTTTCAAGGGTGTAATGTTAGCATAAAGATATAGTTTAATGGCTAAACTAAGTGTGGCTGAACGAAACTTGAAAGCACATTTTTGAGAGTAAAAGGTGAGAGCCTTTCAGAAGAATAAAAATTTTCAGGAGGAAAAAAGTATGAATTTATCAAACATGCCGGAATTAAAATTAGGTATTGTTGCAGTAAGCCGTGACTGTTTCCCGATGTCTTTGTCAGAAAACAGAAGAAAAGCAGTAGTAGAGGCTTACAAGAAAAATTTTAGCGGAGAAATTTTCGAATGTCCCACAGTTGTAGAAAGTGAAACAGATATGCTGAAGGCTGCTAAGGAATTAAGAGAAGCAGGCTGTAACGCACAGATTGTTTACCTTGGCAATTTTGGCCCTGAAACAGAGGAAACTATGCTGGTAAAAGCTTTCCACGGTCCATCTATGGTTGTGGCAGCGGCAGAAGAAGGAAATCTGGTACAAGGCAGAGGCGATGCTTACTGTGGAATGTTAAATGCCAGCTATAATTTAAAGCTGCGTAATTTAAACGCTTATATTCCGGAATATCCTGTGGGAACGGCAGAAGAAATTGCAGAAATGATTAACGAATTTGCACCGATTGCAAGAGCTGTTGTTGCATTGAAAACTCTGAAAATTATTAGCTTTGGTCCAAGACCGGCAAACTTCCTTGCATGTAATGCACCGATTAAGAGATTATATGATTTAGGTGTAGAGATTGAAGAAAACTCTGAGCTTGATTTATTTGAAGCATTTAATAAACATGCAGATGACCCACGTATTCCTGACGTTGTAAAAGAAATGGAAGCAGAGTTAGGCGAAGGAAATATGAAACCTGAAATCCTACCTAAGCTTGCACAGTATGAAATTACCTTATTAGACTGGGTAGAAGCACATAAAGGAAGCAGAAAATATGTAACGCTTACAACAAAATGCTGGCCTGCATTCCAGACACAGTTTGGATTTGTGCCATGTTATGTAAACAGTCGTCTGACAGACAGAGGAATTCCTGTTTCCTGTGAAGTGGATATTTGGGGAACATTAAGTGAATATATCGGTACAGTTATCAGTCAGGATACCGTTACCCTGCTGGATATTAACAACACAGTACCTTCTCATATTTATAATGAAGAAATCAAAAACAAATATGACTATACACAGAAAGATACTTTCATGGGATTTCATTGCGGAAATACAGCGGCAAGCAAGCTGACAGCATGTTCCATGAAGTATCAGATGATTATGGCAAGAACCTTGCCGGAAGAAGTAACACAGGGTACTCTGGAAGGAGATATTATCCCCGGAGATATTACTTTCTATCGCTTACAGAGCACAGCAGACTGCAAGCTTCGTGCATACATTGCACAGGGTGAAGTACTTCCGGTGGCAACACAGAGCTTTGGGGGAATTGGTATTTTTGCAATTCCTGAAATGGGACGTTTCTATCGCCATGTGCTGATTGAAAAAAATTATCCTCATCACGGAGCGGTTGCTTTTGGACATTACGGAAAAACATTGTTTGAAGTATTTAAGTTCTTAGGCGTAGAGATTGATGAAATCAACTACAATCAGCCAAAAGGCGCATTATACCCAACAGAAAATCCATTTGCATAGATATAATTACAGAGGCTGTCTTTCTACGGGCAGCCTTCATTGTTTTACAGGAGGTTTGTTATGTTATATATTGGAGTAGATTTAGGCACTTCGGCGGTAAAACTGCTTTTGATGAATGAAACAGGGAAAATAGAAAAAATTGTATCAAGGGAATATCCTTTGTATTTTCCAAAGCCCGGCTGGTCTGAGCAAAATCCGGAGGATTGGTGGAAACAGAGCTTAGAGGGAATTAGGGAATTGACGGCAGAATGTGACAAAAGTCAGGTGGCAGGCATCAGCTTTGGCGGGCAGATGCACGGCCTTGTAATTTTAGATGAGAATGATGAGGTCATTCGTCCGGCAATTCTGTGGAATGACGGAAGAACACAGAAAGAAACCGATTATTTAAATGAAGTAATCGGAAAAGAAAAAAATATCTGCCTGTACAGCGAACATTGCTTTTGCAGGCTTTACAGCGCCGAAAATTTTATGGGTGAAGGAAAAATGAGCCGGAGAATTTTAAGAAAAATCAGAAAAAATCATGCTGCCGAAGGATTACCTGGCATATAAGCTCTCCGGTGTTCACTGCTGCGATATGTCTGACGCATCCGGAATGTTGCTCTTTGATGTGAAAAACAGATGCTGGTCAAAAGAAATGCTGAAAATCTGCGGGATTACAGAAGAACAGATGCCGAAGCTGTTTGAAAGCTATGAAACAGTTGGAACATTAAAGGACGAGCTGGCAGAGATGCTTCAAATTCCGAATACCTGTAAAATTGTGGCAGGTGCCGGAGATAATGCGGCGGCAGCCGTGGGAACCGGAACAGTAGGTGACGGAAGATGTAATATTTCTTTGGGAACCAGCGGAACAATTTTCATTTCCAGCAAGGAATTTGGTGTAGACCCCAATAATGCGCTCCACGCATTTGCCCACGCAGATGGCAATTATCATTTAATGGGATGTATGTTAAGTGCAGCATCCTGCAATAAGTGGTGGATGGATGAAATTATCGGTACAAAGGATTACAGAAAAGAACAGGCGGCGATTGACAAGCTGGGGGAAAATAAGGTATACTTTCTTCCATATCTGATGGGAGAACGTTCTCCTCACAACAATCCAAATGCAAGAGGAACTTTTATCGGACTTACCATGGACACAACGAGAGCGGATATGACGCAGGCTGTTTTGGAAGGCGTTGCTTTTGCCATTCGAGACTCTTTTGAGGTGGCAAAATCTCTGGGAATTAAAATTGAGAGAACAAAAATCTGCGGCGGCGGAGCAAAAAGCCCTCTTTGGAGAAAAATAATTGCAAATGTTTTAAATATTAAAGTGGATATTATCAAAGCAGAAGAAGGACCGGCTTTAGGCGGAGCTATGTTGGCGGCTGTTGCCAACGGAGAATTTGCTTCTGTGGAGGAAGCGGCAGAAAAGATTGTAGAGGTTGTTGATACCATAGAACCTGAGCAGGAATTAGCTGCAAAATACGAGGAGCAATATCGGAAATTTGCGAAAATCTATCCCACAGTGAAGGATTTATTTAAAGAAATTGTATAAATTTTATAAAAGGGACTGTTGCATTAAGAGCATATTTCTGTTTATGCAATAGTCTCTTTTCTTAAAATCGAAAAATACAGGGAGGAAGAGAATATGAATTACGTACTGGATGTGCATACACATACCATTGCCAGTGGGCATGCCTATAATACCATGAGAGAAATGGCAAAAGCAGCCGCAGATAAGGGATTGGAGCTTTTGGGAATTACAGAGCATGCTATGGCAATGCCCGGAACATGCCATGAATATTATTTTCAAAACCTGAAAATGGTAGAGCGGGAAATGTATGGAACAGAGCTTTTGCTGGGAAGTGAAGTAAATATTTTAGACAGCAAAGGAAACGTGGATTTAGAGGAAAACATCCGAAAAAAGCTGGATATTATCATTGCCAGTCTTCATATTCCCTGTATAAAACCGGGAACGAGAGAAGAAAATACACAGGCATATATCGAAACAATGAAAAAGCCTTATATTGATATTATCGGGCATCCGGATGACGGACGATATCCTGTGGATTATTTGGCGCTGGTACAGGCAGCCAAGGAATATAAAATTCTTTTGGAAGTGAACAATAATTCGCTGGACCCTCGCTGTACACGGCAGGGAGGAGCGGAAAATGTCAAAATTATGCTGAAATATTGTATGCGGTATCAAGTTCCCGTAGTAGTAAACAGTGATGCGCACACAGATGCTTTAGTGGGATTTCACAAGTATGCACAAGAGATTTTTGACGAAATTGCTTTTCCGGAGGACTTAGTAGTGAACAGAAGTGTATGTGAATTGAAAAAATACGTCAATAAATATAAAAATTTATAAAAAATCGGTAACTTTTCTTTACTTTAAAAATTTACTGTGCTACTATATATAGGAGGAATGGGCGTACACTACAAATGTAAGGAGAACAAAAATTATGAGCAAAAAAATTCACACAGAGGCTGTTGACTCACTGTTTGATGCAATTTTAAGTTTAAAAAACAGAGAAGAATGTTATCTGTTTTTTGAAGATGTTTGTACTGTGAACGAAATTTTATCTTTATCTCAGCGTTTTGAAGTAGCGAAAATGTTGAAAGAAAAGAGAACTTATCTGGAAATTTCAGAAAAGACAGGGGCATCTACTGCAACAATCAGCCGTGTTAATAGAAGTCTGAATTATGGAAATGACGGATATGACATGGTATTTGAAAGAGTAGAAGAAAAATAAAAAAGAGCTGTGGCATAGGTGGCTGGTAAACAGGATAACTTATGTCACAGCTTTTTTGTTTCATAGGAAATTGCGTCCTATGAAATAAAAAATGCTCCGCAAGGATGCGCAGCTCGCGGAAATGAAATTATCACTTTGTGAACCGCTCGCGCGCGGAGATTGGCTATTGCACAATCTTTTTATATATAGAAAATCAGTCTTGATTTTTAGAGGAGTCCTGCGTTGCCATCTGGTCAATGAGATTTTCTATGACCTGTTTTTTTACATAAACATCAAAGCTTAACATACAAATAAAGGCAAATTTTTGAAGAAAATCTTGTTCTTTTTCATCGGCATTAGAGAAAGAAGAACGGGCTTTGTTGAATTTTTTTGTAACATCCTTTATCAATGGCTCAATCTGTTCTAATTCCAAATCCATAATTTCCTGATATACTTCTTGCAATTTCAAACTGCCGTTTCCCGGAAAAAAATTCCTCTGCAATAGGTCCTAAAAAGAACTTGTATGTCATTGATGGACATAATATTTTTAAAATAATAAATAAATGTCAGCATTAAAATATGCTCACGAGAATATTTTTTCTTTACAGGAGGGGGCAGTAAATGATTTTTGGCGTAATTATTAATCATGGTTTTGGTTAATACTTTATCTTCAGGATGACGCTTGGAAGAAGATAAGTGGTTTTCCATGAATGTTGTAACCTGATCCATATATAAATCAATGCCAGGGATTTCATCTGGTTTGATGTAGTCAATCCGTGAAATGCTGGCTAATATGCTGTTTAAAATATCTTTTGTGTCTATCGTCATGTTATCACCTCTACTCCTTATTATATGGTTTTGAAAACCATTTGTAAAGGGTGGATTTCAGATTTGACAAAGAAATCAAGTTGACATGTTTTTAATACTTGCTTTGTTAAAAAAGGATATGTTATATTAGAAGAACAAATGTTTTGATAGTATCAGGAGTTTAGATGGAGGATAAATAACAATGAGTATCTATGATACATTAAATACAGAACAAAGAGAGGCTGTTTTTCATACAGAGGGACCTGTACTTATTTTGGCAGGAGCCGGTTCAGGAAAGACAAGGGTTCTTACCCACAGAATTGCCTATTTAATAGAAGAAAAAGGGGTAAATCCATGGAATATCATGGCAATTACCTTTACCAATAAGGCAGCGGGCGAGATGCGTGAAAGGGTAGATAAAATCGTAGGTTTTGGTGCGGAAAGTATTTGGGTATCTACTTTCCATTCCAGCTGTGTGCGAATGCTTCGCCGTTTTATCGACCGTTTGGGATATGATACCAATTTTACGATTTATGATGCAGATGACCAGAAAACATTGATGAAGGATATTTGTAAACGTCTCAATATTGACACAAAGGTTTATAAAGAAAAGGCGATTTTGGCAGCAATTTCTTCAGCAAAAGATGAGCTTATTAGTCCGGAAGAATATGAATTACAAAATATATCAGATTTTTCCAAGAAGAAAATTATTTTAGCATACAAGGAATATCAAAAAGAACTGAAAAAAAATAATGCACTGGATTTTGATGATTTAATTGTAAAAACCGTAGAACTTTTTCAGTCCTGTCCTGACGTGCTGGAATATTTTCAGGAGCGTTTTCGTTATATTATGGTGGATGAGTATCAGGATACCAATACAGCACAGTTTAAATTTGTAAGTTTATTGGCAAGTAAATATCAAAATCTTTGTGTAGTAGGTGATGATGACCAGTCTATTTACAAATTCAGAGGAGCAAATATCGGAAATATTTTAGGATTTGAAAAAGTATTTTCTAATGCAAAGGTAATTCGTCTGGAGCAGAATTATCGTTCAACACAGAATATTTTGAATGCAGCAAATCAGGTTATCCAAAATAATATGGAACGAAAGAGAAAAACTCTCTGGACAGAGAATGAAGAAGGTGAAAAGCTTCATTTCAGACAGTTTATGAATGCTTATGAAGAAGCAGAATATGTGGTAGGAGAAATCAGCAAAAAGGTACGGGAAGGGAAGGGTGAGTATCGTGACTTTGCTGTGCTGTACAGAACAAATGCCCAGTCTCGTCTTTTTGAAGAAAAACTTTTGATGGCAAATATTCCGTATAAATTAGTAGGCGGTGTAAATTTCTATGCCAGAAAGGAAATTAAGGATTTACTTGCATACTTAAAAACAGTAGATAATGCAAAAGACGATTTGGCAGTCAGAAGAATTATCAATGTGCCCAAACGAGGAATTGGTGCAACGACTTTAAGTCGTGTGCAGGATTATGCCAGCGAAAGAGGAATGGGATTTTATGATGCACTTCGAGAGGCAGAACAAATTCCATCTATTGGAAGAGCAGCTGTAAAAGTAGAGCCTTTTGTTACTTTTATTCAAACGTTGAGAAGTAAGCAGGAATTTCTTTCACCTTCTGAGCTTTTAAAGGATATTATAGAAAGTACAGGGTATGTAGAAGAATTGCGAAACGAAGGCACAGATGAGGCAGAGGCTCGAATTGAAAATATTGACGAGTTGATTACAAAAGTAGTTTCCTATGAGGAAGAAAACGAAGCTCCTACTTTGTCTGGATTTTTAGAGGAAGTAGCGCTGGTGGCAGATATTGACTCTGTGGATGGTGATGATAATCAGGTACTTTTAATGACCTTGCACAGTGCGAAAGGATTGGAATTTCCTTATGTGTACCTTGCGGGGATGGAAGATGGTATCTTTCCAAGCTATATGACAATTACAGCAGATGATCTTACGGAAATTGAAGAAGAACGACGCCTTTGCTATGTGGGAATTACAAGAGCCATGAAGGAACTAACTCTTTCCTGTGCACAGCAGAGAATGATCAGAGGGGAAACACAGTATAATAAGGTGTCCAGATTTATTAAAGAAATTCCAAGAGAATTAGTGGAATTGGGCAGAGAATTTCCAGAGAAAAAGTTAAAAGAAATACCAATGCCAACATCTTATCAGCAGATGAAACAGGCATTTAAGCAACCTGCCTTTATTCCAAAGCAGTTTGAGGTGAAAAAAGCACAGGGACTGGACTATGTAGTAGGTGACACAGTAAAACATATTAAGTTTGGTGCAGGTGTGGTGACAGATATTACAGAAGGCGGCAGAGACTATGAGGTCACTGTGAATTTTGATAAAGTTGGTGTGAAAAAAATGTTTGCATCTTTTGCAAAATTAAAAAAAATTTAATGAGTTTTCAAAATTGAAAAACGCCCCTTGAAAATTTTAAGAAGGGATAGTAAAATTCAGATTACAGTGGTATAATAGAAGAAAAAGTTGAGAAACAACAGCTTTCAAAAAGATTTTACAAGAGCTTGTAAAAAGAGAGGACGGTGCAGTATATGAATCGTATTGAGGATTTAATCACAGCATTACAGAAGAAAGAGGAAGAAAAAAACAAAAATACGGTATTATGGGTATTGGCAATTATTGGTGCAGTAGCAGCAATCGCCGGAATTGCTTATGCAGTTTACCGCTTCTTTACACCGGATTATCTGGAAGATTTCGAAGAAGACTTTGATGATGATTTCGATGACTATTTTGAAGACGAAGATGAGGACGAAGAAGATAAATAGGAAAGAAACAGGAAGCTTCGGGAGACCGGAGCTTCTTTTATGTAATGGAAAATAGAAAGGAATTGTAATTTGAAAAAGGGAGAAATTTACGAAGGAATTATTGAAACAGTAGAGTTCCCAAATAAGGGAAAAGTGCAAGTAGAAGGAAAAACAGTTGTTGTAAAAAATGGCATTCCGGGACAGAAGGTTCGCTTTATGATTAATAAAAAGAAGGGAACACGTCTGGAAGGCAGACTTTTAGAAGTTTTAGATAAATCTCCTTTGGAAGTGAGAGAGCCTGTATGCAGCATTTTTCCTGCCTGTGGAGGCTGTATGTATCAGACAATGTCTTATGAAGAACAGTTAAATATGAAGGCAGCACAGGTCAAAAAGTTAATTGATGAAGCAGTAATCAGAGGCGGACAGGTGGATACAGAAGGCAAACCGGATTATATTTTCGAGGGAATTAAAGGAAGTCCACAAGTTTGGTGAAGGTATTCGTGTAAATGCCATCGCACCCGGATTTTTCCTCACAGAGCAGAACCGTGCCCTGCTGACGAACCCGGATGGAAGCTACACGGAACGTGGGCAAGATGTGATTCGCCAAA
>ENA-OQCB01000644-OQCB01000644.1-human-gut-metagenome-genome-assembly--contig:-NODE-644-length-16003-cov-8.753464_pt1 | contig 16003 bp, 19 predicted proteins | sample MGYA00242493_ERZ504568 | MGnify/ENA primary metagenome ERZ504568 (study PRJEB26092, sample SAMD00036229) | human gut metagenome | host: Homo sapiens | study: EMG produced TPA metagenomics assembly of...
GGGAGACCTTCCAAGAAGAGGGGGACGGTAGATCCGGTCTCATGCCTGAAACGATCCGTTTTCGTGCCTATATAAATAAAGAAGAGGATCTGGAACGCTATCTTGCGCAGATCGTCGAGTGCCGGACGGTTACCGAGTTGGCCCAAGTCATTCTGGTCATGCAAGAGAACGAGCCGAAAATAACCCCCGAGGAGATGGTCAAAGAGCGTTTCATCCGCCTCTTTCTACCCATCACCCCCCGAATCACGAAGGGTAAAAGCGTCAGCAACATCCGTGCCCGTATTAACGATGCGTGGAGCAGCCGTCTCAGACACCGCTCAACTGGCCGTTTTTGAGAAGATATACTGCATATGCCCGAGGATATATACTGTGTTAGGCAATTGATATATACTTCACAGGGCAATTCATATATACCTCGTTTTCCAAGGGAAACGAAAAGTGATAACCTTACTGAAAAAATTACGATATGACAGAAAACTATGAGCGGGCGGAACAAGCACGTTTCGTCTTCCATATCTACGGTTGCAATGTGCAGATCGTGCCCAATGCAACCCATGCGATCCAAATCATCCACCATGGTGATGGTACGATCTTGCGGACGGAAAGCTGTATTACGCCCGCCGCTTCGGGACGCCACGAGTCACAGGCACCGCCGTTGGGAAAAGTTAGGGCATTGAATATAAAACAAACAAAATACAAATGATGGATTTTCATAAGGGCAGATGGCGATTGGCCTTAGGCCGTCTGGTGAATTTGCGGTATATCAACCGTTGGATCATTTTTAGTGCGGACCTTTTCGTCTCGCTTTCCGTATCGTTGCTGGGCGTACTAGGAATGTTCTCCATTCTGCATATACGTATTGGAGAGCCGGATGTGCTGAAAGTGGGCCTCTCCTCATTTGTGGCCAGTATCGTTTCGTTCTTGTTGTTCAAAGCATATCATGGGGTTATTCGCCATTCCACGCTGCGTGGCTTGTGGCGGATCGGTGGTGCTGCGATCGGCAAGTCGCTCTTGATGTTCCTGCTGCTTTGGCTATTGAAAGCCCGTTTCAGCCCTTCTATCTATTGGTTGGGTGGAATCATGGACAGTACGTTGACGATCGTGATGTTGGTCACGTTGCGTGTCTTCGTGATCAATGTCTATAACAGCGTCCTCCTGCAACTTGGTAAGAAACGCAAGCGGGTACTGGTCTTTGGCACGGAGGAGGAAAGCGTGATGATCGCCACATCGGCTAACCGTCAGGTATTCATGCAGAATTATAGCATCATGGGCTTCCTTTCCTTTGGTAATTCCAAGAAAAGCATCCGGATTGCGGAGTTGCCGGTCTACCAGATCGAGAACGTGGAGGATCTGTATCGCTTGATCCCTCGCAACAGTTTGGATGGCGTTCTCTTCCCCAATATAAAGGTTGCCCATCAGGAGCGTGACCGTTTGATCCGTTATTGCGAGCAGGCCTCTTTGAAGACATTGGTAGTCCCGGAGATGGAGGAGCTACGTGGAGGTGAGGCGAAACGTTCCGTCCGAGAGATCCGTATCGAGGATTTGTTGGGTCGTGAGGAGATCCATATTAATCTGGACGAAATCGGCAATCTGTTGGAAGGGAAGACCGTGCTTGTCACGGGAGCCGCCGGCAGTATCGGTAGCGAGATCTGTCGCCAGCTGGCTCATTTCCCGATTAAGAAGTTGGTTTGCTTCGACTCCGCTGAGACCCCGATGCATAATCTCCGTCTGGAATTGGAAGAGAAATACAAGGGACTAAACTTTGTCCCAGTAATCGGCGATGTCCGTAGCCCGGACCGTGTGGATTATGTGTTCCGCAACTGGCACCCCCAAGTGGTGTTCCATGCGGCGGCCTACAAGCATGTCCCCTTGATGGAAGAGAACCCCTGCGAGGCGATTCGAACAAACGTGTTCGGTACCCGTGTGATGGCAGATGCCGCTGTAAGTTATGGTGTGGAGAAGTTTGTGATGATCAGTACGGATAAGGCGGTGAACCCCACGAACATCATGGGCTGTAGCAAGCGCTTGGCTGAAATCTACGTACAGAGCTTGAGCCTTGCGATCGAGCGAGGAGAGGTGAAAGGCGAGACGCGTTTCATTACGACCCGTTTTGGAAACGTATTGGGTAGCAACGGTTCGGTTATCCCCCGTTTCCGGGAACAAATCGCTCAGGGAGGTCCAGTGACGGTCACCCATCCCGATATCATCCGTTACTTTATGACTATCCCGGAGGCTTGTCGCCTGGTGTTAGAGGCCGGTACAATGGGCAAGGGTGGTGAGATCTTTATTTTCGATATGGGTGAGCCGGTGAAGATAGCGGATTTGGCGAAGCGTATGATCGAGCTGTCCGGATTACAGGTAGACAAAGACATCGAGATCAAGTACACTGGTCTCCGCCCCGGCGAGAAACTATATGAGGAGCTATTGAACAACAAGGAGAATACGAAAGAGACTCCTCACGAGAAAATTCGGGTGGCGGCGGTTCGTGAGTATGACTATAAGGATGTGATAACACATATCCATGTATTAATCGAATTATCCCTTCGTGTCCAGATCCTCCCGATGGTGAGGGAGATGAAAGTATTCGTGCCTGAGTTCAAGAGCCAGAATTCTCGGTTTGAGGAGTTGGATTGAGGAGGGAATATTTCAAGGAGAAATGTTTGTGGTAAAAGGAATTGACTATATTTTCATACAATCAATTTGATATGCAAGCATCTATTTTGGATGAATAAACAAAAGAATATGGAAGTGACAGTATTTAATCCCGTGCAACAACATTTGTTGAAGTTTTTTGCTTTTGATGGCTCGGAGGAAAAGCTATTAGAGATGAAAGCGGTTTTGACGAAATATTTCTCGCAAAAATTGGACAAACGTTTGGATGAGTTATGGGATTCGAGAGGTCTCAATCAGGAGAAGCTTGACGAGCTGAGGACAATACACTTTCGTATAGATTTGAACGATGAGTAAAATCGTATTGGATACGAACAGTTTGATTCAAAGTCTTCTGAGTAGAAACCGATATCATTGAATATGGCAGTCGTTCTTAGATGACGCAAATGAATTATGTGCATCTGAAAGATCCTTAATGAAAATGAAGAAATATTAGAGCAACTGACGGGAAAAGAGATGACTAAACTAACCTTAGATGTTATTTTGAACAATCTATATATCAGCTTCCTTACTCCTTATTATAAGTTTAATTTGATAAAATCAGATCCGAATGACAATAAATTCTTGAATTATGCTGTTATCGCAAATGCAAAGTTTATTATGACGGAGGATCGTCATTTTGTCGCCGACACTGTCTGGAAGAACAAACAATCACAACTTAAGGCAATCAATACCATCTTGTCGTTATAGGATGACAATGTACCATGTCTTTGTTATTGCTGAATAGTTACATATAACCCCTTTATTGTGAAATAAAATTAAAAATATTTCATTTTAGGTTTTTGCAGGTTTAAAATGACTGTTTACGTTCGATATAAATTATATTATAAATGATTCAAATTACAGATAAAAGTAAATGCTGTGGCTGCAATGCTTGTGGTGATGTATGTACCCATAAGGCTATTACTTTCAAGACCGATATAGAGGGATTTTGGTACCCGGAAGTTGATAAAAATAAATGTACAGATTGTGGTCTTTGTGAAAAGGTCTGCCCCAATCTGCACTCTGAAGAGCTAAAGAAAAATGATTTTGAGATTCCTGTTTGCTATGCCGCCATACATAAGAATATCGAGGTACGTTTCGACAGCACTTCTGGTGGAGCGTTCACAGCCCTTGCCGAATACGTTTACAAGCAAGGCGGCTACGTGGGTGGTGCGGTCTATAATGAAGACTGGTCAGTGTCTCAGTTCCTTTCAGCAGATAAGACCGACTTGCCTCGTTTGCGCTCTAGCAAATATCTTCAGAGCCGTTTCGATGGATTTTATATCGCTGTTCGTGAAGCCTTGAAGACTGGCAAGCCCGTGCTTGTTTGTGGAGGTCCATGTCAGATGGCAGCCCTGCGCGGCTTCCTGCACAAAACTTATGACAACTTGATTTTGGTGGATTATATCTGTAGGGGTATAGCCTCGCCATTGCTTTTCCGGAAGTACATAGAATATCTGGAAAACAAGCATCATTCAAAGGTTGTCTATTTTAAAGCTAAAAACAAGGAGTTGGGATGGCGTAAGCATACTTTTAAAATTCTCTTTGAAAATAGAGATGTCGAATATCAAACGTTGGAGAACAATCCGTGGCGTATTCTGAATTATATCGTTCCTGAGGTATGTCGGCCGAGTTGTTTTGAATGCCCCTTCAAGGGTTTCCCTAGAGCTACAGACATTACCATTGGTGATTTATGGGCTGATAAAAAGTATATACCTAAAGAGCTTGACAATGATTTGGGAACGTCCGTAGTCTTTGTGCATAGCAAAAAAGGCGCTGACTTGATACAGAATATTAAAACTCTGAAAAAGCAGGACTTCCCTCTAGACAAGGCCATAGCAGGAAATCGCCTTTTAATGAAGCCTTTGTGCCATTCTAGTCACGACAGGGATGCGTTCTATGCTACCCTCAATGAATCACTGGATGCCTGCATCAAGAAGTACCTGCCCCATTTTGGGAAGAAGGGGTTTAGCGTCAAGGAAAAGCTTAAGAACGTAGCCCGTTTCTTATTTAGCGTAAAAAAAGCCTCAGGATGGAGTCTTGGTACATGGACAAAAAACTTTCGATATAACTTCTTTTGCGGACAAGTAAAAGGAAATGTTTTGGAAGGAAAATTCTTCATCATAAATAAGTACTGTACTATAGTCATGGGATCCAAAGCCCAGCTGATACTGAATGCGCCCTTCTATTTTGGAAGTAAGCGTGTCAAAGGATCTCGCCTGGACAGCAGGCTCTTGATTGAGAACGGAGGGAGGATGGAGATTAAATATGAACCTTATAGTGTTGCGTATGGTGCCGACATTGAGGTGTTCAGGAACGCTACTTTGGAAATAGGAGGTGGTTTAGGTGCGAATATTGGCTTGACGATCATATGCGCTGACCATATTTCTATCGGACGGTATACCGGATGTGGACGTAATGTCACTATCCGCGATAACAACGGGGAACACTTTATATCTATTCGCGGATATAAAACCTCTTCTCCCGTCACCATCAAAGAACATGTATGGTTAACGGAAAGCTGTACGGTGATGCCTGGGGCGGTAATCGAACCAGGTGCCATAATCTCTGCTCGTTCGGTGGTTTCCGGTCACATACCTGCTTTCAGTATAGTGAAAGGTGATCCTGCCGTGGTGGTGGAGAAAAATATTCTTTGGAAGGCTTAGATAAAAAATACTTGATATATGGAATTAAAAGATTTTATTGGCAAATTTGTTTCCCAATTCGAAGAGGAAGATCCTGCTATTTTTGAAGCTGATTTGGATTTTCATGAACTGGATAGTTGGTCATCGCTAACAAGTCTTAGTGTCGTAGCGATGGTCTATCAAGAATATGGTGTGGAGCTGGACACCCAAGACGTGCGTAATGCCGATACAATTGAAGATCTTTTCAATATCGTAAAAGAAAGAAAGGCATGAAAACAATCATACCAGATGTCTCTATCCGCAGTATTGCAAGCTGGCTACCGAGTAATAAGATTTCCTTATCTTCTTTCGCCGAGCAATATGGTGAAAAAGAAACAAGAGATGTTATCCGTACGACAGGAGTTGAATGGGTTTACAGAACCGATGCGAATCAGAAATCATCCGATTTATGCTTCAACGCTGCTGAATATCTAATCAGTAAGGATAACATCGACAGAGAGAGCATAGACGGCTTGGTTGTATTGACTGTGACTCGTGATTGGGCGCTCCCTGATACTTCTGTCTATCTCCAGCATAAATTAGGATTGAAGAATGAGACCGTTTGCTTGGATATTAATTATGGTTGTACCGGTTATATCTATGGTTTGATGCAAGCAGCCATGTGGATACATAGTGGATTATGTCAGAATGTTTTAGTTCTTGGAGGTGATATGCTGAAGAATTGTCTTGACCCTAAAGCTGTTGGTAGTATTGATGCGAGCGATATAGGTACTGCTTCACTGATTTCAAAAGGAACAACAGGCATGGCCTTCCATCTCTGTTCAGATGGTGCGAGATACGATCGGATCATGATGCCCCATGGTGGGTATATATACCAAGATGGAATGGGGGTTTTCTCATTTAGTATAGTAAACGGCCCTAAGAGCATCCGCACTGTGATGGATTTGATGCAATGGGAGGATTCTGATGTGGATATATATGCGTTGCATCAATCCAGTCAGTTGATTATTAAGAATGTTAGAATGGCATTGAAGTCAAGTCAAGAGAAATTTCCAGTGAACATGAAGGACTTTGGTAACTCAAGTAGCTCCACTATCCCCAATTTGTTATGTGATCTTTATGGATTGAACAAGGCAAACCGTCCGAGGCATGCCGTTTTTTGTTCCTATGGCGCTGGCCTTACGTGTGGAAGTGTTGCTCTGGATCTTTCCAAAACTCATTTCTATGAACCGCTGAATAAACAGTGACCGATCCATTACTCGTAAGAATCGAAAAATATTTATTAGATATGCAAAAATCTGTTATTGAATATCTCCAGTCTACTGTTAGTCGCTTTCCTGCGAAAATAGCTGTTAAAGATTCGGAAATGTCTATCACATTTGGTGATTTGTGGAGAAATGCGCAAAAGATTTCGGCTGCTCTCGTGAATACGAATATCGGGTTAAATAACCCAATTGGTGTTTACATTCCGAAAGGGGGCAAGATGATTGAGTCTTTTGCAGGTATTAATATGAGTGGAAACTTTTATGTGCCTCTTGATACAAAGTCTCCCGTTTCTCGTGTCAGCAGTATTATCAAGACTCTTGAATCTAAAGTGCTCATAACTGATCGTTCTCATATTGAAACCCTTAGGGATTTTACCCATGTACGGATTCTTGTGGCTGAAGATATAATTGAGGGTGATATAAATATAGAAAATGCTTTTTCACAGTTCACTCATCAGATTGATACTGATCCTGTTTACAGCATTTTTACCAGTGGTTCAACGGGAATTCCCAAGGGTGTGGTTGTCTCGCATCGTGGTGTAATTGACTATATCGATTGGGCGAAAGATACGTTTCACTTTATGAGTGATGCAGTAATTGGTAATCAAGCCCCTTTCTATTTTGACAACTCAACACTTGATATTTACCTTATGTATTCCACTGGTGCGACGCTTAATATTATTCCAGAAAGTAATTTCGCATTCCCAGCCAAGTTGGTTGACTATCTCAATGAGGAGAAAATTACGTTCGTGTTTTGGGTTCCTTTTGTGCTCATCAATGTAGCCAATCTCAATATTTTCGAAACAAAAAAGCCTATATACATGAAGGATGTGTTCTTTGCCGGTGAAGTAATGCCAAATAAGCACCTTAATTACTGGCGTAAGCACCTCCCCAACTGCCGTTATGCTAACCTTTATGGGCCTACGGAAATTACTGTTGACTGTACCTTCTATGAAGTGAAACGAGAGTTTTCTGATAGTGAACCTCTGCCTATAGGTTTCCCGTGTCGCAACAGTGACGTGTTGATTCTCGTTGATCGCAAACGTCGGGCGGCAAAGGGTGAACAAGGAGAACTCTGTGTACGAGGTTCTTCGCTAGCTCTTGGTTATTATAACAGTCCCCAAAAGACTGCTTCAGCCTTTATACAGAATCCTCTACATAATTATTATCCGGAGACAATCTATTGTACGGGTGATGTCGTTTATGAGAATGAGTATGGAGAAATTATGTATGTGGGTCGTGTAGATTCTCAAATTAAGCACAATGGTTATCGTATCGAACTCGGCGAGATAGAGACTGCAATTCTTGGTAGTCACATGGTGGATAGCTGTTGCGTCGTTTATGACTTTGCAAACAAGAAGATTGTGATGTTCTATCAGGCTACAGAGGAACTTGACATGGCAACTTTCCGCAAGGTTATCTCTACTAGCATTCCTCGTTATATGCAGCCCACTGTGTATCATCATATCAGAGAGTTACAGCGTAATACGAACGGTAAGATTGACCGCCTGTTCTATAATAACCAAGTCAATGGATAAGATAGATTCACTTGATAAGATTAATGGCTTTGTGAGCGATATTCGTTCTTTGCGTAAGGGCTATCTGTCCAATTTCTTCTTGGATAGGAAGAAGCACTCCATATGGATAGAGAAAGGAGAGTTGTTTTACGTTTCTTTCCCTGACGGTTATTTTCTGCTCCATTTAACCGATTCGGTCAACAACCTGTTTTTTCTTACCACTACCTTGCAACAACTGGTCGGGGGATTGAAGGCTGTTTTACCTATATTGTCTGAGCAACTGGTCGTTGACATAGTGGGTGATGGAAAGATTGCGAGTCTGAAAGATGTGTTTGTGGAGCAAGGCTTCAGCGTGTATGAACAGCTCTACCGTATGAGTCGCCTCGGAGCCTTGGAGTATAAAGTGAGCGATGTCCCCAATGTATGTCTCGCTGAAGAGGCTGATGCATGTGTGGTACAGGATATGCTCCATACCAACTTTGACCCCTTGTCTGAACAGCTGCCTTGTTACGAGGAAATACTGGACTTCATATCCCGAAAGGGTGTGCTCGTATATAAGGAAAAAGGAAAGGTTTACGGTTTTATCATCTTTGAACTGAACGGGCAGACCTTATATCTGCGTTATTGGTTTGTCTTGCCCGAATACCGGGATTTAAAGATTGGTTCCCGATTGTTCAATGAATTTATGCGAGCTGGCCACGCCACCAAGCGTCAACTCTTTTGGGTGATAGCTAGTAACGAAAATGCCATTAAACGTTACCGTCATTACGGCTTTGAAGTAGAGAGACTTTATGATTATGTATTAATTAGAAATAAATAAAGGTATATAATTGCCAAGATTAAAGGAGAAAAAGATTATGAGAGAGAAAATTATTTCGATTTTGAGTGAGTTACGCCCCGAGTTCGATTTCAGCGAGCCTGTAAACTTTATAGAGGAAGGTATGCTTGATTCCTTCGATATAGTGACGCTGGTCGATACTCTCGACACCGAATACGATATCGTCATTGATGGTATTGACATCATTCCCGAAAATTTTGACAGCCTAGATAGTATTGTGAGGCTGCTGCAGAAGAACGGGGTGAACGAATGATAATCGTGTGAATGCTATTTAAATAAAAGGGGCAGTCTGAAATGAGTCAGGAAGTATCTTCAACAAATAAGCGTATAGCAAAAAATACACTTTTTCTATATGTGCGTATGTTACTTGTCATGGGGGTAAGCATATTTACTTCCCGTGTGATACTTCAAACGCTTGGTGTAGAGGATTACGGTATTTATAATGCGGTAGGTGGAATTGTGGCCGTAATAGGAGTGCTTAACGGTGCCCTGTCTTCATCAACCAGTCGTTTTCTGGCTTACGAATTGGGAATGAAGGACGCAGAGATGCTGAAGAGAACTTTCTCGGTTTCATTGAATTTGCATATGGCTGTGGCTTTTATTGTCTTGCTGTTGGCTGAGACTATAGGCCTCTGGTTCTTTTACGAGAAAATGGTTATACCGGTGGAACGACTATCGGCTGCGTGGTGGGTCTATCAGTTTTCTATTGTTACGGTGATGGTTAACTTCACCCAAGTACCTTACAATGCTTCACTGATAGCCCATGAAAATATGTCTATTTATGCCTATGTAGGCTTATATGATGCGTTTTCGCGATTAGCTATCGCTTACCTCCTTTCCTTATCTCCCATGGATGACTTAGTGTTTTATGCTTTGTTGTTAATGCTGAATACTTTTTTGATTCAGTTTTTTTATAGGTTTTATACGTATCGGCGTTATCAGGAGTGCCGTTTCAGATGGATTACGGATAAGACTTTATATAAAAGGCAGCTGGCTTATTCAGGGTGGGAGATGTTTGGCGGATTGGCATCAATAAGCCAAGGGCAAGGTATTAATATCCTTCTCAACTTATTTTTCGGTCCCATGGTCAATGCGGCACGTGCGGTGGCTTATCAAATCCAAACGGCTGTCAACCATTTTGTGATTAATTTTCTTATGGCCACGAGGCCGCAGGTAATTAAAAGTTTTGCCGAACACAATTATGAGAGGATGTACTCGCTTACGTTTAAGTCCGCACGTTATTCGTTCTTCTTGATGTTGGCATTAATCTTGCCCATCTGTTTTGAGTTGAGGTTCATATTAAACTTATGGCTGGGCAAAGCCACTCCTCCTGATACGTATGTATTCACTTTGATCATACTTTTACTCAGTCTTGCCGAGGTTTTCCGTGCGTCCATGATTATGGCCTTTCACGCTATCGGCAAGATGAAGCTGGGGAATTCGCTCAATGGAACCATAATGATATTGTCCTTGCCTATTAGTTATGCCATATTGAAAATGGGTGCTCCTGCCTATGCGGTGTTCATAGTTCTCGTCATCATTAATATAACTGTTATGATTGATGCTTATTTCATTGTCTATTCTTATGTACATTTCAACATACGTGAACTTTTAGTTGGCGCTGTTCTCCCATGTGTCTTAGTTGGTGCCTGTTCTGTAATTGTGCCTACGGCCATCGTATATTTGATGGAGGATGGATGGCAAAGGTTCATTATTCTATCCTTGCTTACAGAGGTCGTATTGATGATTCTTATCTTATACGTAGGAATAACACGTGCCGAAAGAAAAAAAATAGTCAGTTGGATTCAGACTAAGATGAGCAAGACTAAACAATGATCAGAGAATTTGTTAATACAGAAGATCTCATGAAACATTATATAAAGAACAAAATCAATACATTCATTAAGTCTTCTCATTGGTACAACGAGGTCCTTTTCAAAGACTGCGTGAAATTTTGGGAAATGAAAGAGGAGCCATTGGACGTTGTGAATCTAGGCAGCAGTTCCGGCGTATATGATTTCGATTACAGCGATATGAGATGTAAGGGAATGAACTGGGCTGTGGCGCCGCAGACGATGGTAGGCGACTTTTTGATACTCAAGCGGTACCGCAAGTTCCTAAAGGATAATGCTATTGTGTTTTATCCGCTTTGTCCGTTTACGTCGATCAGTGGAGCGGTGGATTACATAGAAGACCGTTGCTATAGTTTTTTGGACTATCGAACGATTCCCGGTGGACACTATATCCGGAATAGTAAAATAAAGGGCTATAAAAATAGCCCTATATCCATATACCCATTGGTGGAATTTATCCGTGACATAAGGACACGAGTCTTTTCGTCCAAAGACGTGATAATGAGAGATAGGCAACTGGAGCGTGATGCTGAGAATTGGATAAAGGGATGGACTGTTCAGTTTAATATCAATAACTTGAATGATAAATTCGTGGAGAGTCATAGAACGGTATATGATAGGACTATATCAATGTTAAAAGATATGATTGAGTATTGCAAAGAGGAGAAGTTAAGGCTGGTCCTGGTCATACCACCTATGCATAGATCTTTGTGCCGTAAATTTCCCGCTGCTGCCAAAGAACAACTGATAGACTCTTTCATTACAGAAGCCAACGGGGGGGAGACATGGTATTTCGACTGTATGGAAGAGCCTGGATTTTCGGATGACAAATCCTTGTTTCGCAACTGCTATTATCTTAACAAGAGAGGAGCCCTATTATTCACTAAATACATAATGGAAAAAATAGATAATAAGTAATTATGGGAATAAAGTCTTACATCGTGAATTTCTTGAAATCCCTTAAACACGGGGGAGTAAAATATGTCTCTGTTACATTTACCAATCCTGATGCCAGATATGCCAATAAGAAGGTATTTATTTCTGGCGGTAGCGAGGGATTGGGCAGAGCTATGGCTAAGGCGTACTTGGCAGAGGGTGCTGAGGTTATAGTGACTGGAAGAAGTAAAGAAAAACTGTCAAACTTCCAGCTTTCCGAAAGTAATGCCAAGCTTTATACGTTGGTATGGGACGCCTTGGATTTTGACTCTTATAAGCAGAAGTTCGATGAAGCCGTTTCTATGATGGGTAGAATCGACATATTCGTGAACAATGTAGGAGGTGGGATGTCTAAGTATGAACCGTGGAATGCATATACTGCGGAAGTACTGGACAGGACATATGATATCAATACGAAAAGTATGTTTTTGATGTGCCAAATGGAAGGGCTGTATATGATAGACAATAAAATCAAGGGGAATATACTCAACATTACCTCTATCGCCGGCTACCAAAGACTTTTCGACCCTTATGCCGTGGCCAAGTGGGGCGCTCATAGCTTGACTGGTGGAATCGCAAGAAAACTTATTGCTTATGATATCGTGGTGAATGGTATTGCGCCTGGCACATGCCTTACCTCCAATCCAGCGTTGCCTCATAATAGGAACTTTGAAGACAACGCTTATTTCCAAGGACAGCCGAGTAAACGTTTTACAATGCCTGAGGAAATAGCTAAAACCGCTCTCTTTCTCACTAGTGGCGAAGCAAGGCAAATTGTTGGCTATATAATCCCTGTAGATGGGGGTGTCTTGATTTGAACGTACTGATTGGCTATTGGATATCCGGTAAAGTATATTAATTGAAAGAATGTGTTTTTGAATGTTCATATTCGTTGTTATGTATGATTAAAATCCAAGAACAATGGTGAGAGACTATTCTATTGATTCGGTAAAAGGTGTATGCTTATTGCATATGTTCGTCCTGCATATTTTTATAATATATGGTTTTTTTGATGCAAAAGGTGCCGCATCCGAATTCTATTTTAATGCCCTAAGTTTTTTTATGTCCTCTTTTTATTTTTTTAGCGGCTTTTTCTTCAAAAGCCCTGAGAATGGAAATGAGATGAAGTATATTAGGAGTAAGGTTAAGAAGTTTATCATACCGCTGATAACATGGTCTGTCATTTCTTTGCCCTTTGTTTATTGTAAGGATTATTCATTAATAGATATTAACATGGAGGGGTAAAATGGTTTGAGCTTTTCACGTTCGTTCTTCCATTGGGATGTTTACGTTCAAATGATGCTTTGTGGTTTCTTTCGTCACTGTTTTTAGTGAATGTTAGTTGCTAAATTTGTGCCCAAGACGAAGATGAGACACTTTACTCATCTGTCAGCAAATGTTGTAAAGCCATTTAGTTTACCCAAGGCTAAATGTAAAGCTGTTTAGTTCACCTAACGGAAGTTGTATAGCATCTTAGTGAACCAACCTAAAGAGTGTAAAACGTATTAGTTAATCACATTCAAATCTGACAAGCATTTCTAGAGACAGTCAGTATGAAAGTCCCTCTACTTACTTGACCTGATAAGACTGAGAAAGAAGAACTTGTTTATCCTGTTTTAACTAAAATAAGAAAGAAGATAAAAATATGGATCATGAAAATAGGAATATTGACACAACCTCTTAGAGGTAATTATGGCGGAGTTTTACAGAATTGGGCCTTGCAGCATATCTTGATTCGGTTGGGGCATGAGCCGATTACTATTGACATCCTTCCTCGTCCTTCGATTGGAAGATTTATTCTTTCTACGATCAAATCCTTGCTTCTTTGGTTTATTCCTTCACGCAGGAGAAGATTTAAGAGATGGAGAGAGAGAAGGATGCCGCTATTTGAGGAATTTGTGAGTAAAAATATTATCAAGACTCCTACTTGTAGAAATTATTCGATGGAGATGATTAGAGAATATGGTTTAGAAGCATTGTTGGTAGGTAGTGATCAAACGTGGCGTCCGATATATAATGTGAATCGTTTGTCGGATATGTTTTTGCATTTTGCGGGGAATTTTTCGGGAAAAAGGGTTGCCTATGCTGCTTCTTTTGGCGTAGACTATTGGGAATATTCAGAAAAACAAACCTCCGTTTGTTCCTCTTTAGCTCAGCTTTTTGATGCCGTATCTGTGCGAGAGACAAGTGGAGTGGCTCTTTGCGAGAGATATTTGGGAATAGATGCTGTGGCAGTACTCGATCCCACGTTACTTGTTAGAAAGGAGACATATGCGGAGTTGTGTATGAAAGTTCCTGTTTTTAAGAAGAGATATCTTGCTGCTTATGTGCTAGATTCCGCAAAGGAAGTAGATCTGATAATCACAGAAGAGGCGAAAAAAAGAGGATTGCCTATCCTTCGTTATTCCGCTTATGGACAGGCCAAGCTGACAATAGAGGAATGGATCGCTATTTTTCGTGATGCTAGTTTTGTAATTACGGATTCATTTCATGGAACAGTATTCTCTATTATTTTCGAAAAACCTTTCCGTTGTGTTGTGAATGAGAGAAGAGGTGGTGTTCGTTTTGCTGATTTGTTAGAAAAATATCATTCTGGTAAGCTGGTGGAGTGGCGTGAAAAGAGTCTTGATTTTTTGCGAGAGGCGTTGAATGGTTGACGGTATGGATGTAACGGTAAATGAAAATATTCTTAAGGATAACCTGTCTTTTATAATTTGATATCGTGCTTTCAGTATTTATTTATACATTTATAATGTGTTTTATGTTTTGCTGTGCTTCTATTGCATCTTATAGAGAGCATGTAACTATACATAAAAATCTGTTTTTTAGATGGGAGATAATCCTTATGCTCCTTTCTTTTGCTGTTGTATTTGGGATGCGATACGATGTCGGTGAAGATCATTTAGGTTATTTAGATGGATATATAAATCCATTTCTTCATAAGGAATATGAACCTTTGTTCGCATTAATTCGTGATACGCTTAGTAATGCAGGTGTACATCCAATCGTTTTTTTGCGGTTTGTGCTTTCATTCAAGTGTTTTGTCTTTTCTATTTTATGAAAGACTGTAAATTCTTGTATCCTGCTTTGATTGTATCTCTTTTTATGGGTCAATTCTTTATTCATTGGATGAATGGTATTCGACAAGATATTGCAGGTTGTATATTCTTATGTGCTATTACTTGTGTTATAGATAAGAGGATTGTAGGATTCTTTACTCTTGTGTTGATTTCTGTTGGTTTTCATTATTCTGCTGTTATATTATTCCCATTTTATTTTCTATATCTGAAAAAAGATCACTATTTTAATAGTATTAATGTTCAATATTTATTGCTTTTTGTTGTGTCTTATGTTGCTATATATAATGTTGAAATTTGAAATATAAAGGAGTGGTAATGTGTCAGGAATGTATGGAAATGGAATAGGGCTTACGGAAAAGGTTCTGGACTATTTATGGGGGAGGCAGAACATTACTTTAAATAATATTGCCAATGTGGATACCCCTGGTTTTAAAGCCCAGTATGTAACGTTTGAGGAAGAATTGGCAAAAAAGATTCAAAATGCAGGCGGCGCAGATTGGGGGGAAGACCCGGAGCACAATAGCGGAAGCCATCAGGTCAAGCAGAGCAGGACTGCGCACAACCTGGAATGAAGCTACCCGTCTGGATGGCAATAATGTAGACATGGATCAGGAGCAGGTGGAGCTTGTGCGCACGGCCTACGAGTATCAGCAGGCGGCAAATTCAATCAACAGTGAATTGAACCGTCTGCGCACTGCGGCCAAAACTTTTTAAGCAGGCATTGCCCATTAAATTTAATTAACAGGAGATGTAGAGGATGGAATTATCAATGGAATTATCAGCAGAATTTATCAGGCCAATGGAGGAGCGGAACTCCGTGCCGGGTATAGGGGCTGCTGAAAACAAAATGTTTTTGGGGAAAAGAAATCCCTTTTTCAGAACATATTGGAAAACGCCGTGGAACAGGTGCGCATTACCCAGGAAGACGCGGAGAATAAAAAATTATCTTTTGGCCACAGGGCAGTTGGACGATGCTCATTCTCTGCCTATTGCTGAGGCAAAAGCAGCACTTAGCGTTGAGGTGCTGGTTGCTTTGAGAAATAAGGCAATGGAGTCTTATAACGAAATCATGAAAATGAGCGTATAGTTCAAACCAATAATGGCAGAAGGCTGGATGGAAAATGCACACTCTAAAGGAAAACTGGCAGAAATTGTCGGATAAATCAAAGAAAATGTTAATGACAATCACTGGAGTGACGGCAGTGGTTGTTGTTTTT
>ENA-OQCB01000645-OQCB01000645.1-human-gut-metagenome-genome-assembly--contig:-NODE-645-length-15993-cov-5.925249_pt1 | contig 15993 bp, 12 predicted proteins | sample MGYA00242493_ERZ504568 | MGnify/ENA primary metagenome ERZ504568 (study PRJEB26092, sample SAMD00036229) | human gut metagenome | host: Homo sapiens | study: EMG produced TPA metagenomics assembly of...
TGATGCTGGCGTCAAAGAAGTCCAGGGCCAGAAGCACTCTGTCCGGGTCATTCCTGACGATTTCCTTGGCAATCTCCCTTGTCTCGTCGTCAAAGAGCACCACATGGTCGCTGTCCCAGCGCACGGGACGGCTTACATGGAGGGCAACCTTGTCTGAAAACAGCAGCATGGAGGATATCTTATCAGATATCATTTCCGTGGGGTGGAAATGGCCGCTGTCCAGCAGACACATGATTCCCCTGGCGGCCGCATAGTTCATATAAAACTCATGGGAGCCCACGGTACAGCTCTCCATGCCAATGCCGAACACCTTGGATTCTACCGCGATAAGCACCTTGCTCTTGTCGTAATCCATGGCCAGAATCTGGTCCAGGGAATCCTTAAGCCTGGCCCTGGGGCTCATGCGGTCAGCCGGAATATCCTTGAAGCCGTCGGGAATCCAGATATTCATGGAGCAGGGACTTCCCAGCTCCTCGGCAAAGTACTGGGAAATGCGCACACAAGCCTTGCAGTGGTCAATCCAGAATTTTCTGATTTCAGGGTCCTCACTGGACAGGGTGGCATTCTCAGCCTTTGGATGGGAGAACATGGTTGGGTTAAAATCCAGTCCCAGTCCTCTCTTCCTGGCAAACTCCACCCACTTTGCAAAATGCTTTGGCTCCAGTGCGTCGCGGTCCGCTTTTTCCCCATCCGTGAAAATGGCGTAGCTGGCATGAAGATTGATTCTGTGCTTGCCCGGAATCAGGCTCAGCGCCTTGTCAATATCCGCCATAAGCTCCCGGGGATTCCTGGCCTTTCCCGGATAGTTGCCCGTTGCCTGGATGCCGCCTGACAGACTGTCCGCGCCCTCAAATCCCATAACGTCATCCCCCTGCCAGCAATGCATGGAGACAGGGATGTTCTTAAGCCGCTCCACTGCAGCGTCCACGTCAACCCCTAATCCGGCGTAAATTTCTTTTGCTGATTCATATCTTTCCTGTATATTCATGGTTCTCTCCTTTTCACCATCAAATCTTACTCAAATATCGGTCAACTGTTAATTCAAATGAAACACTGGTACAAAATCCACGCATACCGGACTGTTGTCTGCACGGGTTTCCATGATGTCAGCCATATAGTCCCACCATCTGCGGTTTATGGGCGTATCTGCTGATTTGGCCCAGAGCTCCTCGTCCTCCACCTCCAGATACCCATAGAGCACATTGGTTTCTCTGTCCAGAAAAATGCTGTAATTATGTCCGCCGTACTGGTGTATCATCTCTTTCATCTCAGGCCACAGCTCATTGTGGCGCTTCTCATATTCCTCTGCCATCCCCGGATTGAGGAACATCTTAAATCCCTTCCTTACCATACGGTTCTCTCCCTTCATCGAATCCTTCAGCGTAACAGCCTGGGCTGTTACCATTTAGCAAACCTTCTCAGACGGTTCATAGGTCTTTATTTCAAATGAGCGGAAAATGCTGTCCCTGGCCTCCTCAAGGCTCTCAAACTCCTTCCCCTCTATCATCTGCACCGCCAGATTGCCGATAGCCGTGGCTTCCGTGGGCCCCGCGTATACGGTCTTTCCTGTGGCCTTTGCCGTCAGGCGGTTTAAGTAGTCTGCGTTGGCCCCGCCTCCCACGATATGGATGCAGTCATAGCGCACGCCTGTAAGGGCCTGGATTTCCCGGCAGCAGATGCGGTAGCAGTCTGCCAGGCTGTTGTAAATCACAGCCGCCATCTCCCACTTAGTCTCAGGAACCTGCTGTCCGCTCTCCTCACAGTATGCCTTCACCGCGCCGCACATGCTCTCAGGAGCCAGGAAACGACTGTCATTGCAGTCCACAATGGAGGAAATGGTTTCGCGGGAAGCCCTCTCGCATATCTCGCCAAAGGAGTAATCCTCCCCTGATTCCTTCCACTCCTTTTTCACGGACTGAATCATCCACAGCCCCATGATGTTCTTAAGGAAACGGTACCTGTACTCATATCCGCCCTCGTTGGTAAAGTTGGCCTCCATGCTCACCTCCCGGCAGTCAGCGTCCTTAAGCTCTGTCCCCATCAGGGACCATGTGCCGGAGCTGATATAGAGTACATGGCCGCGGTTGGACGGTACGGCCGCCACGGCGCAACCAGTGTCGTGTGTGGCCGGAAGCACCACCCGGCAATCCAGACCTGTCTCTTTCCTCACATCCTCACTGAGCCTTCCCACCACGGTTCCCGGCATGGACAGCCCGCCAAAAAGCTTCTGCGGATATCCCAGAGTTTCAATCAGTTCCCTGTCCCAGGTACGTTCAGAGGGATTGACCAGCTGGGTGGTGGTGGCATTGGTGTACTCCTGTTTCTTTACCCCGGTCAGCAGGAAGTTTAAGTAATCCGGTACCATAAGGAAGCTTTCCGCTTTGGAAAGAATATCCGGCTTTTTTCCTTTACAGCCATCAGCTGGTAAACCGTGTTGAAAATCTGTTTCTGTATACCGGTTCTCCGAAACAGCTCCTCCCTGGAAATCCGTTCATATACCTTTAAATCCATTCCCTCGGTGCGCCTGTCCCTGTAGCCGGCCGTCTTGCCCAGCACATGTCCCTGTTTGTCCAGAAGTACAAAGTCCACGGCCCAGGTGTCGATGCCCATGCTCTCCGGGTTGATACCCAGTCTTTTACATTCTCTCATTCCAGCCTTGATTTTCTCAAAAAGCCCATTGAGATTCCAGCACAGGGTACCGTCCACCATTTCCATTCCATTGGAAAAACGGTAGATTTCCCGAAGTTTCATCTTTCCATTCTCCATCCGCCCCAGGATATGGCGGCCGCTGGACGCCCCTATATCCACCGCAAGATAATAACGGTTCACTGTCCTACCTCCTCGTTATGAGCACTTAGCGTCTGTCTTTTAGACGCTTACGTGCGATACATGTCATCTCCACTTGGTGAGGTCTTTCACGAACCTAGTGGAGTGGCTCGTTATGAGCACTTAGCGTCTGTCTTTTAGACGCTTACGTGCGATACATGTCACTGGCACTTAGCGAGGTCTTTTACGAGCTTAGTGCAGTGACTCATTGCTTCCATGATATAACAGATAAAGCAAAAAAATAAGAACGTCATTTATGAAAAAATGCGTCCTTATTTGCACATAAACACAATTTGAAACCGAGGGGCATTTCATGACTGGGATATTCTATCCTGTCTTTCTGTACTCCCTGGGCGACATACCGTAATAGGTCCTGAATATCCTGTAAAAGTAGCTGGTATTGTCATACCCCACAGCAAAGCTCACATCCGCCACCGGCATACGCGTATTGTGCAGGAGAAAAGCGGCCTGGTTCAGCCGCTTAATCTGCAGCAGTTCCTTGTAATTGCGGCCCAGCAGGCGGTTTATGGCCCGGCTGAGCCAGTACACGTCATATCCCATCAGGGCTGCCAGCCCTGTCAGGCTGCCCTCCCGGTAATGCTCGTCTATGTAACGCAGCACCTGCAGGGTGAGCTGCTGCTCAAAGGATTGTTCGCTGTCGCGGTTTACCCGGATCCGTCCCGTATAATGCATGAGATGGCGCAGCAGCAGGCCCATGGTGGTCTGGTTCATGGCCTGCATTCCCTCCCGCTCATGCATAAGGGACCACACAAGGTTCTCCACCAGGTTCTGGACCGGCAGCACATCCGCTATCTGGAAATGAAGATAGCGTCCATACCTGGTATCATCACAGAGACATCCCACAATAAAATCCCGCAGCAGGTTCTCCTCCTCCCCCATCATACGGAAGGCCGTGTCAAAGAATTCAGGAAGAATGATGAAGTTCACCGCAATGTCCTCCAGCCCGGCAGGCTGGATTTCCTGGACCGCGTGCTGGTTTAAAAACAGCAGCTCCCCTTCCTTAAGCTTCAGCTCCCTGCCGTCCACCACATGGGTGGTCTCCCCCCTGCACATATAGATTACCTCCACATAGTTGTGGGTGTGCTCTGGAAAATGAACGAAACGGGTATGGGGACGGATGGTAATAAGCTGTCCGGCCTCCAGCAGCTTATCGCTGTCAATGACCATGTCCCCGCGGTCCATATACAGGGTTCTGTCAATATCCGAACTGCCTCCCAGTATCTTCTGTTCTTCTTCCGTAATGACACTTAGGCTTTGAATCAGCTCCTGGTTCATGTAAATCCCCTTTCTGTATTGGAGAAAACTGACAAAAAGCAATTTTCAGACACACATTAGTGCCCCCGGCGTAAATACGCCAGGTAACACTAGAACGCGAAGTCCCGCAGAAATGTATGTTCGAACACATCCTCTGTCACTGCATAAGCTTCTTTGTAAATGTATCCCTCAAGACGCTTCATGAATTCAGGAAGATAATGTTCATGTTTCAGTCTGTGGTTCTTTAACTGCATGGCGTGATGAGGGTTTAATGCCCCACGAAAAACCAATATATATCTGACATGGGTCCGAAAGAATTGGATTGGATTACCATAATCAAATGGAGGATATTCTATGTTTTTCTCCTTCATTGCATACAAGACATCCATCACCGCATAAACATTAGAATAAGCCTTTTTTAACACACCTGTTTTAGCGTTAGACATCTTTGCATCCTTGAATTCAACGAAATACCATTCATCACACTTATTAATTAAAAAGGCGTCAGCCGTATTGATTGAATCAGCTTCACTCAAAGAATCCGGTAAAAATTATTTTCCGGTATGCCTTTTTTGCAAAGACATCCATATCCATTACCCAGACGTCACTGTCAACCAACGAAACCTTACTCTCGCCGCTATATGATGTTAACCGCATATCCGAACATATTTCGAATGAAAACCCATGATATGACATATATTGATTCATGAGTTTCATAAAATCATCAAATTTACTCATCCTTTGTATCTTCCATCTGAAATTTCAATTTATCAAGTGCAATACTGGCGTCTACTAGTTGAGAAAGCATCTCGGTTGGGTCCTCTGTCACATTCTTAAATCTACACCCCGATTCAGATATTTCAGACAAATAGTAGGTACACTTATCGTCCCTTTCATACTTCTCAGCATAATACTGCAATGCCTCCACAAAATGCGGACTGTGGGTTGTAAGTATTATGGTAAGCTCAAATACTTTCTGCAAAAGTACGATAATCTCCGCATAACGAAGCTGCCAATCCGGATGTAAATGAATTTCCGGCTCATCTAAAATAAGTACATCCTTCTGCTTCAGGCTTCCATTTTCCAATAAGGTTTTTATTATTACAAACGATTTCAACCCTGTGGACAGGTTATTTATATTCAACCTCTCACCAATTTCACGCTCCTTATAATAATAGGAATGGCTCTCATCCATTAAAAGGGTTCCCGATGATATCTGGTTGATTTTCTGCAGTACCTCCTGTACCATATCTTCAATCAGCTCCAGCTGTACAATATCCTCAACCACATCAGACTTTCTTTGCAGCTTTTTGATTGTATTCCTCTCCGTTTCATCCGTTCTAATCAGAATAGTATTCAAAGAATCCAGTACAAAGGGATTATCCAGATAAACTGCCTCGTTCAATATATTCACTTGCTGCCGCAGCTCAGTACAATTATTATTTGAAAATATAATCGAAATAGTCTTATTGCCAATTACCGCATCTATCGCAGCGCTGGCTGATGGCTGATAAATATTATTTATCTCCGAATAAAAAATACGATTGAAATAAGCTGACACTACCGATTTTGTCAATCTCTCTATCGGCAAATGTCTGATCCTGTCAATTTCACCGTTAATGTCCTCTAAAGTTTCATCTTCGTTTGTTTTTTTATCTTTTAACATACCAGCAAATTCTTTGAGGATTTGTTGCTGTTCTTCCTCCGAATCCAGTATGGCAAGTTCTTCCGCATAGCGTATCATCCGGTTATGAAATCTGGAAGCCGAACCAAAATACCCGTCACTCTGCATTGATATATCTTCCATTTTTCTCTTCAATATCTGATATATTAAATCCCGTTTCTGCTTTACTATTTTTTCTTCTAAGTTTACCAATGAATTAAACAACGAAAATACAATCTTGCCAATCGTACTTTTTCCTGTATTATTATTACCCGCAATGATAGTGATTCCATTTAACTCCAGGTCCGCTTCTTCTATTTTGGCAACATTCCTAATTCTTAATTTCATATCAATCTCCTTGAACGGCGCTGTCATTTTGCTTACAAATTAGTATAACAAAAGGCAGACGCTTTGAAAAGCCTTTCATGTACAATGTTTGCTGCAATATGTTCAAAAAAAGCTTTCCTCCCCCTGCCAAAGGTTCGGAAAGCCTTTCCTTTTATTTATATCCAAAATTCGGAATCCCATTCCACCTGCGTCTGAGGCCATGGGCTGCCAGCTTGGGAGTACGCTCCCTGGTAAAGATTCCCTTGCGGTTGCCGCCCACACGCATGGGCCCTTGTACCGTTACAAAGTCAGCGAAATTCCATATCTGTTCTCCTATGAAGAAGGGACGTTTATCATTCTCGCAGTTAATCCGCTCATAGTACTGGTCCTGATATTCCTCACTGAACATTCCCGGCACCATCTGATGGATGCCCGCCACTGCGTCGGCCCCGTATTCAGTCAGCATAACCGGCTTTTCCTGGGCCGCCCAGAAATCCAGTTCCATGTTCCATCCATTACAGGCAGCATCCAGGTCGCCGCCCAGGTTATACCAGCCGTAGTAGCGGTTCAGGCATACCACGTCCATGGTCCTTGTGGTGATATCCTTTGTGTAGTCATTCTGACAGCACACCAGCGTCACAGGGCGGTCCTGGGGGTCCTCCCTGTGGGCCAGCTCATAGAGGGGATGCCAGTAGTCATATGCCTCCTGGGGATAGTGCTCCAGATCCGGCTCATTTCCCAGGCTCCACATCACCACGCAGGGGTGGTTCTTGTCCCTCTTAATCAAGTCCTTTATAACCTGCTCATGGTGTTCCCTGGTGCCGCAGGCATAGGGATTTCCATTTCCGCCCATGTTCAGTCCCACCGCAGTTGTCTCGTCAATTATCACGATTCCCTCACGGTCGCACAGGTCGTACATCTCCTCCGCATATGGGTAATGGCTGGTGCGGAAGGAATTGGCCCCCAGCCAGTGAATCAGGTTCACGTCCTTTACATTCAGACAGAGGTCCAATCCCCTCCCCCGGAAAAAAGAGTCCTCATGTTTTCCGAATCCCTTGAAATAAAAAGGCTTTCCGTTGAGCAGGAACTGTTTTCCCTTTACCTCCGCAGTGCGCAGGCCAAAGGGCTGTTCATACATATCCGCTCCATCTTCCCCTGTCAGTGTGACGCGGGCAGTATACAGGTAGGGGGTTCCTGGCCATGGCTCCCACAGGCGTGGTTCCCGGATGGTCATGGTTCCTTTACTTCCCTGGGATCGGGCGGCCACATTTCCCTCCCGGTCAAGGACCTGAACTTCCACATCTCCCTGTCCCTCTGTCTCTATCTCATATTCCACATTTCCTTCCAGATCAGGCACCAGAGTAATATCTTTAATGAACTGCCGGGGCGTGGTGTAGAGATACACGGGTCTGAAAATACCTGCATAGTTGAAAAAGTCAAAGTTTGGGCGGTTCTGCAGCTTCTGCTCCCGCTTGGCCTGCTCCACGCTTGGAATGCCTGCATTGTCAGAACCGAAAAACGCTGTCTCTGTGGGGTCATTTCCGGCAGGCAGGGTGGAATGGTTCAGCCGGTTATCCACTGCAACGGTGAGAAGAAGGCCGCCTCCAGGCTCTGCCAAATCCGTTATCTCTGCCTCAAAGGGCAGAAATCCGCCCTTATGGGTACAGAGCAGGGTATCCCCCAGCCATACCATGGCACTGTGGGCCACCGCGCCGAACCGCAGCCACAGTCTCTGCCCCTTAAGCAGAGCGGGCACGGTAAGCGTCCTCTGATAATAGGCCCACCCATAATGGTCCCTGTATTCCATTACATCCTTCTGGTCGTTGTAGCTGGCAGGCACCGCCACAGGCTCTCCGTCTCTTAAGAGTCCAGGCATGGGGGCCCGTGCCGCAGAAGTCTCCTGGTCCAGCTTAAAATTCCATACTCCTCCCAGTTCAATGGCCATGCGGCTTTCATTCTGTCTCACGCTTAACATGGCGATATCCTCCTTATCTAATAATCCAGGACCGTTCCGGCCAATGCTTCCCTGTTCCGGTCAAATACGATTATGGTTCCAAATCCCATACAGCCCTCTGCCTCCACCATATCCGTAGGGGAATTCACCTCCTGGTGGCAGATTACAGCCACATAATCCCGGCCATTGCCTCTCAGTCTCACTGCCTCCGCCATGGAATCCGGATATGTTATCCCCTTAAGAGCAGACTTTACAGGCACCTTTTCCACCTCGCAGGGCCTGTAGCCATCCCTGGGACCGCCCTGGATGACCGTCAGAAGGGAGGCAAAGCCCTTCTTGACCGCCTTCACCGTGATACAGTCCCTGTCCACGGCCCTGTTATAATCCCTGGCAATACGGCTGGTGCCTTTTTCCGCCTCCAGCCCGCTTCCCAGAAAAGAAAACAGCGCACAGATATGGCTGGTCCAAAACTCTGCTTCCAGAGACGGCCCTGTTCCTGCTTCTGTTTCCGCCGTGTCCGCAGCAGTCCGGCCCTGCCTCCGTTTATCCGATGACCGCAGCGTAACCCGGCCTTTTTCACTGAAATGCCAGTACTGCCTGTATTCGTGGCTTCCCCCCGTGTACAGCTCATCCGCCACAATATAGATATCAGGTTTGATATGGATAATCCTGCGGTTTACCGCCACTGCGTCTTCTCTGTCCATGTATCCCAGGTGAGCGCCCTGTACCAGCTCGTATTGTTCCGTGAACCGATGCTGCCGCTTCACGGGAGCGCAGAGCTTGGAGCACTCCCAGGAATCCCTGCACACGGTAAAAAACCGGTTGTCCACAGTGATGGTATTGTGTGCCGTAGGGTCCTTAAAGGCAAAGCGGTCCGGCCCCGGCACATAGGTAAAACGGCCTGCGTCTGTCAGCACATCCTCCCCTCCCATAACCAGGTCCACATGAAGCTGGTCTGAATGTCCATGCCCTGCCCCCATGGTCCCGCAGTGGAAGTGAAGCAGGTTTCCATGCTCTCCCCATCCGTCCCTGAGGTAGTAATTTCCGCTGTCCTCCAGTGCGGCTGACTGAAACTTTGGCATAGCGGTTTCCATGTCCCGGTATTCCTTTACCGCCCCGATTCCCAGATCCCATGCCATGTCATACTCCAGGCAGGGCGATGCGCCAAATTTCAGTACCGGGTCGTGAAACAGCCATGCTGCCGCTGAAATGGTGTCCCGTATATCCCCATCATCGCTGTCGCCCATCAGGAATTGTCTGTGGTCCGGTTTTTTTCCAGGAAAGATTGGCATAGGCCATTTTCCTGACAGCGGACCGGATGGACTCCGGCACATGGATATGGTTTCTCTGAGCCAGAACCATCACATCCTCGTAGCAGTGCAGCACCTCATTGTGGTAAGAGGGCGATTGTTCCCACTGTACCCCGTCCCCCATAATCTGAATTCTAGCCTCCATCTCCAGATGAGAAAGGGCAGTGTCCACATACCGTTTTCTCAGTGCTTCATCCGGCATGGCAACGCCTATTTCAAAGAGGCCATGGTTTTCAATGACACCCCAGTTGCTTATGTAGCGGTATGGGGAATGCATGCGGATAATGTACTCGGCATGCTGAATCAGGCATTTATAGAACGCGTCCATTACCTGGTCTGTCAGCGCCTTGCTGTCCTTAAAATACCAGATGGCCTTGACCCAAAACTCCCCTCTGAAACCAGCCTCCAGGATTCTCCATGTGGTATTTTCCGTCTCCGGCGTCAGCGTCTGTGTGCCGATCCAGTCCATAAGCAGGTTCACAAACGTTCCGGCGTACTTCTCGTCCCCGGTCATCTGGTAAGCCTGACCTAAGCAGATAAAGAACCTGTGACGGTTAAACTGGAAAATGAATTCCTTGTCATCCCCTGGCATATACCCCCAGTCAATCCTTCCCTCCGGAAATTCCACCGGCGCCCAGGTTCTCTCCAGGTCCTGTTTTAAGTCAAAGAGAAACGAGTTCCGGCACACCTGGTCTGCCACCCTGAGGATGTGGCTGCATTCTCCGGGCCATTCCCTCATGCAGTAATCCGCTATGGCAGCCGGATCATCCATGAACATGGTCCCCTGTTTTCTGTCAAAAAATATCTGTTTCGTCATCTGTGTCATTCCAATCTGAGCCATTTCGTTTACCTCTCTTGCCGCGCCGTATTTACCAGTAGGGATTCCAGTCCCTGCATATCCTGGTCAGGGCCTCCATGTAGAAATAATCTCCCCACAGATTGCACTCATCCACCCCATAGTGGCTGCAGGTATTGTAGGGCGAATGATTGGAGTAGGTGCTGTGAAGCACAAGGCCGTTGGACTTGCTGTAATCCTTCACAGCATAATTGACGGCCAGGGATTTCATCAGCCTTCTTGCCATACCGGTATATCCGGCCCCCTCGCCCGGCTCCATGTAACGCGCCATCTCCAGGAGACCGCAGGCCGCAATGGAGGCGGCCGAGGAATCCCTTGGCTCCTCATCTCCATCCCCAAATTCCAAATCCCAGAACGGTACCAGGTCCTTTGGAAGGCGCCTGAAAAAATAATCTGTCACGCCTTTGAACAGATTGACGTAAGACGGTTCCCTGGTATACCTGTATCCAATGGCTGTACCGTAGATACCCCAGGCCTGGCCTCTGGCCCAGGCAGAGCCGTCCCTGTAGCCCTGGCAGGTGGTGCCATGGTCCGGCTCCCCTGTTTCCCTGTTAAAGAAGAAGGTGTGCCAGGTGGAAAAATCCGGGCGGATTACATTGGCCAGGGCTGTGCGGATATGGGCCTGGGCTATATCCCTGTATTAGGTATGGTTCATACGCATCAGAGACTCCGCATACAGGAGCTGCCTGGTTTCCACAGAATATCTGCCCGTCTTGGCCTGTGACACGGCGTATCCAATGTAACTGGCCGCTTCCTCCAATATTTTCACATACTCCGAACGCCGTATAATTCCCATCCTTCCTTTGACTTATGTCTTATACCAGTGACTTATTTCTTATACCGGTATTATAAAATGTGCACAGCGCACCCGCAGGAACGCACTTAAAAGCGGGAAAGGCACCTGACAGTGCTATAGTATCTTAAAGATACTGTTTGGTTTACAATTATTTTAAGGTATTCTAATATTTTTTGTTGAAAAATCCCAGTAACTCTGCTACAATCTCATTAAGAAGATCTTATCTTAACCAATAATTAGGAGGGTATTATGGAACAAATGTTATTCTTAGTACCGGTAGTGGGGCTGCTGGGACTCCTGTTTGCTGTCATTCTAAGGCAGCAGATCGTCAAGGAGGATCCAGGCACTGACAGGATGCGTGAGATTGCCGACGCAATCGCAGAGGGCGCCAACGCGTTTCTGGCTTCTGAGTACCGCATACTGGTCGTCTTTGTAGCCGTGTTATTCTTTGTCATCGGTTTTGGAACACGGAACTGGATTACAGCCGGATGTTTCCTTGTGGGAAGCGGTTTTTCCACCATGGCCGGTTATCTGGGCATGAACGCCGCTATCCGCGCCAACAGCCGTACCGCTGACGCTGCCCGTATATCCGGTATGCACCGTGCACTGGCACTTGCATTCTCCGGCGGAAGCGTTATGGGAATGGCCGTGGTAGGCTTGGGCCTGCTGGGCGTAGGCGTCCTCTACATACTTACAAGGGACGTATCCGTTTTATCAGGCTTCAGCCTGGGCGCTTCTTCCATCGCACTCTTTGCCCGTGTGGGCGGAGGCATATACACCAAGGCAGCTGATGTCGGCGCCGACCTGGTAGGCAAAGTAGAGGCCGGCATCCCCGAGGATGATCCCCGTAATCCTGCCGTAATTGCCGACAACGTAGGCGACAATGTAGGCGATGTGGCCGGTATGGGCGCTGACCTGTTTGAATCCTATGTAGGTTCCCTGATTTCAGCCCTGACACTGGGCCTTGTATTTTATCAGGAAGCCGGCATCGTTTTCCCGCTTATGCTCTCAGCCTGCGGCATTATTGCCGCCATCATAGGCTCCCTGTTAGTCAAGAGCATCGGCAGTTCCGATCCGCACAAGGCTTTAAAGACAGGCGAGTACAGCGCAACCGCCCTGGTAGTGGTCTGCTCCCTTGTCCTCAGCCGTATATTCTTCGGTAATTTCATGGCTGCGTTTACCATCATTACAGGCTTGTTGGTAGGCGTTCTGATCGGAGCTGTCACTGAAATATATACATCCGGCGATTATCGTTTTGTCAAGAAAATAGCCGGGCAGTCCGAAACAGGCTCCGCCACCACCATCATCAGCGGAATTGCCGTGGGAATGCAGTCAACCGCGGTCCCCATCCTGCTGGTATGTGTGGGTGTTCTGATTTCCAACAAGCTTATGGGCCTTTACGGAATTGCCCTGGCAGCCGTAGGCATGCTGTCCACCACTGGAATCACCGTTGCCATTGACGCTTACGGTCCTATCGCTGACAACGCAGGCGGAATCGCTGAGATGGCTGGTCTGGACAAAAACGTCAGGGATATAACTGACAAGCTGGACTCTGTGGGCAATACAACCGCTGCCATCGGCAAGGGTTTTGCCATCGGCTCCGCTGCTCTTACGGCTCTGGCCCTGTTTGTATCCTACGCTGAGGCAGTAAAACTCACCACAATTGACATCCTTAACGCGCATGTCATTGTTGGACTTTTCATTGGAGGAATGCTGACTTTCCTCTTCTCCGCCATGACCATGGAATCCGTATCCAAGGCCGCCCATCAGATGATTGAGGAGGTACGCCGCCAGTTCAGGGAAAAACCCGGCATTCTCAAAGGAACGGACCGCCCTGACTACGCTTCCTGCGTATCCATCTCCACCAAAGCCGCCCTTCGGGAGATGTTCCTGCCAGGTCTGATGGCAGTGCTGGCTCCTCTGGCAACCGGTCTCATCCTGGGACCTTCTGCTCTGGGCGGGCTTCTGACCGGCGCTCTGGTAACCGGCGTATTAATGGCCATCTTCATGTCCAACTCCGGCGGCGCATGGGATAATGCAAAGAAGTACATCGAGGAAGGACATCACGGAGGCAAAGGCAGTGATTCACACAAGGCTGCTGTGGTTGGCGATACCGTAGGCGATCCTTTCAAGGATACCTCAGGTCCTTCCATCAACATTCTTATTAAGCTGATGACGATTGTGTCTCTGGTATTTGCTCCTCTGTTCCTGCGGTTTGGAGGATTAATTTAATCTCAAAGCCGAATTCTTTTTACGGCTACACAACAGTTAATGGGAAGGAAAATCCAAAACACGGATTTTCCTTCCCGTTGTTTTATTAAAATGCTGTTGGCAAAGGGCGGTATCCAGGCAGCGGCCTCCTTCCCTCCAACTCCATTACTCATCAAAAATACTCACTATTTCTCCATCCAATATCCGGTTCATGTTCTTCACAGCGCAGAAATTACCGCACATGGAACAGGTGTCCTCCTTTTCGGGTTTGGCCGATTCCCGGTATTTCCTGGCTCTTTCCGGGTCAATAGACAGCTCAAACATGCGCTCCCAATCCAGGTTTTTCCGGGCCGTACTCATCTCGCGGTCCCACTGTGCCGCACCTTTTATGCCTTTTGCAATATCAGCTGCATGGGCGGCAATCTTGGACGCCATGATGCCTTCCTTAACATCGTCCAGGTCCGGCAGTCTCAGATGTTCGGCCGGCGTAACATAGCACAAAAAGGACGCTCCGCTGGCGGCGGCAAGGGCTCCGCCTATGGCTGCGGTAATATGGTCATAACCCGGAGCAATATCTGTCACCAGAGGACCAAGGACATAAAAAGGGGCTCCCTGGCAGATGGTCTGCTGTATCTTCATATTGGACTGAATCTGGTCCAAAGGCATATGTCCCGGTCCTTCTATGATGACCTGCACATTCTTTTCCCACGCCCTTCTGGTCAGCTCCCCCAGCGTCACCAGCTCCTCAATCTGGGATATATCCGATGCGTCCTCAATACATCCCGGACGGCAGGCGTCTCCCAGGCTCAGTGTCACATCATAGGCCTGACAGATATCCAGTATCTCCTCAAAATGCTCATAAAACGGATTTTCCTTTCCCGTCATTTCCATCCATGCAAATATAATAGAACCTCCCCTGGACACAATATTGGTAAGGCGCTTCGCCTTCTTGAAGCGCTCCGCTGTCTGCCGGTTGATTCCCACATGGATGGTCATGAAGTCCACCCCATCCTCCGCATGCATCCTTACGATATCCAGCCACTCCTGTGAAGTAATATCCTTCAGCGGTTTGTGGTAATAAACCACCGCATCATAGATGGGAACAGTGCCTATGATTGCAGGACACTGGGCAGTCAGCTTTCTTCTGAATGTGCGGGTATCCCCCCATGAACTCAGGTCCATGATGGACTCCGCCCCCATCCTCACCGCATCATTTACCTTCTGTAATTCCATTTCCAAGTCCTTGCAGTCCCTTGAAGTGCCGAGGTTTACGTTGATTTTCGTCTTAAGCCTGGATCCGATTCCATTTGGTTCCAGACAAGTATGCAACCGGTTGGCAGGAATGGCAGCCTTCCCCTCAGCCACCAGCCGCATCAGTTCAGCTGGTTCAAACAGTTCCTTTTCCGCTACCCTTTTCAGCTCCTCTGTCAGGATACCTTTCCTGGCCGCGTCCATCTGCGTGGTATAATCCATGTTTTCCTCCTCTTCGCCCGGAGCCCGCATGTGGTTAAAAGTAATTTTCACATGCAATCTATTAAACCGTGTTCGTTTGCCCGCGTCATGCCGGATATACTTAAAGACACAAAAAAGGCCCATACCGGTAAGGAATGGACCATTCATATCATGCAGGCTCATGCAAGCTTGTACATACTCCATATTTCCCTACGTTGGCATTATCCAAATCAGGTTTAATAGGTCGAAGTTCGATTACTTCCTCTCAGCCTGCCCCACAAGCTCCCTGTTGTAATATGTCTGAATACGGCAGTTCTCCCGCTGTATCCGAAAGGCATTTTCGCCTCACTCTGTCAGTTTATATGGAAAATATCTGCTTGTCAACCATTATTCTCAATTGTTTATCCAATATTATCCTGCCTCCTCCCTCCTATCGCACCTACTGCCTTCCTACCACATCCCCCTGTTTGAGAATACCCGTCAAAGAATTCTATCCATTATAACGTGTACGCTGAGTCATTACAAGAAAAAATACGCCCGCATCTGATATCCTCCCAGGAGCACCGCATTCCTCTCCTCCTTTTTCCCATTATACCATTGATTCCGTCTGTCTGCTATCTGTGCCGTTAATATCACGTTAAAAATCCGTTAAATTATTGCTAATACAATTACTGCTTTATGACAATAAATTACTCTCAAATATTAAAATTTTCCAGTGATTATACACAATTTTGTCGATATAATAAAAACCAGTTACATGTTCTGCAGACATTGACATACGCAAATAAAGAGAGGGATTGGAAATGGTGAGTGTTTTAATGAAAAGGCTTGCAATTGCAGCTGTGGCCGGCGCTGTCATGGTTTCGGCTTCCGGATGCAGCTTGGTTTCCTCAGGTAAAAGAATTATCCGCGTGTCGCACGCACAGTCGGAGACCCATCCTGAGCATCTGGGAATGCTGGCATTTAAGGAATATGTGGAAGAACGTCTGGGAGACAAATATGAGGTACAGATATTCCCCAATGAAATACTGGGATCTGCCCAGAAGGCAATCGAACTGACCCAGACAGGAGCAATTGATTTTGTTATTGCGGGTACGGCAAATCTGGAGACATTTGCGGATGTCTATGAGATTTTCAGCATGCCCTATCTTTTTGACTCCGAAGAAGTCTACCGGTCTGTGATGGAAGACACGGATTATATGGAAAATATATACAAGTCCACGGACGAGGCCGGTTTCAGGGTGGTGACCTGGTACAATGCGGGAACCCGTAATTTCTACGCCAAGACTCCCATCAACACGCCGGATGATTTAAAGGGCAGGA
>ENA-OQCB01000646-OQCB01000646.1-human-gut-metagenome-genome-assembly--contig:-NODE-646-length-15992-cov-4.798928_pt1 | contig 15992 bp, 16 predicted proteins | sample MGYA00242493_ERZ504568 | MGnify/ENA primary metagenome ERZ504568 (study PRJEB26092, sample SAMD00036229) | human gut metagenome | host: Homo sapiens | study: EMG produced TPA metagenomics assembly of...
AACATGGGTATGTATGCTCCTGTTGGGGAAATCAATGAAATATACGTTTCCTTTCGCAGCGAAAACATCGGTATATCATCGAAAAGTAAATAGGAAATACCAATATCAAGAAAACGTGACATAAACGAGTAAAATGATGCATCTAAGATGCAGGAATGGAGGCTACTATGCAAAATATAGAAAAACAAAAATTTTTATGGGGCAGTGCCACAGCAGCGTATCAATGTGAGGGAGCCTGGGATGCGGATGGAAAAGGCTTAGGAGAATGGGATGTATTTTCCCATGGTAACCCATTGAATATCAATGGTGCTACAGGGGATGTATCCTGTGATTTTTACCATCACTATGAGGAAGATATCGATATGCTGAAGGCCGGAGGACAGAATACATACCGGTTTTCCATCTCCTGGGCAAGAATCCTTCCGAATGGAAGAGGTGCTGTAAATCAGGGGGGGATAGATTTCTATAACAGGGTTATTGACTACTGTCTGAAACAGGGTGTGGAGCCGAATGTGACCTTGTTTCATTATGATTTACCGGAAGCAATTGCAAAGGAAGGCGGCTGGGAAAATCGTGCCATTGTAGATGCATTTGCAGAATATGCAAGGGCCTGCTTTACCGCCTTTGGTGACCGTGTAAAGCTGTGGGTCACGATCAACGAGCCGAAATACTATGCATATTGCAGTCATATGGTAGGGAATTATCCTCCCAATCACCGTCATGATTTTAACCGCTATTTTACGACGGTCTATCATGAAGCAGTCGCCAGTGCGAAAGCAGTGGCAATCTACCATTCGCTGAAGCTGAACGGGTCAATCGGTATTGTGCATGATTCCAGTAATGTGGAGGTAGCACCGGATACGAAGGAAAAAGAACGTGTTCATATGATTGCGGATCTGTTTTATAACCGTATCATATTAGACACCGCATGCAAGGGAGAATTTCCGGGCGCACTGATTCCTTTGTTGCGGGAGTATGGAATCGATACCAGCTATATTAAGTTTGAGGATATGCTGGTATTCCTACAGGGGAAAGTGGATTTCCTTGGGTTGAACGTATACAATCGCTTTTATATTACGGACTACTCAGCAGGGGAAACGGAGGTCTTCCATAACAATAAGGGGGCAGGCTCCAATGCAAAAGAGGGAATCCGTATCAGGGACTGGTATGAAACAGCGATCGATCCAAATACAAACGGAATCTATGGGGAAGGGAAATCTATCCGAAGTGCATGTATAACACATTGATGGAAATTAAAGAACGCTATGGGGATATTCCTGTGTATATCACAGAGAATGGTCATGGCTGTTATGAAAAACCAAACGATGAAGGCTATGTGGAGGACGATGAGCGTATCGAAATGATGCAGGGATATATTGACTATATGTTGAAAGCGATGGAAGACGGCTGCAATGTAAGGGGGTACTATGCCTGGTCTACGATGGATTTATACAGCTGGGTTAACGGTTATGAAAAGCGTTACGGGCTTGTACGGGTGGATTTTGATGATCACAACAGGCGATATCCGAAAAAGAGCTATTACTGGTTCAAAAAGCTGATTGAAGATTATCGGAAAGCAGAAGAGGAATAATCAGCCTGTAAGAAAAAAAGAAGATGTATGGATCTAGTTGCGTTGTATGCAGGCTGTGAGGAAGGACAGACAGGTGATTCATAGGTGTGATCTTCTGTAAGATGATATATAATAGAAAACAATCCACAAATACTTAAATTCGTATGTTTATTTCAGAATGAACATACCGAAAAAAGCAGAAATATGATGATAAAATAAAAAACGATAGCATTAGCATTTCTAGTTCTTTCTTACGTTAGGGTATTTGAAAAAGGAAGAATTCAAATTCTATTGAAATTACAATAGTATTGAATTCTCCTTTTTTGAATTTAACCACAATCGAGTAAGAACCGCATTTCTCGCAGCCTTTCGCTTTTTTTATATTTTATTCAATATCTCCGTTTAATCGGTAGATATTTGATACAATTGTGCGTATTTGTTCTTGAGATATTCGATGTAATACTTCGGATCAAAGGACTCCCCGCATACATCCATCATCAGCTCATCCGCATCCTTGAAGGCACCGTACTGATGAATATTCTCCTTCAGCCAGCCGCTGATTTTTTCAAAGGCACCGCTGCGCAGTGCTTCCTCCACATCCATATCCTGTTCCATCTGATGATAGAACTGAGCCGCAAATGCGCTTCCCAGCGCATAAGTAGGGAAATAGCCCAGCAGAGCACCGCCCCAGTGCATATCCTGTAAAATACCGTCCCGGTCATGCTCTGGACGGATTCCCAGATATTCCTCATATTTATCGTTCCACATCGTATCCAGATTGTCATAATCTGCAGTGCCGTTGAAGATTTCCTTCTCCAGCTCATAGCGGATCAGAATATGGATCGGGTAGGTCAGCTCATCCGCTTCCGTACGAATAAAGGAAGGTCGTGATACATTGATCATCCGCATGAAATCATCCAGAGAAACATCCTGTAGCTGCTTTGGAAAATGCTGTTGGAGCTTTGGATAATTCACTTCCCAGAATGCACGGTTTCTTCCGATGTGATTTTCCATAAAACGTGACTGTGATTCATGCATGGCTGTACCAATTCCGCTGAACAGGGAGGTTCCCTCATATGCTTCCTTTACCTGCAGGCCGTATTGTGCATGCCCGTATTCGTGAATGGTTGAGAAAATCGCAGACATCACATTGTGTTCATGATAATGCGTGGTAATGCGTGCCTCATGCGCTGAGAAGAAGTCCGTGAACGGATGCTCCGTTGTTGTCATATAGCATTCCCTGTCATTAACCTTCATATAGTCCATGAGCTCCTGCATAAAGGCCTCCTGTTCCTTGATATCAAAGGCTGTAAACAGCAGGGAATCGTCAATCGGTGTTCCCTCCTTCAGGAGCTTTTGCAGAAACGGAAGCAGTTCCTTTCGAATGGCATCGAAGAAGCGGTCATAATATGCAATATCGGTGTTGATCTGATAGCTGTCCAGCATAAAATCATAATCGCTTTTCTTATCTGTGACATAGGACAGAATCTCCTTCTGCTTTTCTATGACGCTGATCAGATGCGGCTTAAACAGCTGATAATCATCCTGTTCCTTTGCCTCATGCCATGCGGCCTCACTGTCTGCGATGGTTCTGCGATACTCCACGTACACCTCTCTTGGCAGTACACGCAGCTCATTCAGCTCGCGCAACAGCAGCTGCAGCTCTTTCTTACGCTCTGCACTTACATTCTCCTGCCTTGCCAGCTCTTCGATCCTTTGGATACTTTCCTTGTCCGCCATTTGATCGAAGGCTTCTCCCGACAGGATTGCCGTCATGCGGTTGCGGTAGGGAATGCCGTTTTTCGGAGCAATCGTGGCCTGGTCATAATACATTGTGCTCAGTGCCATCTGATAGGCATTCTTTTTTTCTTTATACTCATGAAAAAATGCTTCTAAATCCATGTTATCACCTCTGTTATGTATTGTATCACAGCTGAAGAAGAAACGTAACTGTTCCCGATAAAAAGATGGAAGGGACAAATGTGCAGCTGGATACCATCCGATGGCATCGGGGTGTGTCTGCTTCCCTTCTTACCGGCCTTGCAGAATCCTCATCTGTCAGCCTGCGTTTAGAAAAAACCTTGTCTTCAAACGCGGATGCCTGTTGACGAAAATATATGGAAATGGTATGATGAGCGTGGAAATAAGGGAGCTTGTAGACAGGCTGAGAGGAAGTTGTGAACTTCGACCGATTACCTGATTTGGATAATGCCAACGTAGGGACTGCAGATATAACGCGGGTTATGCATACATGGCATAGCCCTTTTTTCATTATAAAAGGAGGCGCAGCATATGAAGGGGTACATATTTGATCTGGATGGCACGCTGGTGGACTCCATGTGGGTTTGGGAGGATCTGGCAGCGGTCTATCTTCAGACAAAGGGTATCAAAGCAGAGGAAAATCTCAGTAAAGAGCTGCAGCTGATGACGATGACAGATGCTATCCGGTATCTGAAGGAGAAGTATGTGATACAGGATTCCCTGGCACAGGTGCGTACTGAGGTTTATGCAATCGTACGACGACGCTACAGGCAGGAGGTTGCTGCCAAGAAGGGGGCCAGGGCCTGTCTGGAAAGACTGCATTCCCAGGGGATGCGTATAGGCGTTTTGACGGCATGTGAACGGGTTTGCGCGGAAGAGGTCCTGAAACGAAACGGTCTGCTGGAATATATGGACTTTGTCGCAAGCTGTGAGGAGCTCCCCTATGATAAGCAGGACGGACGTCTGTTTGAGCTTATGCCTGCCATGCTGCATACGGATAAGGCAGAAACGATGTTTGTAGAGGATGCACTGCATGCCGTTCAGACATTGAAGACGCATGGCTTTCACGTGACAGCGGTATATGATGCAGCCAGTAAAGCGCACTGGAAAGAAATCTGCATGCAGGCCGATGCAGCCTTCCTGTCGCTGGATGATTTGAAAGGAGAATGAACATGAAAACTGTTGTAACAATTGCCGGCACTGACCCTACAGGGGGAGCCGGTGCACAGGCTGATTTAAAAACCTTTATGGCACATGAGGTATACGGTATGAGTATCCTGACAGCCCTGGTTGCACAGAATACAACCGGTGTGACTTCGATCATGAATGTAACACCGAAGTTTTTAAAGGAACAATTTGACTGTGTCTTTACGGATATCCGTCCGGATGCGGTAAAAATCGGCATGGTTTCCCAACCGGAGCTGATTGCCGTCATTGTGGAAAGCTGAAGCAGTATGCAGTGGAGCGCATTGTCGTTGATCCGGTATGGTCAGCACCAGCGGCTCCCGTCTGCTGGAGGATACAGCGCTGGAGCTGTTGCAAACAAAGCTGCTTCCTCTTGCCGATATCATAACACCGAATCTTCCGGAGGCTGAGGCTTTAAGCGGTATACGGATATGCAATCATCAGGATATGAGGAAGGCTGCTGCCATGATTGCGCAGGACTATGACGGATACATTCTGATAAAGGGCGGGCATTCCATGAACCGTGCCGATGATTTGCTGGTACATAAGGATGAGGCTCACTGGCTCTCCAGTGAAAAAATCGATAATCCAAACACCCATGGAACCGGCTGTACGCTGTCCAGCGCCATTGCCGGCAATCTGGCACTGGGATATGATATGATCAGTGCAGTGGAAAGAGCCAAGGCTTTTATCAGCGGTGCATTACGCGATGGTCTTGATCTGGGACAGGGCAGTGGACCATTGAATCACTGCTGGAATATCAAACAGAAGCAGCCGTTATAGAAGGTGCCCTTGAAAAGATGGACATAAAAGCATTTGTTATTTCAATATGTGTGATGCTGGTGTGATATATTTTTTTGGTGAAGTTTCCATATAGTCTAAAAAACCATTCATTTAGGAAAATGATGCAATTTTTTTCATGCAGATGTGGTATGATATAGGAAGAAAGAGCTTCTCAAAAATGCAGGGATTTTGATGCTGCATTCTGTCATTTTAAAGAAGCCTGAAATCAGAAACGGGGTTGTTGTATGAAAAGCGGTAAGGAGATTCTGGCTGAGTTTCAGCTGGATCCATGGATGTTGTATGATACCATAGTCAATAGTACGGATGATTATATTTACCTTGTGAACATGCAGGAGGATCGTGCTTTAATTTCTGAAAATATGCTGCAGGATTTTGACCTTCCCGATCTCATTGTCCCTGGACTGATTCCGTTGTGGGGGGATCTGGTTCATGAACGTGACAGACAGCGATTTGATGATTCCATTACGGCTATGCTGAACGGAGAAACCGATGAGCATAATGTGGAATATCAGGTGCGCAATCGTAAGCATGAATATATCTGGGTTATCTGCAGAGGACTTTTAAAACGCAATGACCGTGGAGAGCCGATTTTTTTCGCCGGAATCGTATCCAATCTGGAGAATAAGGGAAAAATAGATTCCATCACCGGACTGTTTACCCAGACAGCCTGTGAAAATTCTGTAACACAGCTGCTGGAGCATAAGAGAAACGGCGGGATCCTCCTGCTTGGTCTTGATGATTTTTCCCATATCAATGAATTGAACGATCATATTTTCGGGGATGCTGTCCTGCGGCAGTTTTCCCAGACGATGCAGCGTCTTCTTCCCGCGTCGGCACGCATGTATCGATTCGACGGAGATGAATTTGCCATCGTATATGAACAGGCAACGCGCAAGCAGGTGCGGGAGTTATATAAAATCATCCACGCATACTGCAACAGACGGCACTTTATTGATGATATCGGCTATTTCTGTACGGTGTCAGGTGGAATTGCGATGTTCTGGGAGGATGGCGACAATTTCCTGGATTTAATCAAGTATGCGGATAATGCTCTGGAAGCCAGTAAATACCGCGGAAAGAATCAGTGTACACAGTTTTCACATGAGCTAGTACAGATCAAACGCCGCCGCTTATCCATTGCGAATCAGCTGCAGAGCAGTGTTTTGCGGGGTATGCAGGATTTCTACCTCGTATATCAGCCCCTGATCAATGCTTCCAGTATGAAGGTGGAGGGGGCAGAGGCTTTGCTGCGCTGGTCCAGCAGTGAATATGGAAATGTTCGCCCGGATGAGTTTATTCCCATTCTGGAATCTGCCGGTCTGATTCATCAGGCAGGGAAATGGGTGTTTCAGGAGGCCGTTCGTACGTGTAAGGAGTGGGTGAAGGAAAATCCGGGTTTTGTGATGAACGTGAACTTTTCCTATATACAGATGCTGAATGAGGATCTTCTGCCCTTTATCCGCAGGACCCTGAAGCAGGCGGATTTATCTGCAAAGCATATCGTCATTGAGCTGACGGAGAGCTGCTTTGTGACCGAGATGGATGCGCTGAAGCGCTCCTTCCAGCAGCTGCGGGAAATGGGGATTCGCATCGCGATCGATGATTTTGGTACCGGCTATTCCTCCCTGGGCATGCTGTCACAGATGCCGGCGGATATCGTTAAAATTGATCGGCTGTTAATATCATCGATTCATGAAAATTCTTTTCATCAAAGCTTTATCAATGCTGTAATTCCGCTGTGCCACAGTGTCGGCATACGGGTTTGTGTTGAGGGTGTTGAGGAACAGGAGGAATTGAAGGTTGTACGGGATATTCAGGCAGATAATATACAGGGCTTTTATTTTTCAAGACCTGTGGAAAAGCGTACCTTCCATGATCGATTCCTTGACTTGCAAATGGTATTGTAAGGAAACGTAAATCATCTGGTGTCCATTAGTATGCTGCGTGGCGGCAGTATCTGATGGACCTTTTTGTACAAAGCAGGCAGTTGAAGGATAGAAGCGAAAGGCGTCTATCGCTTACAGGAGGTTTGACATAGGAAGAACAGGTAATGTGAAGGCTGTTTTGATCAATACTGCATAGAGAATCATTTTCCGCTGAAGCATGAGATTTGAAAATGTAAAGTATAAAAAAAAGAACCCTTTCATTTGATAGTCCAAACTTGGTGTTCATTTACGAATCCTCTTTTTAGTATATTTCTGAGCCTTAAAGGGACAATATCATGATCGTAATGAGCACTTGCTTCCTACAGATTCTAACCGAGTATTCCCAAATACGTTAGGCCGATGGATACAATCATAATTCCGAAAATCAGCAATACAGCTTCCTTTCCATTTGTTTTTTTAAGTCTCCAGTAACAGAAAACAGTAACCAGAACCGGAAGAAAACAAGGCATGATTTTATCTATCAGCTCCTGCACAACAATTTTTCCTTCGCCGCTTGCAAATACCAGTGGCACATTTACTTTTACAGTCGTGGATATAAGGCATCCGGCAACGCATAAGCCTAATACGGTAGCTGCACCAGATATTCTTTTAATTACTTCATCACCTGAACCGGAATTGATAATTTCCATACCTTTTGTATACCCGATACGGAAACCGAACCATTTCATTCCTTGATTTAATATATTAAAGACAACAAATGTAAATATAGCTCCGAAAATGTTGCCGGTCACTGCCATTGTCGCTCCAATACTTGCACAAATAGGCCACAGTGTAAACCAGAACAATCCATCACCTAAACCGACAATAGGGCCCATCAATCCAGTCTTTATAGATGTTATGGAATCCTTTTCATCCTCCGGCGTGTTTACCTCGAGCGCAGCTATTAAACCGAAAAGCAGGGGAGCTAGCGTGGCATGTGTATTGAAAAATTCAAGATGTCTCTTGATAGCACGCTCCTTTGCTTCTACAGGAGCATCCTTGTAAATACGTTTTAGAACAGGTGTCAGCGTGAACAGGCATCCATCCGCCTGCTGTCGTTCATAATTCCATCCCCATTGATATGTTAAATGATTGATAAACATTTCCCTGTAAATCTTATTCGTCATTTCAAATTTTGTATCCGTCATAAATCAATACCTCCTTCTAGTTCCATCGTATTGCTTGTTTCCAACTTCTTTCTTTGTACATAGTTGTAATCATGAATACCGGCAAAAACGATTCCGATGAGAGATACGCCAAGAACAGGCAGGCCGAGATATGCTGCAAAAACAAATCCTCCCACAAGGTACATCCACATATCTTTTTTCAGCATCATTGTCAGCAGCATACTGATACCGACAGCCGGGATGATTCCACTTGCTACATTTAATCCGGTAATGATAAATTTCGGAAGCCATGCAATGAAATCAGATAACACCGTATTTCCGATATATACCGCGATGAAGCAAGGAATGGCACGCGCAAAAAACAGCAGGATACCACTATATAGATGCCAGCGGTTGGCTTTATCAAAATCTCCGGCAACGGCCGCTGCCTCCGCACGATGAATATGTACAGATAAGTATGTCTGCAGTAAAACGATAAGCTGCAAGATCAGAGTAGCTGCGGGAACTGCAAATGCAACACCGGCAGCACCCCCTCCTCCGCTGATTATACCAACGGTGACACCGATGATTGCTCCACCTGTGATATCCGGAGGTGTATACGCGCCAACAGAATTAACCCCCAGCCACATGAGTTCCAGTGTTCCACCTATGATTAACCCTTGTGTAAGATCCCCCAAAATGAGTCCTGTGATTGTTCCAGCAAGCAGTGGTTTACGTATCTGCAACTGCATACCTCCATCATCAAGTGAACATAAACCGGCCCAGAAGGCCACAAGCAATGCTTTAACTAACATACATTTTCTCCTTTCGTTATTTTGTATTTGTTAAAATTTCTTTCATATCATGAAGCTCGTCCCGAGGCACCATCTGAACTTGAACATCAATTCCCATATGCAGCAGCTGTTCAAATGCTTCTCTTTCCTGTTCAGTTACAGATACTGCCTTCGCTATTTTCACACGGCCGTTTTCATACCGCATACCACCGACATTCAATACTTTAAAATCAACACCTCCTTTCGCCAGTCGATAAGCATCAATAGAATTTGTCAGTATAATCATTGTTCTGCGCTGAATTGATGTTTTCTTATAAATGTCAAGGAAAGCATCCACACCAAATACTTTCACCTTTACATTAACCGGAGCGGTCATAGAAATAACAGATTGCTGCATCTTATCCGTCAGAATCTGATCGTTTATAATTAATACCTGTTCGATAGAATAATTGTTGATCCAGGTTGTTGCAATCTGTCCGTGGATCAGTCTGTCGTCAATTCTTATCAATTCAATTCCCATGATACCATTCACCTTCCTTTGTCATAATGCGCAGGGATGAAGCAAGTGTATCTTCAATCCCGTTCAGCAGTTCCTGCACCTTCAGGTCTGATGTGTTGCGACGATTTACCAATTCTACCAATATAGCCAGATTATAACCAGTGACTACAGTTATATCCTCCCTTGACATCATCAGACGCACTGCAGCATGATTCGGTGACCCGCAGAGCAAATCCGTAAAAATCAGTACCTCACTGCATTCCTTTTTCAAAAGCTCATAAGCTTCTCTCATTTGCACCTGCACATCCTCATTGTTCATGGATGGTGTTACAGAGACACAAAGAAGATCCGGACAATCTCCAATAATCATTTCCAGACTGTTCTTTGCGCCATGACAATATTCTCCATGACTTGCAAGAAGAATACCGATGTTGCATTCCATCATCATAATTCCACATCCTTTCAGTAATCAATCAGCAATTTCCATGCCAATAAAAAAAAAGGCTTATAATCAGCCTTTTCGCATTTTTTGATACACATGAATACATCTCTATATTATGAAAATACAATATGCTCAGCCAGTGTATCATCCTCCATTAAAATCTGTATGATGTAATAGCATTCTTCCTGATTGATGGTAATACTGCAGGCCGAAGCAATTCCCTGTAAATTTTTACTGACAGCAGTGTGCAGCCTCTTCTGAGTTTTCAAATATTCACTGGTGCCGGCATTTTGTTCAAAGCTATATTCATGAAATAACAGGCGCTCAACCATACAGGTCGTGTGTACGATCAGTCGTGTCAGAGTTCTGTTTGTCAGTGTGCAGTCCAGCTCATTCTCCAATCCTTTGACAAAGTCCATGATGAGAGGGGAAAGCTTTTTTGAGTTTAAATACATCAGATATTTATCTATAGATTCAAAGGCAACATCAACAAATACGTTACGTTCAAAACATTTTATCACGTCCTGATTGTTTACGAATTCAATATTTCCGATACTGTTGAACAGACGTTTTACACCATCGCCCAGCAAAATATCTTCTATGGAAATAAACGGATATTCATGTACACCGGGATCAACATTACCAATTATGCATAAAACCTCTTTGTGCTTTGAGGTTTCTTCAATAATACTTCGTATTTTGATTAAAGAATCATTGCTTAATGCCAGAATTTCAATGTTGAAGATACCAGCCTGTTCCATCATGTCCTTCAGGTATTTTTCCAGATAGTGCGCTGTGCCATCACCTGAATAGCAGATGGTATATATGATTTTATCATTGTATTGACCGATATGACTGCGGATATGATGCTCCAGCGTTTGATCCACCTTCTGATTCATTCGCATAACATCATGTAGGATATTACTTAGCGGATACTGCATGAACATTGCCTTTCTGGCGGCATCTAATACAAGCAGTGTATGAACTGTCGGGATTACGACGATGTTATAGTTACAGCGCTGAAGCAGTGTTTCTTCCAAAGACATGAGAGAACCCATATCTACGAAAAGTACAATATCATTTTGAAGCGGTTCTTTACAGATTTTTTCAATTAATTCTTCGATGATCTGGTTTACGTTTTTCGTAAGCGGCATATCCTGTGCAATTACATAATCAATAGAAAGCAGTTCATTCACAACATCTGCAATATTTGTCGCAAGTGAATTTCCATGTGCAACAACAAACATACTGATGCTGCATATTTCGGATGAATTGCTTTTGAATGTTTTCAAAATACAGGCGAGGGTATGAACCCCTTCGCTTGTTATGCGTAGATTGAACCGCTGTTCAATGGAGCGAATAAGTGAGCGGGCTTTCTCAATATATGCAATTTCACATTCCAAAGTGTATTCATCATGAAAATATGCATTTGTTTGATAATCACGAATGTTTTTTAAATAAAATGCCAGAGCTGCACTTTGCCTTCGCTCAATTAAAATTTGCATATTCTGTAGAATCCATTCATGGATGAAAGTCATGATTTCACGTATTTCATTGTCTATGATAAAAGAAGGAGGCGAATCCTGTTCCAGTGATGCGGCAATCTTATCAACGTATTCTTCAAATGAAGTCTGAATATCAGATTGCGTTGTGTCAAATACAGGAAATTCAAACATTGATGCCGGCATCACAGCAGGTTCTGCACGGAATGGTGTTACCGTGTAAGTATCTCGAATCAGCATTTTCTCTATTTCTTTGCGCTGCTCAATATCCTGATCTATAAGACCATCGCTTACCTGATGTGAAAGTGTGTATTTACGGATATGCAATTCACTTTCTTTATTATTGCGCATTTCAAGATAGCTGCGCGCAATGGAAAGCTTTATATCGTTTTTCAGCTGCCCGATGTTTCCTTTAGGATGATACAGTATCAAAGCTGTCATTGTATCTTTATCTATGATAATATCTGAACAGATGACAGCTGCCTCCAGTGTGTAAAGATATAAGACCATCTGTTCACGCTCCTGCAGTGATTTTTCTTTCAGACTGGGAATTTTAATGACCATCGGAATCCTTCTTAAAAATGTTGTAAGAAGATGGTTATCGGGATTTTCTGTAGTTGCCATCACAAGGGCAACATTCGCTGAATGCTCGCAATTTGCTTCTCCGAGCATACGGTATTTCTTTTATCTATGAAATAAAACAGCATTTCCTGCCCTTCCGGAGGAAGTCGATGGACTTCGTCCAGAAACAGCATACCTCCATCTGAGCGTTTCAACAGACCTTCTCTTGTACTGTCTGCAACCTGTATAGGCGCCTTTTATGCTACCGAAAAGATGAGAGAGCAGCAACTCTGCATTATTTGCATAATCGGCACAGTTGAAAACAACGAACTGCCCATCTTTATTGAAAATTCCATGTTTTTTACCATACATAAAGATTTTCTCTGCGAACAAACTTTTACCGACACCGCTTTCTCCCAACAACAAGGTATGAAGTGCTCCACCCGGATACAATATGCCGGCCTTTGCGGAAAGAATGGCGTTTCGCAGGCTTCCGTCAAAGCCAATCAGCTGTGTAAACGGGTCGTCCTGATCATCGCTTCCCTGCATATCTTCAAGTAATTCCTGCAGATAGTTACAAGTGGTCTGTGGCTGTAGATGTTTTCCCGTTATCTTTGAAAAATGCTGTTGTGAATAAAACCGATAGATTTTATCTCCGCATATCTTAATGACCTTACCTTCCTGAAAAAGCTTATTAACATCTGCATTAACATTGTTTCGCAAGAGCTGCAGGGCTTCCGCAATTTCATATACACTGATTCCATTGGATTCTGTCGGATATCATTTAACCGATCCTTTTGGCAATGCTCATCAATAACCCTCATGATTTTATCTATTCGCATCTTTAGACCTCCTGTATGTATTACCTTCTCTTATTTTACAAGATTTGAAACTGTACGAAAAGCCAGCCTTGCATAATCTAAACAGGAAATTTCTGGAAGAGGTGTGCACATTGCAGAGGTTTCCAGTGATATTACGCCGTCAAATCGTATATCATGAAGTGACTGTGAAAATGCATTCCAGTCAATGGTGCCGTATCCACACAACAGGTGCTGATCCAATGCAGCGTAATTATCATGTACATGCAATACTTTCAAATGCTGATTGAGTACCTTCACCATGTGTGCTGCTGAAATTCCATTGATATTCGCATGTCCGGTATCCAGACAGGCTACAAACACATCACTGTTCAATTCTTCCAGATAGGATACGATTTCCTCTGCTGTTCGGAATACCGTATCGACTGGCATGTGAGTTTGTGGATGATAGGAAAACATATTTTCCAGAGCAATTTGTACATGATGCTTTCTGGCCAGTGCTTCATATTCTCTGAACATCTGAAGATTATAGCTTCTGGCCTTTTCTTTCGCACCGATTTGATCATAAAAACGCATTTTTCTGGGATGCATTACCATATAGTGGCATCCCAGAATTTCAGCTATTTCAAAACCGCGCTTCGTCATTTTTTTAAGAAACTTTTCCTCCTGCTGATCTTCTTTTGTTAACGGCATATCAATACGCCGATGATATAATGGCGCATGCATTTGATGTATCGCTATCCCTGCTTCAACTGCAGCCAGCTTCAGGTTTTTCGCATAATCGAGATAGTCATCTTGATCATATACTGAATTGGGAACAGCGTGAATATCATAACTGTAATCAACTGCATCAAATCCAATTTCTTTATAAACCTTCAAAATTTTCTGTTCGCAATAGCTCCTGCTGAGCTCCTCTGTGGTTATGCCGTATTTCATTGTGTCATCCTTTCATTTTCTACAATACACGTTGATACAGATGCCGTAACCTTGTTTCCACACTGTATCATTTTTTCATGACGCTTCAGCAGCAAATGTAAAAGTTGTGTCTGGAAGTAGGTGAAAACAATTCCAATCAATACAGATTTTCAGCCGTAAGAAGCAAAACCAAGCAAGACCACAATTACATTGATATATCGCATAGTTACAGCAATAGGGAAGGAATCGTTTTTATTGTGCAGGATAATTGCCAGAACATCAAAACCAACCGTGCTGGAATTGGAACTGATACATAAATAATAGCCAAAGCCTACCATTACAGACGCCATTAAAACTGCAAGCGGCATAGGGAGTGGAAAAACGATGTTCAGTGCATAAAAGATACTGAAAAAAAGCATATAACATATACTGCTTAGAAGAGATTTTAAAAGAAAGCTTTTCCCGAGCTGGAAAAAACATAAAATAAGCAGCAGTATTGTTATGGCGTTTGTAAAAAAGCTGATATCCATATTGATGAAATTGTGAAGGATCATAGAAAAAGATGTGATTCCTCCGTTTACAATATGACAAGGAACAGTGATGAATGCATACGCCCCTGTTATACATATGTTCCCTGCTATAATACGTAGTACTTCTCTCATTGTAACACCTCCGTCTATAATGCCAGCAAGTTTCATGCCAATACAGTTTTAGACAGAAATCAGTTACTGAAAAAAATACCATTCGATATCACATATAAGACTGTGATACCGAAAAGCAGTCATATATCTATAATGCGCTCGTAAAAAATGGATGCTAACAGGCTGTGTCATAAAGCCTGACGCATATGGATGAAAATTAAATATTTCTTCAATAAGGCAATTATACTAATTTGCGCAGGCTGGCGAAACCGCGCAGCGACAGCCCGCGCTCGAGCGCACCCGTCGCGCACGCGGGGGCCGCCGGGCACGTCACGGCCATCGCGACGGCGGGGTCGACTGCGCGCAGGCCCAGGCGGGCGCGCTCCTCCTCCGACAGCGCGCGCAAGTCCTCGGGCGAGAACTCGCGCGCGACGCGGCCCCTTCGATGAGCACCGCGCGATCGATGAGATCGGCCACGAAGTACAGCCGGTGCTCGGCGACGATCACCGTCTTGCCGCGCGCGAGGATGGCGGCGATCTGGTCGTGCAGCACGCGGATCGCGCGCGCGTCGAGGTTCGCGGTGGGCTCGTCCAGCACGTACACGTCGGGGTCCATCACGTCCACCGAGGCGAACACGAGGCTCTGCTTCTCGCCGCCCGACATCTTCGTCACGCCGCGGTCGAGCAGGTGCTCGACGTGCAGCGCCCCCACCGTCGCCCGGATGCGCTCCTCGATCGCGTCGGCGTCGACCCCCGCCGCCTCCAGGCCGAACGCCAGCTCATCGTTGGAGGTGAGGTTGAAGAACTGCGATTTCGGGTTCTGGAACACGCTGCCCACGAGGGTTGCCAGGCGCGTGATGGGCTCGACGGACGGATCGACGCCCAGCACGTCCGCGCGCCCCCACAGATCGCCCTCGTAGAATTGCGGGATCAGCCCGTTCAGCAGGCGCGTGACCGTGGTCTTGCCGCAGCCCGAGCGCCGCACAACACCACCACCTCGCCCGCCGGAACCGTCGAGCTCCAGGTCGTCGAGCGCATAACCCGCAGACGCACCCTTGTGCCGAACGACACGTGCGTCGCCGAAACGGCCGCGGCCGATCCGTTCGCTACCATCCCATCAGCCCCTTCGCCGCCGTCGCCGCCGCGCACGCCAAGAACACGGTCGCCAGCGCCGCATCCGCCGCCGCGAACCCGATGCGGCAGCGGCTCGTCCGCACGGCCTCGCCTCCCAGGCCGCGCGTGACCGAGGCCGCCGACAGCTCGTCCCCTATCTTCACCATGCCCGCCACCAGCGGCACGAGCCGATACTCCACGAGGGCCACCGGCCCGCTCCTCCAACCCACGCCGCGCAGGCGCATGGCATCGCGAATGGAGCGGTATTCCTCCAGCACCGTGGGAAAGAACCGGAACACCACCGCGAACGGGATGATCACGCGCTGCGGCAGGCGCACCCGTTCCATCGCCGCCACG
>ENA-OQCB01000647-OQCB01000647.1-human-gut-metagenome-genome-assembly--contig:-NODE-647-length-15943-cov-2.793247_pt1 | contig 15943 bp, 24 predicted proteins | sample MGYA00242493_ERZ504568 | MGnify/ENA primary metagenome ERZ504568 (study PRJEB26092, sample SAMD00036229) | human gut metagenome | host: Homo sapiens | study: EMG produced TPA metagenomics assembly of...
GTACGCCGGAGCTGGTAGCCGGAAGCAGCGAAACCTATTCTGCTGACGGAATTTTTTCGATGTTTCATGCAAGTCCCAGAAAATGGGTACAGGATGCAGAGGGAGAAATTGTGTACGGCTCTGTGACACAGGAGTGTAAGGCAGCACTGGAATACCTGAATACACTGTATACAAAAGGCGTTTTGGATAAAAAATTTCTTTTACGTACCTCAGAGAATATAGAGGAGCTAATCAAAAATGGGAAATGCGGAGCTTTTTTCGGAAAATGGTGGGCGCCGAATAATCCTCTGATGGAGTCTTATGATTATGATAAAAATGCGGAATGGACGCCTTATTTCTTTACAAAAGAGGATGAAAATGTATTGCAGGAGTATGAAACCTTTGAGGACAGACTTTATGTGGTGATACGAAAAGGATATGAGCATCCGGAAAATTGTGGCAAAGTATATCAGTGTGATTTTTGATTATTCCCGCTATGATGACAAAGAGGCAAATGAAGTAAATGAGTATTTTTCATTAAATGTAGACCCTACGGCAAGACCGTTGAACATTAACGTGGATTATCGGGATACACTGTATCAGACAACGGAAAATATTCGAAATGCGCTGAACAAAGAAAAGCCGTCCTCCTCCTTGACAGGGCTTGAAAAGTCTTATTATCGTACGTGTAAGGCTTATTTAGACGGAAATCTGACTACGGCAAATGCCTGGGCCGCCTATACCTCTCGTATTACGGCAGTAGGCACACTGGTGGACTTGAATTTTAAAAGCCGTCAGCCCCTGCCTCTTTCAGGAGAAGGCTTAAAGGTCGGAGAAGACCTTTTGAAATTGGAGCAGCAGACCTTTATACAGATTGTCTGTGGTGAAAAAACGGTGGGCTATTTTGATACTTTTGTGAAAGAATGGTATGCAGCGGGAGGAAAGGATTTTACTCAAAAGGCTCGCACAGCAGCAGAAAATGAATGATTGTAAACCTAAAAATAAAATATAGTTGACAATTAAAGGCGGATTGTGATACGATACCTTTGCAAAAATAAGGACAGAAGAAAGGTAACGAAAAATAATAATGGCAAAAGAAAACAACAAAACTTATGATTTAGTGTATATTAGCATGTTTACGGTATTAATCGCAATCTGCTCATGGATTTCCATTCCGGCAGCAGTTCCTTTTACCTTGCAAACCTTAGGCGTTTTTCTGGCAGTGGGAATTCTGGGCGGTAAAAGGGGAACGATGGCTGTTTTGGTGTATATTTTACTGGGAGCTATCGGAATTCCCGTTTTCGCAGGCTTTTCCGGCGGAATTGGTGTTCTTACAGGAACAACAGGAGGCTATATTGTAGGATTTCTGGCATCCGCTCTTGTGATGTGGGGTATGGAACGTGCTTTCGGAAAAGGAAAAAAGATACAAATTCTCTCTATGTTTTTGGGACTGTTAGCATGTTATGCAGTAGGAACTTTATGGTTTATGGCGGTGTATACTCATCAGACCGGTGAAGTGGGAGTTTTGGCAGTTCTTGGCTGGTGCGTATTTCCGTTTGTGATACCGGATATTTTAAAAATTGCTTTGGCAGTAATATTAACGGGAAGATTAAAAGGAGCAATCAGAAGATGAAACAGGAATGTTTAAAAATCAGGGCACATCATGGTATGTGCCTTCATTTTTTTGAAGGAAAAGGATATAGTAATGAATTTACTGCTCACATGCAGAAAATTTACGAAGAAATGCAGAAAAATCCGGAGGTCGAGGTGGTTGCCTGTGGGGATGAAATCTGTAAAAAATGCCCGAATTTAGAAAACGGAGTCTGCAATACATGGGAGCTTGTTCTGCATTATGACAGAGAAGTTCTAAAATGCTGCGGGCTGGCTGAGGGAACAAAAATTTTCTGGAATGATTTTGCAAAGCTGGTGGAGGAGAGGATTATTTCTTCAGGAGAACGTCAAAAGATATGCGGAAATTGTCAGTGGTCGTCTATATGCTCAAAGAAAGTAGAAAAAAGCCTATTGGAAACTGAAAAAAATTGTGTTACACTATAAAAAAACCACTGGAGGGAAAGAAAATGAGAGCAGAATTTGATGAAACATTAGTAACCGGAAATGAGATGATTGATGGACAACATAAAGAACTGATTGAACGTATCAACCAGCTTTTAGAAAGTTGCGAAGACGGACAGGGAAAAGTAAAAGCAATTAAAATGCTGGATTACTTATTAGATTATACAGAGTTTCATTTCAGCGCAGAAGAAAAATTACAGGAAGAAATTCAGTATCCGGGAATCGAAGAACATAAAGTAAAACATGCAGAATTTAAAAATGCTGTAAAAGAACTTCAGGAAATGCTGGAAGAGGAAGAAGGACCGACAGAAGCGTTTGTAGCTCAGGTTAAGAAAAATGTAGTAGATTGGTTATTCGACCACATTAAAGGCTTTGACCGTTCTGTGGCAGAATATAAATTTATGGCTTCCAACGCAGACAGATTATAATTAAGAGGTTGTATATGATATTATTTGTAGAATATCCCAAATGCAGTACCTGTCAGAAGGCAAAGAAATGGCTTGTAGAAAATCAGGTGGAATTTGAGGAGCGTCATATTGTAGAAGACAATCCTTCTAAGGAAGAACTCAAGGCTTGGTATGAAAAAAGCGGACTTCCTTTGAAGCGTTTCTTTAATACCAGCGGAATGAAATACAAGAATTGAAGCTAAAGGATAAGCTGCCTGCTATGACAGAGGAAGAACAGCTTGAGCTTCTGGCTTCAGATGGTATGCTGGTAAACGACCTGTGCTTGTAGGGAATGATTTTGTCCTTACAGGCTTTAAGGAAAAGAGTGGACAGAAAAATTAAATTAAAGTCAGCAGGGGAGTCCGTGGGCGGGCTGAGAGGAAGTTATCAACTTCGACCCTTTAACCTGATATGGGTAATGCCAGCGTAGGGAGATGAATGTGAAAACCGGGAAACGTGCAGGCGTTTTCCGGTTTTTTACTTTATAGCTGTAAATGCTGGAAATTCACAGTCATTATAATATAAAAAACAGGATAGGGGAAAAAATGAGATTAGAAAGAAAAAATATGTGTTTATATGCAGTTACGGATAGAAGCTGGATAGGAGAAAAGAGTTTTTTGGAGCAAATTGAGGATTCTTTGAAGGGTGGAGTTACTTTATTGCAGCTTCGTGAAAAGAATTTAAGCAGGGAGGAGTTTTTTAAAAGAAGCACAAGAAGTGAAGAAATTGACGGACAAGTATGGTGTGCCTTTCATTATCAATGATGATGTGGAAATTGCATTACAGGTAGATGCAGCCGGTGTTCATGTAGGACAAAAGGATATGGAAGCAGGAGAAGCCAGACAAAAGCTGGGAGCAGATAAAATTTTGGGAGTGTCTTGTCGCACTGTAGAGGATGCAAAAAAGCAGAACAAATGGGAGCAGATTATTTGGGAGTAGGGGCTATGTTTGCAACTTCTACAAAAACAGAGGCAGAAGTAATTACAACAGAACGTTTGAGGTCTATTTGTCAGGCAGTAGCTATTCCGGTTGTGGCAATTGGCGGCATTAAGGAAGAAAATATAACAAAATTAAGGGACTGCGGTATTTCAGGTGTTGCAGTGATTTCAGGAATTTATGCTCAAAAAGATATAGAAAGTGCTTGTCAGAGATTTTTAAAGCTGTCAAAGGAAATTACACAGCAGGAGGTAAAAGAAAAATGAAAAAAGTATTAAGTATTGCAGGTTCGGATTGTAGCGGAGGCGCAGGAATTCAAGCAGATATCAAAACTATTTGTGCACATAATATGTATGCCATGACAGCGATTACTGCATTAACAGCGCAGAATACTACAGGTGTTTATGATATTGTGGAAGTATCTCCGGAATTTATAGCAAAGCAGTTGGATTGTATTTTTCAGGATATTTATCCGGATGCTGTGAAAATCGGAATGGTTCCAAATAGCGAGATTGTCTGTGTTATTTCTGAAAAATTACGGGAATATCAGGTGAAAAATATTGTAGTGGATACAGTTATGGTATCGACAAGTGGAAGCAGACTGATGCAGCAAGAAGCTTGTAAAGTGATGAAGGAACAGCTTTTTCCTTTAGGAAAAGTATTGACACCTAATCTTTTTGAGGCTGAGGTTCTTTCGGGAATAGAGATAAAGAGTCAGGAAGATATGGTATTGGCAGCAGCAGAAATTGGAAAATATACGCAGGGAGCAGTTTTGGTAAAAGGTGGACATTTGACGCAGGGAGCAGATGATCTTCTCTATGAAAATGAGAAAGAAATCTGGTATTGCAAAGAAAAAATTGAAAATCCCAATACACATGGTACAGGCTGTACTCTGTCTTCTGCCATTGCATGTAACCTTGCCAAAGGGTATTCTTTACAGGAAAGTGTAAAAAATGCCAAGGAATATCTCACTGGAGCCATTGAGGCTGGACTGGATTTGGGAAAGGGCAGAGGACCACTTAATCATCTCTATAATACAGTGGTAATAAAGAATTAAAGATATTTATAATAATTTAAAGTGTGCTTTATTTATGGTTCCTAAAAAATAAAGCACACTTTTTGATAAAGTATTATTTCACTGTAATAAGTTTATATTTACTGTTTCCAATTCCGATTTTTTCTCCATGAGAAATAGCTGTTTCCCAACAGGTTTCAGGGAAAATGCTATGGAAGTGGTCGTGATTGTGGCAAGCTCTTTCTTCTTCACTGCAATCTCCCAACATACTGTTAGAAAGAACAGGTTGAGCATTTACGGCTTCTGCACAGGCCATATCAAGAGCTACGGGATCGAAAGAAGCAAACATTCCTACATTTGGAACGATGGCAGCGTCATTTTCTCCATGGCAGTCACAATATGGAGATACATCGATTACCAGACTGATATGGAAATGAGGGCGATTGTCAATAACTGCCTTTGTGTATTCTGCAATTTTGCAGTTTAAGATTTCATTTGACTCGTCAGAAGCAGATAAAATTGCATCTTTTGGACAGACACCAATACATCTTCCGCAGCCAACACATTTATCGTGGTTAATGGTTGCTTTTTTATTTTCAAATTCTGGAGCGTCATGGGCACAAATTTTTGCACACATTTGACATCCAACGCATAAATTTTGGTCTACGTGAGGTTTTCCGGCAGAATGCATTTCCATTTTTCCGGCTCTGGAGCCACAACCCATTCCGATGTTTTTTAAGGCACCGCCAAATCCTGTTGATTCATGTCCTTTGAAGTGGCTTAAAGAGATAAAAACATCTGCATCCATAACTGCACGTCCGATTTTGGCTTCTTTTATGTAAGTGCCGCCCTCTACAGGAACCAGTGTTTCATCCGTACCCTTCAGACCATCTGCAATGATAATCTGGCAGCCTGTTGTAGTTGGATTAAAGCCATTTAAATTGGCACTGTCTAAATGGTCGAGAGCATTTTTTCTTCCTCCTACATATAAGGTGTTGCAGTCTGTGAGAAAAGGTTTTCCACCTAATTCTTTTACTATATCAGCAACTGCTTTAGCATAATTAGGGCGAAGAAATGCAAGATTTCCAGGTTCCCCGAAGTGCATTTTAATAGCAACATATTTGTCTGTAAAATCAATATTTCCAATTCCGGCAGTTTTGATTAATCTTTGCAGTTTTGTGAGAAGATTATCGCCGTTTTTCACTCTTAAATCTGTAAAATATACATTTGATACTTCCATTTTCAATCCTCCTGTTATTTATGAAAAGATGCCTGACGAATTGTTTCGTGCTGTGCACTTTTGCTATTCTGGCAGTATAAAAATATTTTATCATTGGAAAAACCAAGATACAATATAAAAATATGGATTTTCTTTAGACTGTTCAGGAAAGTGGAAATGTGATAAAATTTACTGAAAAACGATGAAGGGATAAAAAGATGGGGAAAAGACTTTATCTGACATGTAGAAATGGGTTAAATTGTAATGTTTTAATACAAGCTTTAACAAAACTGGTAAAACAGCAGAACTTATCTGTAAAAAATAAATTAAAAGAGGAAACTGAACAAAGACTTATACAGGTCTATGATTTATTAGAAGAAGCAGGAAAAGACAGAGAAGAAGGTAAAAAGCAGCAGGAGGAACTGGGGAAACTATTAGATGCACTGGAATGTGAGAAAATCTGTATTTCTTCTCTTACTGAAGGAAATAATGAAGAAACTCTTGAGGAGAAATCTGTTTCTATTTTTCATATTTTACAGAGGTATCATATTCCTATAGAATTGCAGCCGGAAAAGGGAGAGCTTTTAAGCCTGGGAATTGTCTGTTTTCTGGCTGTTTTCGGAGAATGGAAAACAGAAAAAACACCCGGTTATTTGGTACAGACAATTATAGAAAAAGGTGATAAAGACAGTGTAATAAAACTTTTGCTGTGTTCGGATACAGAAATTTCAGAAAAAGCAAAAGATACGGTACAGGTTTTAGAAACGAATGTGGATGACTGCAGTGGAGAACAATTGGGGTATGCCATAGAGTGTTTAATGAAAGCAGGCGCATTAGATGCTTCTTGCTTTCCTATTTATATGAAGAAAAACAGAGTTGCTTATATGCTGCAGGTATTATGCAAAAAAGAGCAGCAGGAAAAGCTGGAAGATATTATTTTTCGAGAAACTACCAGTATAGGATTACGCAGATACGAAGAAAACCGTAGAATTTTGCCCAGAACTTTTAAAGAAATCCAGTTAAAAGACGGACAGAAAGTAACTGTAAAAGTATGTGAACACCACGGGCAGAAATTTTGTTATCCGGAATTTGAAACGGTAAAAAAGGTGTGCGAAGAAACAGGCAGAGCTTACAGAGATGTGTATGATGAAGCATCTGCCGTGGCGGGAGGATATTATGAAGACCTATGAAGAAAAGAAGCGGGACTTATATGAAAAAATGAAAGAATACACAAAAGAAGATATTTGTATTGCTTTTTCGGGAGGCGTGGACAGCAGTCTTCTTTTAATGCTGGCAAAAGAATGTATGAAGCAACAGAAAAAAGCAGGGAATATTCATGCAGTAACCTTCCATACGGTTTTGCATCCGCCCTGTGATTTGGAAATTGCTCAAAAAGTAGCAAAAGAAGCCGGTGCGGTTCATAAAGTGGTTTTTGTCAATGAATTAGAGCAGGAAGAAATTCGGTTTAATCCAAAAGACAGATGTTATCTTTGCAAAAAAACTTTATTTCAGAAGCTTTTGGAGTATGCGAAAAGTCAGGGGATTTCTGTTGTCATGGAAGGAACAAACGAGGATGATTTGCATGTGTATCGTCCGGGATTAAGGGCAATCAAAGAGCTGGGAGTATTCAGTCCGCTGGCAGAAGCTGGATTTACCAAAGAGGAGGTAAGAAAACTGGCAGAGGAGCTGAGCGTTTCTGTGGCAAGTCGCCCGTCAACACCATGTCTTGCCACAAGGCTTCCTTATGGAACAGAAATTAAAACAGAAGCTTTGGAGAAAATTGCTTTAGGAGAGGAATATTTAAAAAAACAAGGCTTTTCCGTAGTACGAATAAGACTCCACGGAGAGATTTGCAGAATTGAAATTCCAAAAGCAGACTTTGGAGCTTTTTTGGAAAAATCGCAGGAAATAACAGAAGCTTTGCAGAAAAGAGGATTTCAGTATATCACTTTAGATATACAGGGATTTCGAAGCGGAAGTATGGATGAATTCAGAAATGAAAAGTTGTCAAGAAAAAATACTTGACAGAGTAAAAAGTCTGTTGTATGATAAGCAAGGTGATGCGAATGGAGAAATTTGTAGAGCAGACTTTACTGTATGATTTCTATGGTGAACTGCTGACAGTTCATCAGAGAAGAATTTATGAAGATGTGGTCTTAAATGACTACTCGCTCAGTGAAGTAGCTGACGACTTGGGAATTAGCCGTCAGGGAGTACATGATAACATTAAGCGCTGCAATAAAGCTTTGCAGGATTATGAGGCAAAGCTGCATTTGGTAGAAAAGTTTTTAAGTATCAAAGAAAAAGTTCATCGTATTCACGAACTGAGTAAGAAATGTGAAAAGCTTAGCAAACAGGAATTAGTTTTCCAAGTGGAAAATATTTCTCAGGAAATTTTAGAGGAGTTATAACAGATGGCATTTGAAAGCTTAACAGACAAATTACAGAATGTATTCAAAAACTTAAGAAAAAAATGGCCGTCTGACGGAAGCCGATGTAAAAGCTGCCTTAAAAGAAGTAAAAATGGCTTTATTAGAAGCCGATGTAAGCTTTAAGGTAGTAAAACAGTTTATGAAAGCGGTACAGGAAAGAGCCATTGGACAGGATGTAATGTCCGGTTTGAATCCGGGACAGATGGTAATCAAAATCGTAAACGAAGAGCTTGTGAAGCTTATGGGAAGCGAGACAACAGAGATTGCCTTAAAGTCAGGAAATGAAGTGACTGTTCTCATGATGGTAGGACTTCAGGGCGCCGGAAAAACAACGACTACCGCAAAGCTGGCAGGAAAGTTGAAATCTAAAGGCAAAAAACCTCTGTTAGCAGCCTGTGACGTATATCGTCCTGCGGCAATTAAACAGCTTCAGGTAAACGGTGAAAAACAGGGTGTGGATGTATTTTCCATGGGCGATAAAAACAGTCCTGTGGATATTGCGAAGGCTGCTTACGAGCATGCAAAAAATGAAAAGTATAATGTCTTGATTTTGGATACAGCAGGTCGTCTTCACATTGATGAAGACATGATGGAAGAACTGGAAAAAATCAAAGAAGCAATTACTGTGGATCAGACTTTACTGGTCGTAGATGCCATGACAGGTCAGGATGCTGTAAATGTAGCAGAAACCTTTGGTGAAAAGGTAGGAATTGACGGTGTTATATTGACAAAGATGGATGGTGACACTCGAGGTGGTGCTGCTCTTTCCATAAAGGCAATCAGCGGAAAACCAATTTTATATGTTGGTATGGGTGAAAAGCTTTCTGATTTAGAACAGTTTTATCCGGAACGTATGGCATCCCGTATTTTAGGTATGGGAGATGTTATGAGCCTGATTGAAAAAGCACAGGCAAATCTGGATGAAGAGAAGGCAAAGGAAATGGAACAGAAGTTCCGCAAAAATTCTTTTGGCTTTGATGATTATCTGGAAAGTATGAACCAGATGAAAAATATGGGTGGTTTATCCAGTGTATTGAGTATGCTTCCAGGTGTAGGTTCTCAGATGAAAGATTTGGAAGGTATGGTGGATGAAAAGGATATGGCTCGTAAAGAAGCGATTATCTTGTCTATGACACCGAGAGAACGTTCTCATCCGGAAATCTTAAATCCATCAAGAAAATATCGTATTGCAAAAGGCGCCGGTGTGGATGTATCAGAAGTCAATCGTATGGTAAAGCAGTTTGAGCAGGCTAAGAAAATGATGAAACAAATGCCCGGTCTAATGGGTGGCAAAGGTGGTAAAAGAGGAAAATTCAAACTTCCCTTTTAACATATATGAAAGATAATGAAATAAACCAGGAGGTGAAATGAAATGGCAGTAAAAATCAGATTAAAAAGAATGGGACAGAAGAAAGCTCCTTTCTATAGAATCGTTGTAGCAGATTCCAAATCTCCAAGAGATGGAAGATTTATCGAAGAAATCGGAACATACGATCCAACTCAGGAACCAAGCGTATATAAAGTAGATGAAGAAGCAGCTAAAAAATGGCTTGCAAATGGTGCTCAGCCAACAGATGTTGTTGCTAAAATCTTTAAACTGGCTGGTATCGAAAAATAATCTGGGAGGTGTCTTGTAATGAAAGAATTAGTTGAAGTAATTGCAAAATCTCTCGTAGATTGTCCTGAAGAAGTCATTGTGACAGAAACAGAAGATAATGATGCGATTTTCGTTGAACTTAAGGTGGCAGCTTCCGATATGGTAAAGTAATCGGTCGTCAGGGACGTATTGCAAAGGCAATCCGTACTGTTGTAAAAGCAGCTTCTTCCAAGAGTGAAAAGAAAGTAGTCGTAGATATTTTACAGTAAGCAAGAGGTGAGCGCTATATGCGCCCCATTTTTGCTATGCAGGAAAAGGAAAGAAGGCTGTAGTAAATACTTATTTACTGCGGCTTTTTGTATGTAGAGTTTTAATGAGGAGATTTAACTGATGGAAGATTTATTGCAGGTGGGTGTAATTACCACTACACATGGAATCAGAGGAGAAGTAAAGGTTTTTCCTACCACAGATGATGCGCATAGATTTGATTATTTAAAAAGTGTACTTTTAGATACAGGAAAAGAGTTGTGTGAGCTTGATATAGAAAGAGTAAAATATTTTAAGCAGTATGTTATTTTGAAATTTAAGGACGTAGATGATATCAATGATATTGAGCCATATAAAGGGAAAAGCCTGTATGTAACAAGAGAGTTTGCAGTGCCTTTAAAAGAAAATGAGTATTATATTGCAGACTTAATCGGTATGGAAGTTTATTTGGAAGACGGAAAGCATTTTGGGACTTTGATGGATGTTATGGAAACAGGAGCAAACGATGTTTATGTGGTTCATCTGGAAGCGGGAAAAGAAGTTTTAATTCCAGCGATTAAAGACTGCATCAAAGAAGTAGATGTAGAGAATGGAAAAATGGTCGTTCATCTTTTGAAGGGCCTGTGCTAGGAGGGATAAAATGGATTTTCATGTACTTACGCTGTTTCCTGAAATGGTGGAAAATACAGTCCAGACCAGTATTACAGGAAGAGCAGTGAAAAACGGAAAAATAGCCCTCCATACGGTAAATATCAGAGATTTTGCAGACAATAAACATTCTCGTGTAGATGATTACCCTTACGGGGGCGGTGCAGGAATGGTCATACAGGCAGAGCCTGTGTATCAGGCATATCAGTCTGTAAAAAAACGGACTTCAAAGCCCAGATGTATTTATCTCACTCCTCAGGGAAAGGTTTTTAACCAGACTATGGCAGAGGAGTTTGCCTTGGAAGAGGAGCTGGTTTTTCTCTGTGGGCATTATGAGGGAATTGACGAGAGAGTTTTAGAGGAAATCGTGACAGATTATGTTTCTATCGGAGACTATGTGCTCACCGGAGGAGAACTGGCTGCCTGTGTTATGATTGATGCAATTTCCCGGTTTGTTCCAGGCGTTTTAAATAATGAGGAGTCTTCTCAGTTTGAGTCCATGCAGGATAATTTGCTGGAATATCCCCATTATACCAGACCGGAAAGCTGGAGAGGAAAAAATGTGCCTGCGGTATTGCTGACCGGAGACCATACAAAAATTGAGGCGTGGCGTTTGGAAGAGTCTTATAAAAGGACAAAGGAAAGACGTCCTGATTTAAGAGCAAAAAACCGTCCTGTGACAGCCGCTTATTTCAGTCCGACAGGGGGAACAAAAAAAGCAGCGGAGCTATTGGCTTGCTGTTTGACGCAAAATCCGCAATATATTGATTTGACGAGAAGAAAGCTGCGCAGAGCAAAAAAGAGAGTTTTTCCGGGTCAGGAATTACTCCTTGCAGCAGCGCCTGTCTATGGCGGACAGCTTCCGTCCTTGGATGACAAGTTATTTTCAAATTTAAAGGGAAATCAAACACCTTGTGTCATCATGGCTGCTTATGGAAACAGACATTATGATGATACCCTCTCCCAGATGAAAAAAATCCTGGAGGAAAGAGGATTTGTGTGCATTGGAGCTATTGCACCGGTTATTCCACACATTTATTCGGATAAACTAGGGGCAGGCAGACCCAATGAGCAGGATGCGGCAATTTTTAAGAAATTTGCGGTACTGATAAAAAAACGCATAGAAGAAGGGGAAGAACAGGGATTTGCTTCTGTTCAAGTTTCCGGAAATCCCATGCCGGATAAAAAAGAGATGAAGCCTGTACCAAAAGCTTTTATAAAAGAACGCTGCACAGGCTGTCAGGTATGCGTGCAGAAATGTCCTGTGTATGCCATTTCCAAGGATACGCTGGAAATTGACGAAAGGAAATGTATTTCCTGTATGCGATGCGCTTTACTGTGTAAAAAGGGAGCAAGAGCTTATGACGCATCTGCGGTAAAAGCTCATTTAGAAGAAAAATTTCTGACACCGAGAGAGGTGGAATTTTTCTAATCTGTTTAAAAATCAAGGGAAAATACTTGACAAGGATATGGGGAGATAGTATAATTACCCATGTTGTAAAAAGAGATGGTCCTCTGTTGCTGATTGCATTAAGAACGTCCGAATTTAAAGGAGAAAAATCATGAACGAAATTATTAAAAACATTGAAGCTGCTCAGATGAAAGCAGAAGCACCGGAATTCAACGTAGGAGATACTGTAAGAGTTCACGGTAAAATCAAAGAAGGTAATCGTGAAAGAATTCAGGTTTTCGAAGGTGTTGTATTAAAGAAACAGGGTGGAAGCAACCGTGAAACATTCACAGTAAGAAAATTCTCTAACGGAATCGGTGTTGAAAAAACATGGCCATTACACTCCCCTAACGTAGAAAAAGTAGAAGTTATCAGACGCGGATAAAGTAAGACGTGCAAAACTGAACTACTTAAGACAGCGTGTAGGTAAAGCAGCGAAAGTAAAAGAGTTAGTAAAATAATAACGGAAACATGACAGGGACACATACTTTGGTATATGTCCCTGTTTCTTCAATACGGATAATTTAGGTGAAAACAGGATGAAAAAGAAGAAAAGCAGAAAAAAGAGAGAACAGCAAAGGGAAATGGCGCTGGAGTTTATTAAAAGTAAAAGAGGTAGAACAGTTTTTAGCTGGGTATTTCAGGTGGCAGTGGTGTTGGCTGTTGCTGCAGTGGTATCTATTTTCTTTTTTCAGAGTATTCGTATGCAGGAAAGCAGTATGGAACCTACCTTGCGGACAGGTGAAACTTTTTTTATAAATAAGCTGGCATATAAGCTAACAGGGCCCAAAAGAGAAGATATGATTGCCTTTACAAAGGATGGAAAAGACAATGCGGCAATTCATATTAAAAGAGTAATCGGACTTCCCGGAGAAACAATTCAAATTCAGAATGGGGAAGTTTATATTGATGGAAAAAAATATAAAGAAAAAATGAAAGTGGATAAAATGACAAATCCCGGTCTGGCAGACGAAGGGGTTACTTTGAAAAATGATGAATATTTTGTGTTAGGTGACAATCGAAATAACAGTGAAGACAGCCGCTTTGCAGAGGTAAAGAAAGTTAAGAAGAAATATATTGAAGGTAAGCTGTGGTTTCGAGTTGCACCGGTAAACAAAATGGGATTTATAAAACATTAGACAAAAGGAGAAATAGCATGAATTATCAATGGTACCCGGGACACATGACAAAAGCAAAACGTATGATGCAGGAGAATATTAAGCTCATTGACCTGATTATTGAGGTGGTGGATGCGAGAATTCCTTTTTCCAGTCGAAATCCGGATATAGATGAATTAGGCAAAAATAAAGCAAGACTTATTTTGTTAAATAAATCAGATTTAGCAGATGAGCGCGAAAATGAGAAATGGGCAGAATATTTTAAAAGCAAAGGCTATTATGTAGTAAAATTAAATGCAAAAAGCGGTGCAGGGATAAAAGGAGTTCTTCCTGTTGTCATGGAGTCCTGTAAAGAAAAGCTTGAGCGAGACAGAAAAAGAGGAATTATCAACAGACCAATCAGAGCGATGGTAGTGGGAATTCCAAATGTAGGAAAATCTACATTTATCAATGCATTTGCAGGGAAAGCCTGCACGAAAACAGGAAATAAACCAGGCGTGACAAAGGGAAAACAGTGGATACGCATTAACAAAACGTAGAACTTCTGGATACACCGGGGATTTTATGGCCGAAATTTGAAGATCAGAGCGTAGGAGCAAAACTCGCTATGGTAGGCTCTATTAAAGACGAAATTTTAAATTTAGAAGAATTATCTCTGGAATTGTTAAAATATCTTCATGAGTCTTATGAGGGCGTTTTGACAAAAAGATATGATATTGAGGAAAGCGAAAATGCACTTTCTATGTTGGAACAAGTTGCAGAAAATAGGAAATGTATACAGAAAGGTAACGAGCTGGATTATTTAAAGGCAGCTAATATTTTATTAGAAGAGTTTAGAAACGGGAAAATCGGAAAAATTACTTTAGAAAAGCCGGAGGCTTAAAATGGAAAGTATTCAGGAAATTAAAGAGAGATTTAAGAATACACCGATACAGGAATTGCCTGCTTTTTGTGAAATTTACAGGGCGGATGAACGAAAAGGTGTACAGAAGCTTGTAGAACAGGGGCACAAGCGCATACAAGCTTTGGAACAGGAAAAAGAACGTTTAAAGCAAATGAGAGAATTTGAGCGTGAATATGAACATTTAGGCTATATTTGTGGGATTGATGAAGTGGGGCGTGGCCCTTTTGCCGGTCCTGTAGTGGCAGGTGCAGTGATTTTGCCGCCGGATTGTGAAATTTTATATGTGAATGACTCAAAACAGCTTTCTGAAAAAATGCGAGAACAACTTTATGATGAAATTATGGAAAAAGCAGTTTCTGTGGCAGTTGGATATGCAAGTCCTCAGAGAATTGATGAAATCAATATTTTGCAGGCGACCTATGAGGCGATGCGAGAAGCTGTTTCAAAATTGGATGTCACACCTCAAATTTTGTTAAATGATGCAGTGACTATTCCTCAGATTACCATCCCTCAAGTGCCTATTATTAAGGGAGATGCAAAGAGTATTTCCATAGCGGCGGCCAGTATTGTGGCAAAGGTTACCAGAGATCGCCTGATGAGGGAATATGATAAAATCATGCCGGAATATGGGTTTGCATCCAATAAAGGATACGGCTCTAAAGAACATATTGAGGCCATTAAGAAATATGGTCCGACTCCGATACACAGAAGGAGTTTCATTCATAATGTGACAGGGGAAAATTATGAATGAAATTGGCAGAAAATATGAAGAAAAAGCAGCTGAACTTTTGGAAGAACAAGGATATTTTATATTAGAACGAAATTACCGGTGTAAACAAGGTGAGATTGATTTAATTGGAAAAGAGGGGGAGTATCTGTGTTTTATTGAAGTGAAATACAGAAGTGATTTAAGTTACGGAAGCCCACTGGAAGCCGTGACGAAAGCAAAGCAGAGAAAAATTTCCAGAACAGCCTTGTATTATCTTACCAAAGAGGGATATCCTGAGGATACGCCTTGTCGTTTTGACGTAGTAGGGATATCTTCCAATAGGGCAGAGCTTATTCGAAATGCCTTTGAATATCAAAGATAAATGAAAAAAAATCAATGGGATAATTGCATAAATTTAACAGAAAATCTTAGGTACTATTACATAAATGTTACGAAAAAATGAAAAAAGGCTATTTTTCTTGTGAATATTATGTTATAATCAGTTTCGGTTATGAAAAGGAGCTTTGATTATGAGGAAAAAAACAAGTACAGGTCTGATTTTGGGGCTTTTATCAGCAAGTCTGATTATCACTCCTTGTTACGCTGCGACTACACAGAGTAAGATTTCTGCAGAGCAGGGTAAACAAAAGGAAAATGAGAAACAGTTAAATGATGCTCAGGGAAGAATCAAAAGTCTGGAATCCAAGAAAAATAATTTGGAAGAGTACTTGACAGAACTGAATAACCAGCTTAGCGAATTGGGAGAAAACCTTCAGGATATTCAGAGTCAGTCAGATGCAAGACAGGAAGAACTGGCGGAGCTTGAAACCCAACTGGGAGAAGCGCAAAAAAAAGAGGAAGAACAGTATTCCAAAATGAAACTTCGTATTCAGTATATGTACGAAAATTCAAATAGTTCTTATATAACATTATTTTTGGAAGCAAAGGATCTTTCAGAATTTTTAAGTCAGGCAGAAAATATGTCGCAGATGACAAAGTATGATAGAAAGATGCTGGAAGAATATAAAAAAGACAACAGCGGAAATTAAAGAAAAAGAAGAAAGTATAAAAAAAGAGCAGGAAAAGCTTAAAAAGCTTCATAAAGAAAGTTTAGAAAAGCAGGACGAGATTTCATCAGTTATGAAAAGTA
>ENA-OQCB01000648-OQCB01000648.1-human-gut-metagenome-genome-assembly--contig:-NODE-648-length-15920-cov-2.830874_pt1 | contig 15920 bp, 17 predicted proteins | sample MGYA00242493_ERZ504568 | MGnify/ENA primary metagenome ERZ504568 (study PRJEB26092, sample SAMD00036229) | human gut metagenome | host: Homo sapiens | study: EMG produced TPA metagenomics assembly of...
ACAGATGTGATGTCCTATGGATTTGATTACCTGTATTCCAAGGGAGATGTGGGAAAAGGTGTCATCGGCGCGGCTATTTTTGCGAGAAAACGGCTGAAGAGTAAGCGGTCGGACACATAAAAAAGAAGACTTTGGATAATGTCAAGACGGCGCTGGAGTCAGAGAACTTCGGCGCCGTCTTGCACGATAAGCCCGTCAAGCGGCAGTGCTGTGAGCTGGAGATCAAAGCGGCAGATCTCTCTTGGTGAAATGAATGCCTCCCGCTGTACACAAAAGCAGTCCTAGGAGTCCAAGAATTCCGCAGAACAGAAAAGCTTCACTTTTTCCAGCGGTCAATTCCTCTGTCTTGAGGAGGCTTTCGATGGTAAAGTATTTCAGGAATTCAAGATCGCCTCCCATGTTCGCCAGCATCTGTAAAAAGAAAAACAGTACAGGGATTCCACCTCCGAATATATAATAATATTTGGAATCGCTGAACAGGCAGGCGAAGAAGAAAGCGATTCCTGCCTGGGCCACCCAGAGCATCAGTGTTCCGACATTGAGAGCAATGTATTTAGAGATATCGAGCTCACCGGGGAACATGGCCTCAGAGGACAAAATTCCCACTGCTGTGACGCAGACCATACAGAAAATCAGATATAAGATCATGGAGATGATCTGCGTGCAGATGATTTTTTTCCTGGAATTCGGTGTGGCCAGCAGGCAGGCCATAGACCCCCTGTCAATGTATCCCATGACCAGTTTGTTTACCATAACGACGATAAAAATCAAAGGAAACAGTCTCATGATGAATCCGTAGAGATAAATCTGAATCCATTCGATCAGGTTTTGAGGCGATTCCAGTCATACCTACCGCAGACATCATTTGAGGCATTGCTTCCTGATAGTCGTTCAGTATATCGGCCAATTCAGGATTATACATGTAGATGATTACCGTTGTATACATGGTAATCAACAGGAAAACAATTACAAACGGCAGCAGGCAGGAGGTAAAGCTGCGTCTCATCAAACGAAAATTAAGCATTTTTTTTGGCCTCCCTCCCCATAGTAGTGCAAAAATAATTCTTCCAGACTCTGTGTCTCGGTCTGAAGATCTGTCGGCTGGTAGTCTGATAGTATTTTCAGAGTCTTCGGCAGTTCTTTTTTGACTCGTATCTGAACTTTCTTCCGCAGATTTTGACGATGTCTAATTGCGCTTCAGAGGCCAGCTTTTGGACAGATTCTTCGTCAGGCAGTGTCACGGTATAGATTCGGTTTCTTAGTTTGGACAGCTCTTTCATCTGTACGATGTCAGCCAGCCGTCCTTCCCGGATGATTGCTGTACGGTCACAGGTTTTTCTACTTCTTCAAAAATATGAGAAGACATGAAGACGGTGCAGCCTTGTTTCTTTCTTTCCAAAAGCAGCTCCACAAAACGGTTCTGCATGAGAGGGTCCAGACCGCTGGTGGGCTCATCTAATATCAGAACGGAAGGATTTCCCATGAAAGCGGCTGTCAGTCCAATCTTTTGTTTCATTCCTTTTGACATTTTTTTGATTTTTCCTTTGGGATTCAGTTCGAAGCGGTCCAGGAGATCACGGATGGAGGAACGGTCACGGATTCCTTTCATATCTGCGGCAAAATTCAGATAGGAAATTCCCGACATATCTTCCATAAACGCAATTTCGCCAGCCAAGTATCCTACGGATTGCTGGATGCGGGCTGCCTGTGAGAAACAATCCATTCCTCCGATTCGGCAGCTCCCGGACTGCGGTTTCATAAAGCCCATCAGATGTCGGATCGTTGTGCTTTTTCCGGCTCCGTTCGGCCCGAGAAAGCCAAAGACTTCCCCCTTCTCGACGTAAAAGGACAGATCAAAAATTCCTTTGCCGTTTCCAAAATCTTTGGTTACATTTGAAAATTCTATGAATGGCGGTACCATTTCGTATACTCCTTTCTCGATCAGAAGAGTTTTGTCCGGTTTTATCTGACGGAGAGCTTCTGTCTAATCAGACTCTATTCTAATCCAATCTTCTGATTTTTCAAGACTTCCGATATACTTTTATACATCCTTAATACCCTTCTGTTATGAGATAAAGCAAGGGAGATGCCGTAGTTTTGAAGGTCTTCTAAGGACAGCAGAGTTTTTGATGTTTGGACTGCCGGAGCGGAAAATCGGAGGAGATAAGACGTGTCTTTGAAGCTTTGGAGTATAAAAAAATCCCGGCATTTCAGAAAGGATGCTCTGATATGCCGGGCTGATTCAGACTCGTCTCTTTCTCAGAGTGTGATTCCAGTTTTGGCGAAGTCCTATGAAACTTACAACACCCACGTAACAGCCTACCACAAGGGCGATTACACCGATGTCTACGAAATCCATATTAGTAACTGCTGTCAGGAGCATTACACATAGACCGGTCATTCCCACAGTGGAAAAGATTGAATTCATAATAGATATTATCTTACGGTACATTCTTCACCCCTCCATTAAAAACAAATGTTCGGAACTTATGTTCTAATCATATCACTGTTTGTTTTAAAATTGCAAGAGAAAAAACGAATATATGTTCTGTTGTGGGCGCGCAAAGTGAGCCGCACCCTTAGGATTGATATTTTCTGCTCTACTATGACATACAGTTTTGACAATGATTTTTTGCTGTACTGAGTCATCAATATGGATAGGTTTTCTCGCCCTCTATGTACCGTTGATATTTCATGCCTTCGATGTTCTTAATGCTTTTTCTTTTGCAGATGAAGCATTTCCTGGATGGAATTTAACACGTAATCGGTATAATAGATATATTGCATCATTTTCTGGCGTGTCTGTGGCTGCCATTTTTTATGATTGGACAAAAAGAGCATCTGTTCCATCTCCGACAACATTCTCCAGCAGAGTCTCAGAATTCTTTGATAATAAGGCTGCTCTTCCTGTGCTATTTTCGGCAGATATTGTTCAATCTGGTCATAAACCATGTGATATTGAATCTGAGCGTCACAGACTCTCCAATAGTCCAGAGAGTTCGTCAGTGTGCCTTCGAGAAATCTCAGATACATGTGATGCATATGGAAAATCATTTTCCAGTTATAGCGAAACTGTGTTCCCAGACTGGTGGGAAAGAAGAATTGATTTACCAGCAGAACCAAAAGCACGGCCACGGCTACGTAGATCATTCTCAACTCCAACGCCAAAGTCTCCTGCATAGCCATTGTCGTCATGGACAGCGCAAAACAGGTGACAAACACCGCATGAACTCTGGTCCCGGGAGTGGCTGTGTACATACAGGCTACCATGATACTCGCTACGATAAAATGGTCAGGTGTGCTGTGGCAGAAGGATAAGATAAACATCATCAAAATGCAGCCTGCGGCGGTACCCACGAACCGTGTTTTCATTCGATATTTGCTGTCTTCATACATCGGTCTTAGCAAGAGAAAAGCATTCATTGCCAGCCAATAGCCGTGGTCCGCGTCAACCAAGATATTATAGGACATGCCGACCAGCAGGATGATGCTCATCCTAAGCGCAAACCGCATCTCAAAGGCGTCTAATTTCATCCGGTATAGAAATCTTTCTTTGAGCCGTTGTTTTAGAGGGACTTTCCAGTTTTCATCTAGGATTTGATCTTCGTCCAAGTGGATTTGATCTAAGATTAGGAGAACATTCTCAGAAAATTGGTGGCCGAGTGATAAAATTCTTCTTTCTGCTGCCGTGTCTTTAAGAGAAGTTTCTTTCCTTTTTCTTTAATTCCTCTGTGTTCTGGTTCCAGAAATCTGTATTTCCAGCCTCTTTCATATAATGCGGACAGTTCTAATGCCAATGCTTTGGCCGTCTCATTTTCCGGCAGAAAGCTTTTGTACTGGCCTGAGACGAAGTAGACGCATCGGTGGAAATGCAGAGCGAACATATAACGTACTTTTCCCTGTGCAGTAACAATGTGTTTTCTTCCCCGTTTTTGATAGGCGTCTTTGTACAGACTCTTCTGAATCTGGAACAGCTGTGCCGTCTCTGCCTCTGTGTCCTCTCCCCGTGCCGTTTTTTCCAGAACTTCGGCCAATAGCTGAAGTCCATGCTGCTCTGTGTGGTCTTCGGGTATGACACCGCGTTTTTGTGAGTAGGCGCAGACGATGATGAAGAAAAAGAAAAGACTGTAGAGCATAGCTTCCATCTGCTGGAAAAAGCCGCTCCATCCTACAGGCATGAGTTGTAAGAAGGTGAAAGTCATCAGGCTCGAGAAATAGCCCAGTTGGTTGAACTGGGAAGCCTTCGAAAAGATCAGCCAAAACGGAACCACCAAATTCAGTGCCAGACAAAGCGGCAGATTTAAGGTGGCAAAGAATGCTAAGATCTCCAATAAAATTTGCTGAAACATCATGGCAAACAGAGACGGGACGGTCGGCTGCTTTTGGTAGGTCACCTGAAATAATACTGTGACCAGAGACACGATCATGACATGCTGAATGCCAAACAGCCCTATTACACTGTAAAATAAGGCTAAAAAAAAGATAATCACCGGCAGTGCTTTCAGAAATTTCTTCTTGATATCTCTGATGTATGTACAGACTGCCGGATAGTTTAATTTCTGCAAGTGCTGTACACCCCCTGTTTACTCCCCTACTTTGTTATTCTAGCATATTTTCTGCTTCTAAGAAAGCGGTATGGCTGAATCACTATAGAATTCTGTGACAGTGAAGCCGAAAGGCTGAACTGTCACAGAATTCTTGCCCAGAGGGGGATGGTCAAAACAGAAACGGCGGTGGAGAATATCACCAGATTCGTGGCGAATTTTTCATCGGAATGGTATTTCAAGGCCAGCATACTCGTTGTCGCTCCCGCAGGCATTCCGGCCAGGAGAGTGCTGACACCGACCACTTTTTCAGGCAGCCCCAGCCAGGTACAGGGCAGATACACCAGCGCAGGGATGATGAGAAGCCGAATCACTGTGTAGATGATAATATCCCGGTCTAGGATTTCTTTTAGGCGGATATCCGATACGATCATGCCGATTACCAACATGGACAGAATCGTATTGCAGTCGCCCAGATTTCCCACGAAGGTTTTTACTGCAGCGGGGAGGGGCACTGAGTCAGCATCAGCAGCAGTCCGATTTCACAGGCTATGATGCAGGGTGAAGGAGGACTTTCTTTAATATTTGCTTTTTGTCGATTTCTTTGGAGAAAATCGCGAGCCCTTCCGACCACATGACGATTCTCTGCGGTATCAGGTAGATGGAGGCCAGTGCGAGTCCCATCTGCCCGTAGACGCCTTCTGCGACCGGATTTCCCAGAAAGCCGGCGTTTGAACAGATAATACCAAACTGCAGGCTTTTGCTCCTGTCTGTCTGCATTTTTCCATACAGCAGTTTGGCCAGCAAAATGCAGCCAAATTGCAGGAACATGGAGATCAGCAGAATGCTTAGAAAGCTGTGCAGTATTTTGCGTTAAATTCAATCAAAAAAGATTTGATAATATTACAGGGAAGAATCAAGTTTACAACCAGGTCTGTAACCCCTTCTTTTCCTCTGTCTCCCACAAGCCCCAGTCTTCTCACCGCAAACCCTGTGAGAATCAGAAAAAACATTGTCATTTCCAGAGAGATCATATTGTCCATATCGTCACCGTCGCCGTGTATTGTTTTCGTTTCCAGCTATTTTCTTATTATACCCCCAATATCTGCCGCATCACAAGCCCTGTAAAGAATTTCGAGCGCCAGGTTGACAAGTTGAAAAAAATCGTTTACTCTGTAATTAGTCCAAAAATGGACTATTAAAATGGTTCGGCAAAAAGGAGGAAGAGATATGAATGATCCACACAGTCAGGTAAAGGAATATTATGAACTTTGGCGGGAGATGAACTGGATGTACGAGGACTGGGCGAAATCTTTCGGGATATCTTACTATGCCTTTTTGACGCTAGAAGCGGTTTGGGAAGACAGGGAGGAATGCAGCCAGAAAAAAATTCTGTCAAAATGTCTGCTGTCTAAGCAGACGGTGAATATGATTTTGAAGGAATTTCAGGAAAAAGGATTTCTATACTGCACTTCTTCGCAGACAGACCGGCGTGTAAAACTGATTCATCTGACAGAAAAGGGAGAAAAATACGTCGGCAGTATGGTTACTAGGGTGCAGGAGCTGGAAGAAAGCGTGATGAGAAGAATGGGTCCTGACAGAAGTGAAGCGATGCTGGAGAATACCCGGCTGTATGTGAAGTATTTCAAAGAAGGCTACGGAGGTATGTAAAATTGAAAAAGAAATTTTTTAGCTATGTTATTCCGTCGATTCTGGGCTTTGCGCTTTTCCGGAGTCTATGCGATTGTGGATTGGATTTTTTATCGGCAACAGCATCGGTGACGCAGGGCTGGCGGCGATCAGTATTGCCTATCCGATCACGGCTTTTTTACAGGCGATGGGCACGGGAATCGGAATGGGAGGAGCGGTTCACTTTTCCATCAGCTTTGGGAGAAGAGATTACGAGGCTCAGAAGCGATTTTTCAGCGGGACGATTCTGTTGATGCTTTTAGCTAGTATTTTGACGGTAGGTGTGCTGCTGCTTTCTAGCGAGCAGATTCTCCGCGTGTTTGGAGCAAAAGGGGAATTGCTCATACTAGCGGAGGAATACATAAAGTACATCATATATGGGGCGGTATTTCAGATTTTGGGAACTGGACTTGTGCCGATCATCCGTAACACCGGCAGTTCTTTTGGGGCGATGACTGCTATTGATTGCCGGATTTTGACCAATATCATTTTGGATTATCTGTTGGTGTGGGTATTGCCCTATGGTATGGCTGGGGCGGCTGTGGCTACAATCATCGGGCAAGCGGTGACGATGCTCATCTGTGTGGCGTTGCTGCTGAAAAAGAGGATTCGTGCCACGCTACATTTTCAGGGGAGGTTTTGGCATACCCTGGTCACAATCTTTAAGACAGGAATCTCTCCTTTTGGATTGACTTTTTCACCGAATATTACTTTGATTTTCATGAATAAGAGCGCCATGATTTTTGGCGGCGAGAGTGCAGTGGCCTGTTATGCAGTGATCGCCTATATCACAGCGATTATCCAGCTTCTGCTTCAGGGAGTCGGAGATGGCAGCCAGCCGTTAATCAGCATTTACTACGGGGAAAAGGCGTTTGGACAGATGAGACAGATCTGCAAGATGGCGTACGGTTTTGCCGCGGCGGTGGCATTGGGATGCATGGTGGCGGTTTTTTTGCTGAGGGGGCAGCTTCCGATCTTGTTCGGGACTTCCGAGGATATCTCACAGATGGTCTACATGGTGCTTCCATTTTTTATCGTAGGGTTTTTCTTTGTGGGAGTTTCCAGAACTACCACGTCTTATTTTTACGCGACGCATGAGAATATTTTCGCGAGTATTCTGATTTATATAGAACCTGCTCTGCTGCTGGCAATTCTCAGCACGGTGCCCAGAGTCGTCGGTCTGACTGGTGTCTGGATTGCCGTGCCCTTGACACAGATGCTGGTCTGCGGTCTAAGTGTGGTCTTGATGAGGCGAAAGCGTTCATACTGTTCGCTCACTTGCGGTTCGTGAGCAGGAACGTGCTTCGCGATCCTGAAAAGGGATAGTGGATTTACTCGAAAAGAATTCTATGTTAGAATTGAGGGATATCGAAGATACCAAGAGGAGAAAGATTATGAAACTTTTGATTATCAGACATGGAGACCCAAATTACAGTATCGACTCTCTGACGGAGAAGGGTTGGCGGGAGGCTGAATATCTCTCTGAAAGATTATCGGGTATGGATATAAAAAAATTCTACGTGTCTTCAATGGGACGCGCAAAGGACACCGCTTCTTTTACTTTGAAAAAAATGGGACGTTCCGCAGAAGAATGTAAATGGCTTCGGGAATTCGCGCCCCTTATCTGCCATCCCGGGGAGAAAGAAGAGAAAATCGTCTGGGACTGGCTGCCTCAGGACTGGACAAAAGAAGAGCGGTTTTATCAGAAGGACCATTGGTTTGAGCCGGAACTACTCCGGGAGGCGAAGGTGCGTGAAGAGTATGAGTGGGTGACCGGTGAGCTGGACTGCCTTTTGGAGAGACACGGTTATGTGCGGGAGGGAAATTACTACCGTGTCAGGGAGGCGAATACGGACACCATCGTATTTTTCTGCCATTTTGGACTGGGATGCGTATTGCTGTCACATCTTTTGGGAATCTCTCCCATGGTGCTGTGGCATGGCTTTTGTGCGGCTCCCACTTCGATTGCAGAGGTGGTGACTGAGGAGCGCCGAAAAGGAATCGCCAGCTTTCGGCTGAGAGCGTATGGAGATACTTCACACCTGTACGTGAAGGGGGAAGAGCCTTCAAAATCTGCACGTTTCTGTGAGTGTTATGATAATGTACAGGAAAGACATGACTGACAAAGGACTGCCGCCGTGGGAATGAGAAACGGAACGCAAGAATGGATTTTGGATCGGCGGCTGAGAATAGGAGCAAGATGATCGGGAAACCAGAAGAAATATTAAAGAGTATATTTGGTTATGATTCCTTTCGGGAGGGTCAGGAGACCTTAATCAAAAGTACGCTTCAGGGAAGGGACTGTCTGGGGATTATGCCTACCGGAGCCGGAAAATCTGTCTGTTTTCAGGTGCCAGCTCTGCTTTTTTTCAGGAATCACACTGGTGATTTCACCGTTGATCTCTCTGATGAAAGACCAGGTGACTTCTCTGAATGATCTAGGAGTCCACGCCGCCTATATCAACAGCTCGCTGACAGAAGGACAGTACCGCAAGGCAATGGAGTACGCTTCTTACGGCAGGTATAAATTGATCTATGTGACCCCGGAGCGGCTGATGACGGAGTCTTTTTTGGAATTGGCCAGGAAGATAGAAATTTCCATGGTCGCTGTGGATGAGGCGCACTGTATCTCGCAGTGGGGGCAGGATTTTAGGCCCAGCTATCTGAAGATCGTGGATTTCATCGAGCAGCTGCCGAAAAGGCCTGTCATTGCTGCGTATACGGCGACGGCCACCAAGGCAGTCAAAGAGGACATCCTGTGCATTCTGGGTCTGAGGCAGCCGGAAGTGGTTGTCACAGGCTATGACAGAAAAAATCTGTATTTCGCGGTGGAAAAACCCAAAAGATAAGATGGCGGCGCTGTTAGGCTACCTGGGGAAAAATTCGGGGAAGAGCGGAATCATCTACTGCAGTACCAGAAAGACCGTGGATGAGATTTATGAGGCGCTTCTGGCCCAGGGCTGTCCCGTAGTCAGATATCATGCGGGGCTGAGTGAGTCAGAGCGCAGAAAAAGCCAGGAAGCTTTTCTCTACGACGAGAGGCCAGTCATGGTGGCGACGAATGCTTTCGGCATGGGGATTGACAAGTCGAATGTGCGGTTCGTGGTGCACTATAATATGCCGAAGGATATCGAGAGCTATTACCAGGAGGCTGGACGGGCTGGAAGAGACGGTGAGCCAGGGGAATGTGTGCTGTATTATTCTGGAAAAGATGTGAAAATTCAGGAATTTCTGATTGAGCAGCAGCCGGAGAATGAGGAGCTAGACCGGTCTGAGAACGCGTTGATACGGGAGCGGAGCCACGAACGCCTAAGGAGGATGACTTTTTACTGCTTTACCAACGAGTGTCTTCGAGATTACATTTTGCGGTACTTCGGGGAGTACGGAGATGCCTACTGCGGAAACTGCAGAAATTGCCTGACAGAATTTGAGTCTATAGATATGACAGAGGACACCAGAGCTATCCTGGAGTTTGTGCAGTCTAGCGGAGAAAGATATGGGATTCAGGCAGTGGTGGATGGAGTGCACGGGTCAGAGAGCGCAAAAGTGCAAAAATTCCGACTGCAGGAAAATCCTTATTACGGTGTGCTAAGACATAGAAGTCTGGTCCGTTTAAAACTGCTGGTCAATGATCTATTGGTGAAAGGCTGCTTGGACTTGACAGGAGGCAGCTATCCGATTCTGAAGCTGACGGTGTTAGGGCGAGAGATTCTCTACGGGGAGAAGGTACAGCCTATTGTCTTAAAGCTGCCAAAAGAACGGGAGGCAGCTCAGATAAAGAAAAAGACTGACAAAAACATATCGCAGCCGGGGCGCCCAGAATTGTTCGAACTGCTGCGCAAAAAGCGGTATGAGATGGCTCAAAAAGCCCATGTGCCGCCGTACATTAATTTTTTCTGACAAAACTCTAAGGGAGATGAGTGCTTATCTGCCGGCAGATCAGGATGCTATGCTTCAGATCAATGGGGTGGGCGGCCACAAATTGGCAAAATATGGCGGAGAATTTATGGAAGTGATTCGGAAGTACTGCCAGGAGAATCATATAGAGAACGAAAGAGAAATGGGAGATGAGGCGTAAAATGACGAAAGAGAAATTAGCGTTGGAGATAATAGAAAGGCTGAAAAAAGAATATCCAGACGCAGGCTGCACGTTGGACTACGAAGATGCCTGGAAGCTGCTGGTGAGTGTTCGGTTGGCCGCGCAGTGTACAGACGCCAGGGTAAATGTGGTGGTACAGGGACTGTATGAGAAGTACCCCACGGTGCATGATTTGGCCCAGGCGGATGTGGAGGATATCGAAGAGATTGTAAGGCCCTGCGGATTGGGAAAGAGTAAGGCACGGGATATCAGCGGCTGTATGAAGATGCTGGAAGAGGAATACGGCGGCCAGGTGCCTGATGATTTTCAGAAGTTGTTGAAACTGCCAGGGGTGGGAAGAAAGAGCGCGAACCTGATTATGGGGGACGTATTCGGAAAGCCGGCAATCGTCACGGACACACACTGTATTCGGCTGGTGAACCGGATGGGACTCGTAGATCAGATTAAGGAGCCAAAGAAAGTGGAGATGGCCCTGTGGAAGCTGATTCCGCCGGAAGAGGGGAGCGATTTCTGTCACCGTCTGGTCTATCATGGAAGAGATGTCTGTACAGCGCGGACGAAGCCCCACTGTGAGAAATGCTGTGTGAGAGATCTCTGCGAGAGAAATGGCGTGGAAGATTAAAATCGGCGAAAATGTGCAGGATCAAAAAAAGAACAGGGGAAAAATACGTTAGATTTGGAATATAGACGAAGAGGGGACCGTATGTTTGGATATGTGACCATTTGTGAACCTGAGCTGAAAGTAAAAGATCTGAGAAAGTATAAGGCGTATTACTGCGGGCTGTGCCAGGAGCTGAAGGAGGCTTATGGGACAGTTGGACAGATGACGCTGACTTATGATATGACCTTTGTGATTGTACTGTTGACTTCCCTGTATGAGAGTCAGACAGAGTTGACGGAACATCGCTGTAAAGTTCATCCGGTGAAGAAGCAGAAGATGCTTCGAAACGAGATCACGCAATACGGCGCGGATATGAATATCTTGCTGACTTACTATAAGCTGGCGGACGACTGGATTGACGAAAAGAGCATCCGAAGCCTGCTGGGAAATGGTTTTCTGCGCAAAAAAGCGAGAGAGGTGATATGCAGATATCCCAGACAGAGCAAGGCGATTCGCCGTTCACTCAGGGAGCTGTCCAAGTGTGAGCAGCAAAACAGCATGGACTTGGATAAGACTGCGGGCTGTTTTGGAGAGCTGATGGCGGATCTTTTTGTCTATAAGCGGGATATGTGGGAAGAGCGCCTGCGAAAGATTGGATTTTATCTGGGAAAATTTATTTACCTGATGGATGCCTATGAGGATTTGGAGGAAGATCTAAAGAAAGACTGTTACAATCCTCTGAGAAAACTCAGCCAAAGAGAGGACTACGAGGAGGAGATAAAGAGAATTCTCTGCATGATGATTGCTGAGTGCTGTGCGGAATTTGAGAAACTTCCCTGCCTATTAGATGTGGACATTTTGCGCAATATCCTGTATGATGGTGTGTGGAATCATTACAAAAATATTCAGAAAAAACTCATGGACGGAAAGGAAAAGAAAGATGTCTAAGAACCCGTATGATGTGTTAGGGGTATCCCCGGATGCATCGGATGATGAGATAAAGAGAGCATACAGAGACCTCACTAAGAAATACCACCCAGACGCCAATGTGAACAATCCTCTGGCGGAGCTGGCTGAGGAGAAATTCAAGGAGGTCCAGGAAGCTTATGACGAGATTATGAAGCAAAGAGAGTCCGGCGGCGGATATTCCGCTTACGGTTCTTCTGCCTATGGTGGAGGTTCTTCTTACAATGGCAGTCCAGATGTGGAGATGCAGGCTGTGTTTAACTACATTAACAGCAGACATTACCGGGAGGCATTGAACCTTTTGAATCGTATGCCTAACAGGAATGCGATGTGGTATTATGCCAGCGGCGCGGCGAACGCGGGAATTGGAAACAACGTAGTGGCTAGGGAACATGCAGCCCAAGCTGTAAACATGGAGCCGAATAATCTGCAGTTTTGCCAACTTCTGAATCAGTTGGATTGGAACAGTCAAAGATACCAGAACAGTCCGTACGGGGGTGGATACGGGACAGGCGGAAGCTCCTGCGGAACTGGAAATATCTGCTGCGATTTGTGGTGTGCGGACAGTTTATGTGAGTGTATGGGAGGAGATCTTTGTTCATGCATGTAAGGGCAAGAGCGATAGCCTTCGGTGGCTTGGCTGTGGCGCTTTCCATTGTGTTTATGATCTTGGGCAGCGTCATTGAGTCCAATACGCTGTTTTTGTTGGCTGCGGCCTCTTATTTTGTAGGAATTGTAATCCGGGAATTCGGATTGAAGACAGGCGCCGCTTTCTATGCGGCCAATGTGATTTTGGGACTTCTGATTGCACCGAATAAGTTTTATGTGATTTCTTATGCAGCGATGGGGCTGTATATCTTTCTGGTGGAGGCTGCATGGCAGGCCATGGCGAGAGGACCTCGCAGTGCGCAGAGGAAGGGTTTCTTTTGGGCGGTGAAATACTTAATTTTTAACGTCATATTTCTGCCGGCACTTTTCTTCTTCCAGGATTTCTTTTTTTCTGGGAATCTGTCTTCGGGAATTTTAATCGGTGTGGCGGTAGGAGGACAGCTGGGGCTATGGATTTATGACCAGGCTTATGAATATGTCCAGAGGCATCTTTGGAGTAAATATCGAGGGCGTCTGCTGAGATAAAAGGGGCAAAGGCGGCATGGAGCAAAAAAAGCTTTCATGTCGTGGCCCAGAGCAGTGTCGGAATCTAATTGTCTGCAGGAAAAGGCTGTTTTGGGAGCTTTATGCAAAATACTCAAAAGCAGTATGCTGAAACTGGATAAAATGTAGAAAATTCAGGGAATACACCGGCTGGGGTTGACTTTCATTATGGGATATGTTACATTTCCCATGTCGAGAAGGATAGTGATTGCGTAAGCAAGCTAAACCTATATACAGAGATATATTTAAAAGCTGAAACTTTTAGATTTATTTGTGTGTATAGGTTTTTTTATGTAATAGGAAAGACCTTGTCACGTTAATGCGTGCAAGCCCTTTCCTATTACATAAATGAATCGGAAGGGGAGACAGTCGGTGAAAATCCATAAGGTATTGAATAATAATGTGGCCGTAGTTTTCGATGAGAAGGGCCGGGAAAAGATCGTTATGGGGCGGGGCATCTGCTTTAAAAAGAAGGCAGGAGAGGACATCAAAAAGGAAGAGGTTGATAAGATTTTTTCTTTGCAGGCTTCCGATGCACAGAACAAACTGCAGGTGCTGGTACAGGACCTGCCGATGGAGCATATCGCGGTGGGAGAGGAAATTATCTCAGAAGCGAAGCGGCGCCTTGGAAGAGAATTAAACGATATGATTTATATTTCCCTGATCGACCATGTGCATGGCGCAATTTTGCGGCTGCTGGATGGTGTGACTGTGAAAAACGCGTTGCTTTGGGATATCCGGAGGTTTTACAAAGAAGAATTTCAGATTGGTCTTTGGGCGCTGGATTTGGTTGAGAAGAAGTGCCATGTCCGGTTGCCGGAAGATGAGGCGGGTTTCATCGCTCTGCATCTAGTCAATGCCCAGATGGAGCAGAAGACGATGGAGAATATGTATGAGATTACCCAGGTGATGCAGGAGGTCGTGAATCTGGTGAAGTACTATTTTCACGTGGATTTTGACGAGGAGGACGTCTACTATTTATCGTTTTATCACACATCTAAAATTTTTTTGGCAAAACGCCTTGTGGAGAACAAGACTTATCAGGAGGACGACAACGACGATCTCTGGAACATTATACGAAAGAAATATGAAGATGCTTACCACTGTGTGGAAAGAATCTCTAAATTTATCGAGAAAAAAATACAGACATCAGCTCTCAAAGGAGGAAGAGCTCTATCTGACGATTCACATCGAAAGAGTCATCCATAAGACGAATCACTAGAGGGGATTCGCATACAAGTTTAAAATAAAAAATATCAGATATGCCAGGGTGGTGACATTAAGTTGGCCAAACCTTCTATATAAAAAATACATTTTTAAAGATGGAGGAAAGACAATGGGAAAGTATGAGAACCTGGCAAAAGATATTGTCAGAAACGTGGGTGGAAAAGAAAATGTCAGCAGCCTAACCCACTGCATCACAAGACTTCGCTTTAAGTTAAAGGATGAAAGCAAAGCCAATGACGAAGTCTTAAAGAACATGGAAGGCGTTGTGACCGTGATGAAAAGCGGCGGCCAGTATCAGGTGGTGATCGGCAACCATGTGCCGGAGGTCTATGCGGACGTGATGCCTCTGCTGGGCCTGGAAGAAGGCGGAGCCAGCCAGGAGGATGAGGACAGCGGAAAATCTGGGAATCCTTTCAACAAGATGATTGATGTAATTTCCGGTATCTTCCAGCCTATCTTGGGAATTATGGCTGCCTGCGGTATGGTAAAGGGCTTCAACGCTCTGTTCGTGGCACTGGGGCTTTATACAGATACCTGCGGCGGCTACCTGATTTTAAATGCCATTGGAGATGGGCTGTTTACCTTTATGCCGGTATTCCTGGGCTATACTGCGGCGAAGAAATTCAACATGAAACCGATGCTGGGGCTTGTAATCGGAGCGATCATGTGCTATCCGGCCATTCAGAATTCTGCGCTCTCGGCAGGCGGTGAAGCCTTATATACGCTGTTTCAGGGTACGATGTTCGAGTCTCAGGTATACACGGACTTCTTCGGAATTCCGTTGATCGCGATGGATTATACAGGAACCGTTGTGCCGGTAATCTTCGTGGTATACTTTGCGTCAAAATGTGAAAAACTCTTCCAGAAGTTCATTCCAGATTTGGTGAAGTTCTTCTTCGTGCCGATGCTGACGCTGCTGGTGGCAATCCCGGCAGGGCTTTTGATTATCGGACCTCTGGCAACCTTTGGTTCTACTCTGATTGCGGAAGGGGTTATGGCAGTGCGTGATTTCAGTCCGCTTCTGGCAGGTGGTATTGTGGGACTGTTCTGGCAGATTCTGGTAATCTTCGGTCTTCACTGGGGCTTTATTCCAGTGTATATCAACAATATCATGACCAATGGCTTTGACAATGTCATGATGCCGATTTTTCGCCTGCACCTTCGCGACCTCAGCTGTGGTGTTGGCAATCTTCTGCAAGACCAAAAACAGACACTTAAAGGAGATGGCTTTGCCAAACTTCATCTCTGGTATCTTTGGTGTGACGGAGCCAGCTATCTATGGTATTTTGCTGCCTTTGAAGAAACCGTTTATCATCAGCTGTGTGGCAGGTGGAATCGGCGGAGCATTTTACGGAGCTTTTAACTTCCGCAAATTTATGGTGGGTGGAATGGGAATCTTCGAGCTTCCAGCTATGATTGAGCCGGATGGAAGCTGGGGAAACTTTATCGTAGCTTTGGCTGGAATCGGAATTACGATGGTGATTGCGTTTGCGGCGACTATGATTCTGTATAAAGCCTGTGCTGCCACAGAGAATACAAAACCTGATAACAAAGCTAAAAGTAAAACCTTAGTCTTCATATTTTCAACATTTTAATTAAACAATCAATTACCTAATATCTTAAAATTGACACAAAATTAACT
>ENA-OQCB01000651-OQCB01000651.1-human-gut-metagenome-genome-assembly--contig:-NODE-651-length-15898-cov-5.958912_pt1 | contig 15898 bp, 8 predicted proteins | sample MGYA00242493_ERZ504568 | MGnify/ENA primary metagenome ERZ504568 (study PRJEB26092, sample SAMD00036229) | human gut metagenome | host: Homo sapiens | study: EMG produced TPA metagenomics assembly of...
ATGGAAACCACCAACGGTCCACCGGCCAGTCCCAGTTTCACGGGTTGGGGAATGCCGGGGAACATGAACGGCAGACTGCCCAAGATACATCCCAGGGCAATACCCAGGAAGATAGGAATCAAGTTTGGATGGTTGAGACGCTTCAGCGAGTTTCCCAATACCTTCTCCGCATGGCTCACGGCAAGCTCACTGCCTACAATCGTCACACGGTCTCCCATCTGCAACTGCAAGTGGGGAGTTGCCACCAGATCCACGCCCGAACGGTTGATACGGGTGATGCAGGCACCGAAGTTGTTACGTATCTTGAGCTGAGACAGAGACTTGCCGTTCAGTTCCGGCTTGGTGATGAGGATGCGGCGTGAAATCAAGTTCTTGTCCTCCCGTTCCCACTCCACCGAAATTTTTCTTCCGAAGAAGGCAACAATGGCCTCCACATCTTTCGGGTTGGCAATGAACAGAATTTCATCCTGCATGTGCAGCACCGTATCGGCATTCGCCAGTTCTGTTTCCTGACTGCCGGTGTGCCGGATGCGGGAGATGACAAACGCACGGTTCAACAATGGTTTCACATCTCTGATCCGCTTGCCGTCTATTGCCTCATTGCGTATCTCTACCGATATGGGACGCACGGTCAGCTCCTGCAGATGACCCAGCCCGTGCTCGGCATCCTCCTCTTCTTTTTGGGTATTAATCCGCATGAAAATCTTCAAGGCTAGCAGCGCCAGGATGCAGCCCACCACACCCAGCGGATAGGCAACGGCATATCCGAGTGCGATTTCCGGAGCATCCACCCCGTTGAGGTCACTGTTTGCCTGCTGGGCAGCACCCAGACCGGGGGTATTGGTCACGGCTCCGGACAAGATACCCACCATCGTAGTAATGGGGATTCCGGTGGCAAAGTGCAACACAATGGTGATAACCACGCTGAGGAAGACGGAAAGCATTGCTACCATGTTCAGCGTAAGTCCGCCCTTCTTGAAAGCGGAGAAGAATCCCGGTCCCACTTGCAGACCGATGGAATAGACAAACAGTATCAAGCCGAACTCCTTCAGGAAGTGCAGCAGATGTTCGTCGAGGTTCATGTCGAAATGTCCGAAGACAATGCCCACAAACAAAATCCAGGTGACACCCAGCGAGATGCCTGCCACCTTCAACTTGCCCAGCATGATACCGAAGGTGATGACCAGGGACAGAATTAGGACAGAGTGTGCCACTCCTCCGCCCCAAAGGTTGGGATAACCCTCAAAGAGGTTTCTTAATAGTTCCATAGTTTCTATCTTTAGTTTTTACTTTTCAGCCTTATTGTTTAATTCTTAATTCTCTATTTAAAAAGTGTATCCCCACAGAAATCACTTCTCCGGGGATACGCATTTCACACATAAAAAATAACTACTATTATAAAGGCATGTTGCCGTGCTTTTTCGGTGGATTGCTCTGATTCTTGTTGTGCGCCATCTCCAATGCCTGCACCAGCTTGTAGCGGGTATCGCGCGGCATGATGACCTCGTCTATGAGACCACGCTCGGCAGCGCGGTAAGGGTTGGAGAACTTGCTTTCGTACTCCTTGATAATCTCCTGCTTCTCTTCGGCAGAGGACTTGCGGTAGAGGATGTTCACTGCACCCTCGGCACCCATCACGGCAATTTCCGCCTGCGGATAAGCCAGGTTCACGTCGGCACCCGTCGGTTTGCTGGACATCACGATGTAGGCTCCGCCGTATGCCTTGCGGGTAATCAGCGTTATCTTGGGCACGGTGGCCTCGGCATAGGCATAGACAATCTTGGCGCCGTGGCGGATGATGCCGTTGTGCTCCTGCATCGTTCCGGGCAAGAAGCCGGGAACATCTTCGAAGGTTATCAGCGGGATGTTGAAGCAGTCGCAGAAACGAATGAAACGTGCCGCCTTGTCGCTGGCATCAATATCGAGCACACCTGCCAAATAGGCAGGTTGGTTTGCCACGATACCTACCGAACGCCCGTTCAGGCGACCGAAACCGATAACGACGTTCTTGGCAAAGTGAGGCATCACTTCGAAGAAGTACTGGTTGTCCAGCACCGGTTCTATAATATCCTTGATGTCATAGGGCATGTTCGGGTCCTCAGGAATGACGGTCTGAAGCGCCTCTACCCGGCGATGGATATCGTCGGAACAGGGAGTGAAGGGAGCATCTTCCATATTGTTGGACGGCAGGAAGCTCAGCAGCTCGCGGATGCTCATCAGTGTCTCCTCCTCCGTATTGCACATGAAGTGGGTAACGCCGCTCTTGCTGCTATGCGTATAGGCACCGCCCAGTTCCTCCTTGTCCACCTCCTCGTGGGTCACGGTCTTTACCACGTCCGGACCGGTGATGAACATGTGGCTCTGCTCCTTTACCATGAAGATAAAGTCGGTAAGCGCCGGAGAGTAGCATGCCCCACCGGCACACGGACCCAGAATGGCAGATATCTGCGGAATGACACCCGACGCAATGGTGTTCTGATAGAAGATGGAGGCATAGCCTGCCAAGCTGTTCACACCTTCCTGGATGCGTGCGCCGCCCGAATCGTTGAGGGCAATGACGGGAGCACCGTTCTTCAGGGCAAGCTGCTGCACCTTCACAATCTTTGCGGCATTCGTCTCGCTGAGCGAACCGCCATGCGCCGTGAAGTCGTAGGCATAGACAAATACAAGGCGGCCGTCTATCTTTCCGTAACCGGACACCATGCCGTCTCCGGCAATCTGCTTCTTCTCCATGCCGAAGTTGGTGCAGCGATGGTTCACGAACTTGTCCAGCTCATTGAACGAGCCTTTGTCCAGCAGCATGTCAATACGTTCGCGGGCAGTCATGCGGCCGGAGGCGTGTTGTTTCTCTATCTTGTCTACGCCCCCACCCAGCGAGGCACGTTTGTCCAGTTCCTCAAACTGGCGGTATATTTCTTCTCTGTTCATATTTGCATTTACAATTTAGTGATTTATAATATACGGACTGAATGCGACTCGGGATTATTCCTCCTTTATCAACTCCAATTCAATCAATACTTGGTTGGCATTTACCGGTTCGCCCTCGCTCACGAGAATGTTGCGGACGATGCAGTCGGCATTTACCTTATAGTTACTCTGCATCTTCATGGCTTCCAGCACCACGGCAATGTCTCCGGCAGCCAGTCGGTCGCCCACCTTGACGGGGATGCTCACTACCTTGCCCGGCATCGGTGCCAGAATCTTGTCGCCCTGCTTCTCGTCGGCTCCTTTCTTCATGTGCAGATACTTGGCTTGCGTGTCTACAATGTCTACGTGGAAGGAACGCTGGAGCATGCTGATGTCATAACTCTTGCCGCCCTCGCCGCGCACAAGGCCTGCGTTGAACGAGTTTCCGTTGTGCAGGATGGAGCAACTTCCGTTCTCTGCCATCACAATGTCCACTTCGTAGGGCTTTCCGTCAATGGTAAGTTGTACCTTATTCCCTTCCTTACCCACCAGGGTAATGTCTGCGATACGGTCTCCTATATGTATTTCCATTATTAATTCTCCATTATCAATTATCCATTCCTTAAATCCTGAGCACTCCCTTCTGCAATCCGAATTCCCTCCAACGGCTGATGGGGCGGGCATCGGGTAGCTGTGCCGAAACATTCTCCTCCAGATTAACCAGATAGTCCATATAGGCAGCTATCATGGCGATGTTCTCCAACTCTTCGTTGGCAGTGTTGGTGCGTACCAGCATGCGGGCGTTCTTCTCGATAAAGAGGGTGTTGTACTCTCCCTTCACAAAGTCGGGTACGTGCATGATGCGCTTCAGATAGGCAAGGTTGGTCTTTACGCCCGTAATCTTGTACTCGTAAAGCACACGGCGCATACGCTCTATGGCATACTGGCGGGTGGTTGCCCATACGATGAGCTTACCTATCATGGGGTCGTAGTAGATGGGAATCTCATAGCCGTCATACACGTAGCTGTCAATGCGGACACCGATTCCGTTCGGTTCCGTCAGTTGCTTGATGACACCGGGAGACGGCATGAAGTTGTTTTCCGTATCTTCGGCACAGATGCGGCACTCTATAGCATGGCCGCGCTGGAACAGTTCCTCCTGCTTGAGGTGCAGCACCTCGTCGTTAGCAATGCGGATTTGCTCTTTCACCAGGTCCACGCCTACCACTTCTTCCGTGATGGGGTGCTCTACTTGCAAGCGCGTATTCATTTCGAGGAAGTAGAACCGACGGTTCTTGTCTACCAGAAACTCGATGGTACCTGCACCGGGAGTAGTTCACTGCCTTGGCTGCGGCAACCGCCTTCTCTCCCATCTCCCGGCGCAATTCCGGCGTAAGGAAGGGTGACGGGCTTTCTTCTACCACCTTCTGATTGCGACGCTGCACGGAGCATTCGCGGTCGAAGAGGTGGATGACGTTGCCGTGGTTGTCGCCCAATATCTGGAACTCGATGTGGTGGGGTTCTTCCACGAACTTTTCCAGATAGACCGTGTCGTCTCCAAAGGAGGACATGGACTCGGAGCGTGCCGTGTTGTAGGCTTCCACCACTTCGCTCTCGTTATGGATAAGGCGCATACCTTTACCACGCCACCCATAGACGCCTTCAGCATCACGGGATAACCTATCTCGTTGCAGATGCGCACGGCTTCTTCGGCACTCTGCAAAGGTTGTTCCGTTCCGGGAACCACGGGTACGCCTGCCGCAATCATTCGCTTGCGGGCAGCTATCTTGTCGCCCATCGCCTCCATCGTCTCGGCGGCGGGACCGATAAAGATAATCCCTTCCTCCTTGCAACGGCGTGCAAACTCCGAGTTCTCCGACAAAAAGCCGTAACCCGGATGGATGGCATCGGCACCGCATCGCTTTGCCGTGGCAATCACTTTTTCAATATTCAGATAACTCTCTTTTGCCACGGCCGGTCCTATCGGATAAGCCTCATCGGCATATGCCACATGATGAGAGGTGCGGTCGGCCTCGGAGAAGACCGCAACCGTAAGCAGTCCCATCTCCCGGCACGAACGCATGACGCGCAAGGCAATCTCACCTCTGTTGGCAATCAATACTTTCTTAATCATTTTACTTTTTCTTTAATATATAAAGGATATATATAGTCACACCACAATGCGGACATACCTTTAACAAAGGCATTCCATTTCTTGTTTAAATGTTCAACTAATATCTTCGTACTGTCTTCCTAACCCACGAGCAAAGGCAGCCTTTAATGAATGGCAGGTCTTCTGACTGACTCCTAATCCTGAAGCCTTCCCGATATTTCAATGCATATCAGTGGCAAGGGTGTTTTTCATGATATAAACGGAGCTTCACAGCAGCGGGACTGTCCGGGATTTACACCCGATTCCCTTTTAATCCAGATGATGGAAACATGCATCCGGAACCAATTCGCGGGCAAAGATAACAAAAATTATCAGGAGTATTCGCAAACCTAATAGTTTTTGTTATCTTTGTCCCAGTTTTGGTTTCACCTCTCCCGGTTCTGTTGGAGATGAGTGATGAAAAAGGGAATCAGGTGCAAATCCTGAACAGACCCGCTGCTGTAAATCCTTCCAAAATCTTTGAATATTCTACAAGCCACTGTCCGCCCGGCGGATGGGAAGGCATTCAAAGAGGGATAAGTCAGAAGACCTGCCAAGACAACATAGTTTTAGTGCTTTCGGGGAATAAAGCAACAAAACATTGAGTCGAGGCATTCTTTATCCATATAAAGGAATCTTTCTCTTTGTTCATTTTTCCTTGAGGGCAAGTTACGAACGCTTATAAGGAACTGAAATGAGATTCATCACAGGACTGCTATTTACATTTATCTGCCTACTGCCTGCAGGTAGTATGGCACAGAATAAGGTCACCTTATCCGGAAAAGTCATAGACCAGCACGGGACACCGATAGCCCAAGCCACCATCGCTGTGGAAAACACCACCTCCGGCACCTATACGGACGACCGGGGGAAGTATTCACTGCAAGTCGCTCCGGGCAAACACACCTTCGTCGTCTCCTTCCTGGGCTACCAAACCGTGAAACAATCCCTCGACATCCGGCAGGATAAAAAACAGAATTTCACATTGCAGGAAAGCGCCGTGGCATTGAATTCTGTCGAAGTATACGGAAAGACCCAAACGCAGAAAGTGAAGGAAGGGGCCTTTGCTGTCAATGCACTCGACATCAAGCCGATAGTAAACTCACTAAATAACCTCAACGACCTGGTGAACCGTACAACGGGCATCAAGGTGAGAGAGGAAGGCGGGGTTGGCTCGGACTTCGACCTCTCCATCAACGGCTTGTCCGGAAATTCAATCCGCTACTTTCTGGACGGAATGCCACTGGACACCAAAGGAAGCGGTGTTTCCCTCGCCAACTTACCCATTAACATCATAGACCGGATTGAGATATACAAAGGAGTAGTCCCTGCCAGCTTGGGAACAGATGCACTGGGCGGTGCCATCAATATCATTACAAAGCAGGAGAAGAAGAATTATCTGGATGTATCTTACGGCATCGGCTCCTTCCATACACACAAGACGGACCTGAACACCCAGTTCGTAGAAAAGGGAACCGGACTAATAGTCCGGCCAACCGTTGGCATCAACTACTCCAAAAACGATTATAGAATGAAGAATGTGCAGATGCGCGACGAAAGCGGAGACAATTTCATATATGGCAATCCCAAGCGTTTTCATGACGGCTACTTCTCGCTACTGGCACAGGTGGAAGCCGGATTTGTCAACAAATCCTGGGCTGATGCCTTCTTTGTTTCCGCCTCCTATTCAAAAACAGACAAGGAACTGCAGACGGGGTCTGTCCAAAACAAAGTATACGGAATGGCAGAAAGGAATTCCGATTCCTGGAACATCTCTGCCCGCTATCAGAAGTACAACTTCATCCTGAAGAACATGCAACTGAATGCCTCCCTCTCCCACACCTGGGACCATTCCTTGACCGTGGACACTGCCTATCGGAAGTACTATTGGGATGGAGGATACATCGTGAGCCAGCGCAACGAGATTATGGGCAAAGAACCATCCATGCGCCACTACAAGCGTCCGCTCACCATTATGCGCACCAACCTGGACTATCAGCTGAATACCCATCACAGCTTTAATCTGAACTACCATTTGAGCCGTACCGGAAACGACCGCTTCGATGACCTTGATACCAGCTTCGAGCCGTCAAAAGATGTGGTTACCAAACATATCCTGGGACTCTCCTACAACCAGTCTCTGTTGGATGGCAAGATGGAAAACGTATTCTTCATAAAAGACTACATCAACCATCCCAATATCCGGCAGACCGACCAATCCAGCGTGACCGGCTCGAAGGATGTGCAAGGTTCCACCACCAAGAACTACTTGGGCTACGGTGCTGGACTTCGATACACCATCGTAGAACCTTTATCCATCAAAGTATCCTACGAACATAGTGTGAGACTACCCATTGCCCGCGAGCTGTTGGGAAACGGTACCACCATCTATGCCAACGTGGCACTGAAACCGGAAAACAGTAACAACTTCAATGCTTCTCTATTCGGCACATGGCACCCGGGCAATGGACATACATTCTATTACGAGATGAGCGGATTTTTCCGCAAGGTAAACAACTACATTCAGACCAGCATTGCCGAGAAAGAAGGCACGATGCAATATACCAACGTCCCTGCCGTCCACGTGAAAGGTGTGGAAGGGGAAATACGCTACGACTGGCAAGGCAGACTGCAGCTCTCCACCAACGTCAGTTACCAAGACACCCGCGACCAGCAGAAGTACAAGGGCGACGGAAAACCCTCCGCCACCTACAACAACCGTGTGCCCAACCGTCCCTGGCTCTTTGGCAGTGTAGAAGCATACTATACCTTCCGCAACATCGCCCTGCCCGAAAGCAGACTGCGCCTGGGTTGTACCTATCAGTGGGTGCACTGGTACTTTTTGACCTGGGAAGCTTACGGCTCGTATGACAACAAGGCACGCATTCCCGCCCAGCACATCTGTAATGCCGACATCACTTACTCATGGAGACGCGGACGCTATAATCTGGCTTTGGAGTGTACCAACTTCCTCGACAAGACAGCCTATGACAACTACAAGCTGCAGAAGCCCGGACGTGCTTTTTTTGCTAAATTCAGACTATTCATTAACTAATCATTTAATAATTCATTCAAAATGAGAAAATTCAAATTTACACTGATTGCCTTTATGGCTGCCATGATGGCACTGTCATTCACAGCGTGTTCCGATGATGACCCGGAACCTAATCCTAATCCGGACCCGGAAGTCAATGAGGATAACTATCACTTCGACCTATTTGTAACCGTAGACAAGCACGGCGGGATGAGTAGCAAGAATACCACTATCGTCCATAGCGTCAACTCATTGGCCGCAGAGCAGGGTGTCATCACTGTGAAAAGAGAAGGTTCGGAACTGGGAGATTACTCCATGGAGACTATCTCTAAAGGAAAATATTACTACCAGATTCCCGCAACCAATGACCGTTTCGTAAAATATCAAATCAAGAACAATGCAGTTCAGGTTATTGCAGAACGTCCTTTCAAGGCCAACAGCTATAAGGTACGTTCCTACACACATGCCTGGATTGATGACAACACACTCGTCATCATGTCTACCAATGGTAAGAAGGACAAGATTCTTTATACGAAACTGAACGCAGAGGACTTGACTATCCTTGCTGAAGGTGAACTCAACATACCAGCCCCCACCAACTGGCTCAAACTGACAAGCTCCGGTATCCTCACCTACCGCAAATCAGACAACAGATTGTACTACTTCTACTATTGGAAAGAGACAGACGGTTTGACGAATATAGACCAGCAAGAGCCTAACTTCCATACAGCCATTATCAACCCCTCTACCATGGAAGTAGAAAAAGATGTACTCTCTCCCATCGAATGCGAAATGGCAGGAAGCGCTTACGGAGAACTGATGCAAAACTGCGTAATGTACGACGAAGCAGACAATCTCTACCTAGCTTGTTTCCACGAAGAAGATAACGCTTTTTTCAAAGGCATCCTGCTACGTATCAACAAAGGCGAAACAGAATTCGACGCTTCCTACAACGGCTATCCCAATGCCGACGGCAAATTGCTGACCATTCAATATCTGGAAGGGAACAAAGCCTTAGTGTATGCACGTAATGACAATGCCGATAGACCCGCTGCAGATAAGCAACCCGGCATCGACGCTTACTCTCACTACTACGCCATCCTCGATCTTACCACCGGAACCAAGACACGCTTAAGCTATGATGGCAAGGAAATCGGTTACAGCGGCGGTCGCTTCTCACAGCGTTCTGTCATCTTCAACAACAAAGCATACATTGGTGTAAACACTGAAGAAGATGCCAACGCCGTTATCTACATCTATGACATCAAGACCGGTAATGTAGAGAAAGGAGCCGAAGTGGACGGACGCTTCTACTTCGATATGATACGTGTCATAGAGAACGATTAAAACAAGCATCAGTATTTATGAAGAATTTGTTTGTCTTTTTATTCCTTTGTAATTTCCTCCTCCTCTGCCATGCGCACGGGGGAGGCAACTACGAGCACAGCGATATGCTTGCAAGTATGAAACCCGGCGACAAAGCCGCCCTGCTCATGGTGCACTTCGGCACTACGCACGACGATACCCGCGCCCTCACCATTGATGCCATCAACGCCAAGGCACAAGCCGCCTTCCCGGAGTTGAAGTTCCAAGAAGCCTATACGTCGCGCATCATCATCCGCCGCTTGAAAGAGCGCGGCATCACGAAGCTGACTCCACTGGATGCCATGCTGAAACTGCGCAGCGAAGGTTACACACACCTCATCGTACAGAGTACCAACATCATTGACGGAGTAGAAATGGAATCCCTCCGCCGGGATGTGGAAAACGCACTACCCTTCTTCAAGGAAATACGTGTAGGTACTCCCCTGCTCTACTCTATCGAAGATGCAGAGAAAGTGGCAAGTATTCTGGGGAACCGCTACAACGCCCCGGCACAAAGCAAAAAGGCTGCCAAAGAAAACTTCGTGCTTGTGGGCCACGGCACTTATACTCCTGCCACTGCCATCTACAGTCAGATGGACTATATGCTGAAAGCAGGCGGACTGACCAATTTCCATGTGGGCACCATCGAAGGTTATCCTACCTTTGACACCATGCTGGCACAACTGAAAGCCGGGAAAGCCAAACGTGTGACCCTCATACCCTTCATGTTTGTTGCCGGAGACCATGCCAAAAACGACATTGCCGGAGAGTGGAAGGAGATGCTCGAGAAAGAAGGCTTCACCGTCAGTGCACAACTGGAAGGACTGGGACAAATTCCGGAAATTCAAGAAATATTCATTGACCATATCCGTTTCGGACTGAAGCACCGCATGCTGGACATCATGACGAAGAAGGCGGCCTATGCTGCCGGAAAAGACACTGAATAATATACCCATTAGTGGGTATTTAGTGTTCTTGAATCATCTTGTACTTTTGCAGGAAAAACGCGAACGACAATGAATGTTATCACCAAACTGATGTACTCTATTCATAGGATACTGGGCACTTTGCTCTGTATCCTATTTCTTATGTGGTTCCTCTCCGCCTTCGTGATGATGTACCACCGTTTTCCCCGTGTCAGCGCCAAGGAGAAAATGCAAAAGCTGGAAATGCTCTCCCAAGCCGGAGACTCACTTCCGGACATCTCCTCCGTCACAGCCCGCCTGCCCCGTGGCGTAAAGGTCAGGTCTACGATACTGAACCTCAATGCCGGACACCCCGAGTTCAGCTTTAGTACCACAAAAGGCACGCTTCATTTCCTTGCCGATTCCACCATCTCACAACCCTCTCTGGACAGCGAGCACCTGCACCGGACAGCAGCTTTGTGGTGTTCTTCTCCCATTACCCGTATCGACACCCTCCACTCTCTGGACCAATGGATTCCCTTCGCTGAACTGAAAAAGGAAATGCCCATTTATAAAATATACTTTGCCGATGATGCCGGGACACAGCTCTATCTGAGTTCACAAAACGGTGAGGCCTTACAGTTCTCCAACAGAAGCGAACGCTTCTGGGCATGGCTGGGTGCCATTCCCCACTGGGTATACTTCACCTGGCTGCGGCAGGACACCGTCCTTTGGACTAAGACCGTCATCTGGCTCACAGCTCTGGGTTGTCTCATGGTCATTGCCGGCATTTGGGTAACTGTGGATGTATGGCGTAAGACGCACCGAAGCCGCCATCCCAAGTTCTCCCCCTACCGAAAAAGATGGTATCACTGGCACTACGTCAGCGGAATCTTTTTCGGCATCTTCGTACTGACCTTCACCTTCAGCGGCATGATGTCTTTGGCAGACATTCCCGAATGGATTCATAAACCGGCACTGAAGAAAGGCAGCGCCACACGCACGCTCCATGCCCGTGCCCCACAACCGGAGGATTACCCCTTGGACTACCGCCGTGTCATAGCCGCCTATCCCCAAGCTTTGCAGATAGAGTGGCGCAACTTCCGCGAACATCCCTACTACATCGTAAAAGATAGAAAAAACGAGTATTACATCGATGCCGCCGACAGCCTGCCGCGTCCGTTACAACTCTCCGAAGAAGAAATCCTGAAAGGCGTGGAAAGCATTTATACCTCCCAGCGTGATTCTTCACAACATATCCCCGGCATACATATCTCCCTGCTCGAACATTTCGAGACCTATTATCGCGACATGAGCAATATGTATCGCGGACGTCCCCAGCTTCCCGTCTGGAAGATTACGGTGGACGACCCGGATCGGAGCGTTTATTACATTCACCCGGAAACGGGAATCATCCACCATGTAGACACCTCCTCCCGCTGGAAATACTGGAGCTATACAGCCCTGCACCGCATGCGTCTGCCCGGTCTGAACTCCAATGCCACCCTGCGCAAGACTGTGCTTTGGGTATTGCTGCTTGGAGGTACAGCCGTTTGCATCACGGGTGTGGCGTTAAGTGTGAATTATATAAGAAGAAAATGTTGTAAAAGACAAAAACGCTATTAACGAGAATAAACTTGTATGAATAAGAAAAGACTTGGAATATTCCTCGGCAGCATAGCCCTATTGATTGTCTGCAGCTTTGCGGCCTATCAGTACTGGCTTGCTCCTACACGTATACTTATTATCAACGCAACCCTGGCACAAGCTGCCGACATTGCCCTGAACAATGACTGCGCCCGGATAGAAGTCACCTGCATAAAAAAAGAAGAGGTGAAGGACCTTTCCGGCTATGATGCCATCGTGATGTACAGCAGAGGGCTATACCTTGACGACGGCCAGATTGCCGAAGTGGAACGGGTGGGTGCCAGCGGAGTACCAGTCTTTACGAATACGTTACGAAATTTCACCCTCTCCCTCAATCACAATGTTACCAATGAACAACAGCATACGCTACGGGAGTATCTCAAGAACGGCAACAAGCACAACTACCGGAATGCCTTACTCTACCTGCGCCACATCGCCACTCCCCACCGGTGGGGACACCAGGATTACGAGCCTCCCATCCCATTGCTGGAGAACATGTTCTACCACCGCGAATACGGCCGCTACTTCAGTACTCCGCAAGAGGTGACCGCCTATCTGAAAGAAAAAAATCTCTACCATGAGGACGGACGCAACCTTGCCCTGATTTCCGGACTCAACTTTCCGATGGAAGGAAACCGTGCCCACGTAGATTCCCTCATCACGTGCTTGACACAAGCAGGCTTCAATGTCTATCCTTTCACAGCCGGAGGTCAACCGCGTGCCGATATGATACGTACCCTCCATCCCGATGCAGTAGTCTACCTGCCTATGGGACGGCTGGGCAATGACTCACTCATCAACTGGCTGCACCAGGAAAACATTCCTTTATTCATGCCCTTCCCGCTGATTCAGCCCCACGAGGAATGGCTGGACCCGGATACCCCCGTCAGCGGTGGCACACTGACCGCCCGTGTAGTGGTGCCTGAGATAGATGGAGGCATGCTACCCCTCTGCATCGCTACCCAAAACGAAAACAAACACGGATACTATCTGTACACCGCTGAAAATGAACGGATAGATGCCGTAGTGGACCATATTACCAAGTACATGTCCTTGAGAGACATGTCCAACAAAGAAAAGCGCGTTGCTATCTGTTACTTCAAGACTCCGGGAAAAGACGCCCTGCTGGCAAGCGGTATGGAAGTGATTCCTTCACTCTATAACTTCTTGAAACGCCTGCGTTCGGAAGGGTACGACGTCAGTGGACTGCCTGCTACTGTAGAGGAGTTCGGCAAGCGGATACATCGTGACGGTGCCGTCATGGGTTCGTATGCCAAAGGAGCACAAGAACAGTTTTTGAAAACGGCACACCCGATATGGCTTTCTACCGAGCAATACGAACAATGGGCACACGAAGTACTCCTTCCCGAGAAATATCAGGAAGTAACAGACAGATATGGAGATGCGCCCGGCAATCTGCTGGTAACAGAGGACAGTATTGCCATTGCCTGCTTGCAATTCGGCAATATCCTACTCTTCCCCCAGCCCCGCCCGGCATTGGGAGATGATGAGTTCAAACTGGTGCATGGAATGCCGGTAGCGCCGCCCCACAGCTACCTGGCTCCTTATCTGTATATGCAAAAAGGATTCAAGGCAGATGCAGTGATTCACTTCGGCACCCACGGCAACTTGGAATACACGCCCGGAAAGAATGTGGCACAGTCGCAGGCCGACTGGTCGGATGTACTGATTGGTAACCTCCCCCACTTCTATTTCTATACCACCGGAAACGTAGGCGAGGGTATCATTGCCAAACGCCGGACACATGCCGTACTGGTCACCCATCTCACTCCGCCCTACGTGGAGAGCGGTATGCGCCAACGCTATTCGGCCTTGCTCGAAGATATTCACAAAGTGCTGGACGAAGGTACCGAAAAACACCGAACCCTAGGAATAAGTATCAAAAAAGAAGCCATGCGTCTGGGACTGCATCGCGACCTCAACCTCGACTCCATCTCCAGTGACCCCTACACAACCAAGGAGTTGGAACGTCTGGATGCCTTCACCGAAGAGATAGCCAACGAAAAGATACTGGGTGCGTACTACACCATGAACGAGCCTTATTCTGACCGCGACCTGCTGACTACCACTCTCGCCGTCGCTGCCGACCCGCTGGCATACGAAACGGCCCGCAAGGACCGCGATAAAGGCAAAATCACCACAGAGCAGTTGCAAGACTTCACCTATATAGCCCACCACTACTTGCCTGCCGCCAGGAAAAGGCTGACCGCCTTACTCCAGAATCCACCCAAGGATACTGCATCTGTAGCACCGGAGCTTCGCCCCGCCCTACTCTATCGCGAACAGTTGCTTGCCTCCCCCGTCAACGAACAGAATGCCATGGTGCGTGCACTCAGCGGAGGAACCGTATTCCCTGCGCCGGGAGGTGACCCCGTACTGAACCCGAACGTTCTGCCCACCGGACGCAACATGTACAGCATCAACGCCGAGAATACTCCCAACCCAAGGGCTTGGGAAGATGGAAAGCGATTGGCAGAAGCGACTTTAAAACAGTACATCAGCAAGCACGGCGAATATCCCCGGAAAGTAAGCTATACCTTCTGGGCAGGCGAATTCATCAATACGGAAGGAGCTACGCTGGCCCAGGTATTCTGGATGCTGGGAGTAGAACCCGTACGCGACGCCCAAGGCAGAGTGGTTGACCTGAAACTGGTGCCCAGTGAAGAACTGGGGCGTCCGCGCATCAATGTGCTGGTACAAGTGTCCGGACAGCTACGCGACATAGCCGGTTCCCGCTTGAAGTTACTGACCGATGCTATACGTCTGACATCGGAAGCCGGAGATGAGACCTATCCCAACTATGTGGCATCGGGTACACTGTTGCAGGAAAAATTACTGGTAGAAAAGGGAACTTCCCCCAAACGTGCCCGTGAAATGTCTGTGATGCGTGTATTCGGACCGGTCAACAGCGGATACAGTACCGGTATGATGGCCTATACCGAGCACAGCGGCTCGTGGGAAAGCGAAAAGGAGATAGCCGAAGGATACCTCAACAATATGGGTGCCTCTTATGGGGACGACGAAAATTGGGGAGACGTCCAGGAAGGTTTGTTTGCCTCGGCACTGTCCGAAACGGATGTTGTCATCCAGCCCCGTCAAAGTAACACATGGGGCCCCATCTCCCTGGATCATGTATACGAATTTACGGGTGGACTCTCGCTCACCGTCAAAACCGTGACCGGCAAGGAACCGGATGCCTATATGGCAGACTACCGCAACCGGACCAACCGCCGCATGCAGGATGCCAAAGAGGCCATTGCCGTAGAGACACGTTCCACCGTCTTGAACCCTACCTTTATACAAGAGCGGATGAAAGGCGGGGAAGGTTCGGCACAGATGTTCGGCGAAATCTTCCGCAACATCTTCGGCTGGCACGTCATGCGTCCGTCGGCCATGGACAAAGAACTGTTCAATGACTTGTATAGAATGTATATAAAGGATGAGAATAAGCTGGGCATTCACGAGTACTTCCTCCGCGTCAATCCCGCCGCATTCCAGGCTATGACAGCCGTCATGCTGGAAAGCGCCCGCAAAGGTTACTGGAAAGCATCTGATGAGCAACTGAAAACCACTGCTTCCCTGCATGCACAAATCACACGCGAAAAAGGTGCCGCTTGTACCGAATTCGTTTGCGACAATGACAAGCTACAGTCGTTCGTTGCCGACCAGTTGGATAATAGCGAGAAGCAGACCTATACCCAGAACATGAAGGAGGTACACGAAGCATCCGCAACCGATGGCAAGGATGTCGTACTGAAAGAACACAAACTGACTTCCGAACAAACGGTACGTAAGAACAGGTGAACGGAGTGATTGCAGGCAGTCTTGTCGTCATCAACCTTCATCGGACTGGTCGTACTGTTGAAG
>ENA-OQCB01000652-OQCB01000652.1-human-gut-metagenome-genome-assembly--contig:-NODE-652-length-15895-cov-4.111999_pt1 | contig 15895 bp, 15 predicted proteins | sample MGYA00242493_ERZ504568 | MGnify/ENA primary metagenome ERZ504568 (study PRJEB26092, sample SAMD00036229) | human gut metagenome | host: Homo sapiens | study: EMG produced TPA metagenomics assembly of...
ATAGGTGCTTATCATGGCTGTCTCCTGGTGGCTGAAGTAGCTTAAGGGGAGCACCTTTACTGTATGTGGCAGGTTCACATCTGAGCAGCGGTCAGAATCCTCTGTCAGGAGGTTTTCCTCAAAATAGTCGTAAAATTTCCAGTTCAGGTTCCATAAAACAGGTTTGTCCATAATTCATCTCCTTTTATTCTTTAACGGCGCCTGCCGTGATTCCTTCTATGATGTACTTCTGGAAGAAGACATACAGAAGCACGGTGGGAAGGGCCACCACGATGATTCCGGCGGCAAGCAGGGGCCAGGAATTCTGCTGTGCGCCCGCATAGCGCATCAGGAAAGTGGTCAGGGTCTTGTTCTGGTTTTTGGGCATGTACAGATAGGGAATGTACATGTCGTTTACAATGGACACGGTCTTGATAATGACAAGGGTGGCCGTGGCCGGTGTCAGCAGCGGAAAGATAATCTGGGCGAATATCCTGAAATAACCGCAGCCATCCAGCATGGCGCTTTCGTCCAATGAAACTGATATGCCGCTTATAAACTGCCGGTAAATATAGAGCTGCATCAGGTTGGCTGCAATGTATATGACGATGGGGGCGCCTAATGTATTGTAGAGCCCCATGCCCCGGATAACCTGGAACCTGGCAATCTCCACGATATTGGTGGGGACCATCATGGCCAGGTAAAACAGGATATAGATGATTTTCTTAAAGCGGAACTCAAAGCGTTCCAGGCAATAGGCAGTGATTGAGCCCACCAGGACATTGAAGAAAATGCTGACGGCAACAATCTTGATGGTGTTGGTAAAGGCCCTGACAAGGTACCGCTCCTTGAATACGCTCAGGTAGTTGTTAAGGGTCATGTCCCTGGCTGAAATCCACAGCGGGGACTGGGTGTCCAGGCTTCCCGGAATCTTCAGGGAGCTTATGATGGTCACCAGAAGGGGCAGGAATACCATGAGAACCAGGATGAGAGAAACAGCATATTTCCCTGCCAGGGATATTTTTTTACGCGCCATGCTGATCCCTCCTTCTCAGACGGTTGGTTATGAAGCGCTGGGCAATCTGTACACATACAATCATGAATATCATGATGACAGCCATGGAGGATGCCATTCCGAAGTTATTGTATTTAAAGGCCGTATCAATGGTGTAGATGGAAAATGTGTTGGACGCCCCGTTTGGCCCGCCAGCGGTCATGATGTAAGGAATATCAAACATCTGCAGGCTGCCGTTGATAACATCAAAGAGCATGAAGTCAATGACGGTACGGATGGCCGGAAGCTGGATGTATCTCAGGCGCTGCCATGCATTGGCGCCGTCTACCACGGCAGCCTCCATCATATCCTTTGGCACCGAGGAAAGGCCGGCCATGAACAGGACAATGTGAAAGCCCATATACCGCCAGATGGACACGGAGACCAGCACATAATTCACGATTTTGGGGTCGGACAGCCAGTTATGAATCAGGCCTTCCATACCCAGCCTGGTCAGGATATAGTTGAAACCGCCTTCCACAGGCGAGAAAAAGTAGGAAAAGGAGTAGGAGATACCCACGCCGTTGATGATAAAAGGGAGAAAAATGATGGCCTTGACAAAACCGGACCCTTTAAACCTGCTGGAGAGCATAACTGCCAGAACCAGCTCCACAGGCATCATGATTCCATGTATGAGAAGATACGTTAAATTGTTGCGGAAAGCCTGCCAGAATTCCGGGGATTTGAAAAAGAGCTGTGTGTAATTGTCAAACCCTGCAAGGGACCGTACCGAGGAAACTCCGTCCCATTCCAGGAAGCTCATATGGATGAGCTCCCAGAATGGATAAACCACAAATACACATAACAGAATGACCGGAACTGCCAGGGACAGGCTTAAAAAGGTAAGTCTTTTTCGGTTGAGCCTGTTCATGCCTGTCCTCCTATTTAAGGCCCAGTTTGGTTCTTGCTTCCGCCCAGGTCTGGTTCAGCTCTTCACAGCGCTTTGCATAATCAAAGCCGTCTGTCAGCATCTCCACACCCAGCTGTTTGCAGTCAAACTTGGTCTCGGATACCATGTTGATAAAGTCGCTGCCGCCGGCCCCATAGGTCACGAATTTAACCTCGGGCTGAAGCCCGGATGCAGTCTGAAGCACAGGATCCAGCTCCTTGGCATAGGGAGTCATGGTGCTGTCGCTGCTGATGGAGGCAATATAATCCGGATACCAGGCTTCGCTGAAGTAGAATTCTAAGAATGCTTTGGCTACCTCGGGGTTTTCAGAATTGTTGGTGACCGTTAAGAAGCAGTCGCCCTGGGTCACAAGGTTGAATTCATCCTGGCTGCTGTCACGAAATGGCAGGTAGAAGGTGGACATACCGGCAGTGTCGTAGCCGTCAGCCTTATATGCGGTGAGGAACATGGGGCTGTTTAGGGTCATGGCGCCTTTTTTCTTTGCAAAGAGAGCGCGGCTCTGGTCGTATGTGATACCCAGAGGATCTTTTCCCAGCACGCCCTTCTGGAACAGGTCGTAAATCTTGCCGTAAACCGTGTGGATATCCGTACCCTCTGCAAAGGGCGCGTCCTCGGTTGTCATGGCATCCCAGTAATAACCGTTTCCGCTCTGTGCGGCAGGACCATACTCCATCAGGGGATAAGTGGGCCATGCATCCTTTGCGCCCATGCAGATTGCGCCGAAGTCAGGGTCCTGGGGACCGAAATGTTCCTGGAGCTTTTCGCTGGCCTCCACGAACTCATCCCAGGTTTCAGGAACCTCAACTCCTGCCTCATCAAACATGTCTGTCCAGTAATACACATAATCACTTGCCTTGCGGTCCGGTATGCCCAGGACCTTGCCGTCCACCGCATACTCAGAGGAAATCTGGTTATTTTATTGGCTTCTGTATCCGTCAGGTCTGCCAGGTACTCGGAGTACTGGTTCATGCTGTCGGATTTATGGAACATAAGGTCAGGAAGCTCAGATGCAGAGGAGCGGATTTTCATGGAATTAAAATACTCCGGTTCCGCATTGAACTCTTCGATGTCGATTTCCACATTTGGATAGAGCTCCTGGAACCGTCCTTCCATGTCCAGTTCCTCAAAGGTTTTGGCAGCCGCCACGTCCCAGGTGGCCAGGGTCAGGGTACAGGAGATGTTCCTGTCTGCCCCGGCGGCTTTGCTGGTGTCCTCACTGCCGGAATCCTTACCCGTGTCTGCCTGATTCTTTGCGCTGTCCGCTGCCTGGGAACCGTTGGGGGTGCTGCTGCAGCCCGTGGCTGCCAGGGCAGCCGTAAGAGCCACTGCGCCTAACAAAAATCTTTTCTTTCTCATAGCTTCCTCCTTTGTGATTGCTTTTGTCAGATTCAGTGTAACAATTCTGATGGATGAAAACAATGAAAAAAGGTTCGATTCACTGTACAATGGTACGGCTCTGTTTCCGGTAGGAGGATGGACTCACCCCCTCCTGGGCGGAAAATACCCGCACGAAGTATTCCACGCTGTTGTAGCCCACTGCCTCGCTTATTTCCTTAAGCTTCATGCTGGTTTCTTTTAGCATGGTCTTGGCGCGGTGTATGCGCAGATGTTTCATATAGCTGGAAAAGGACATACCCATTTTGCGGCTGAAAAGCGTGCTGAAATATTTTTCGCTGAAGCCTGCTTCCGATGCCACTTCATAGAGCGTCAGATCGGGTTTATAGTAGTGGCTGTCGATATAATTAATGGCCCGGGATATCTCGTCCGGGAAATCGAACTGATAGTGGAACTGTACGTAGCGTTTCATGTCGCTGAGAAAATTTACGGTCCATATACACACTTCCTGGCTGGTCTTTAGGCCGGATATTTCTTCCAGAAGACTGGTGCTGTATACATAGTCCGTATCCTCCAGCTGGTGGACCAGGGAGGCAGCAATATGATAGGCCAGATAGAGGGCCAGAAGGCCTGCCTGCCGTACAGGGGATTCCTGTATGCGCGCCAAAAGAAGGGAGCGGGCAGACTCGAAGCTCACTGTGTTATTGGATTTTAGGGCCTGGATGATTTCACGGAATTCATTCTCCCGGGCCATTGCCTCCAGGGGAGAAAAGCGGGAATAGTCAAGGGAAGAAAACAGGTTCTGGGATTTCATGACGTATTTCATGGTCAGGTTCATGGTGGCTTCTGCTAACTTCTCCTCAAAGGCAGAAGGCCCAAGGGCCAGGCTGCTCACTGCTGCGGATGCATCCACGTTCATGTAGTTCTTCCAGGCATTGAGCAGACGCCGGCAGACACGCAAGAGGCCTTCCAGGGCCTGGTCCTGGTTGTCCTGGGGGCCTGTCTCATAGACCATAACCAGATTGGTCACATGGTCCGGCACGATAACGCCGTGGTTTGCAACCTGTGAAATCTGGCCGGCCAGGTTAAGCAGGGAGACATGAAAGTTTTTGTCAAAATCGTTTCCAAAATTTCTCCTGATTTCCTGATACCTCTGGATTGAGAAATAGACCATATAATACCGCTCAGGAAGCCCTGCTGCCTCCGGTTCAAGCTCCCCGCACAGCAGCTGGGCCAGCAGCTGTTTCCTGTCTTTCACATGTTCGGCGCCTGAAGTCTGAGTCCTGCCCTTTTGCGACAGAAGCTGCTTCATGTTGGTCAGATGCCGTTTCAGCATTTCCTCATGGATTTCCCGTTTCAGGCAGTAATCATAGATTCCCAGTTTAAAGGCCTGGCGAACATAGGGGAAATCATTGTATGCGCTGAGAACCAGGATTTCCGGCTGGGTATGGAATTCCTTTACCCGGTGTATCAGCTCCAGGCCGTCTATCACCGGCATCTGGATATCCGTAATCAGGATATCCACCGGATGCTGCTCCAGATAGGCCAGGGCCTCACGGCCGTTAGATACGCAGCCAGCCAGTTTGAGCTCCATCTCATCCCAGTCAATCATGGAACTCAGCATCATCCTTACAATTGCTTCATCATCAGCTATCAATACTGTGTACATGGCCCTCATCCTTTGCTTTATTCGTCCTCTGTTGTATTTGTTATGACAGGCAGGGTCAGCGTGACCCTGGTATAGACTCCTGGCTTTGAGTCAATAGAGACACCGTACAGGGGGCCGAAATTAAGCTTCAGGCGCCTGTCCGTGTTGCTCACGGCCGATGGTACGGCGGTGTGGTGGGTTCCGGGCGGGCTTGGCAGCCCTCTGCGCAGGGGGGTAATTCGGGGCTTTTCAAAGAGCCCGGAGTGTCCATGCTTTCCGGTTTTGCCATGTATTCGGGATGTCCCGGAGCCTGCGGATTTCCAAGGATTTGCTGGATGGTGTCCTGATCCATACCTTTGCCGTTGTCTGTAATCTCAAAGACCAGGCTTCCTTCCTGAATGGTTCCTTTGACGGTTATCCTTCCCAGGCGGTCCCCCAGATTGTCAAAACCGTGGGTGATGCAGTTCTCAACAATGGGCTGCAGAATCAGCTTGGGAACTTTGCAGTCCAGAATCCCGGGACTTAAATTTATGTCCACCTCAAAGCTGTCCATGTAGCGGAACTGCATGATATAGATATAGCTCTCCAACACAGACTGTTCATCCCTGACTGTATAGAAGCCCCCGTCCCGGTTTAACACCGCCGCAAGGATATTCTCCAGAGCCACCACCATATCCTGCATGCCGGTATAGTGGGCGGAGATAGCCATAAATTTTAAGGTATTCAGCGTGTTCATGAGAAAATGGGGATTCATCTGGGACTGGAGGGTATGGAGTTCCTCCTGGTATTTTTCCTTTTCCACCTGCTCCTTGTCATGAATCAGCTCCTTAATCTGCTCCACCATGTTGTTGAAGGTGGAAATCATCCGGGCGATGTCCTGCTGCCTGCACATTTCCACCCGGGTGTCCAGGTTGCGGTGCTCTACCTGCCTCATGCCCTCTGTCAGATGGCCCAGCGGAATCAGAAGCCGGTTCATGTACCATTTGAAATAGAAAATGAACATCAGCACCACGCACAGGATGACCGCCATACTGATAAGTGAGAACAGGGTAAACTGCCCGAACAGGGAAGTCTCATTGACCGCGCTGACCAGATAATATCCGGGTTCGGGCAGCGGCAGAATCATATAGCGTATGCCGCGGTATGAAATCTGCTGCTGGGTGCTGGCGGCAAAATGGTTAGTTGAAGCAGGAGGATTGCCGGCTGCCGGCTGGCCTGAGGCAGCCAGGTCTGCTGCGGTTTGACGGATTTTTTCGGTGACAGCAGACGGAAGCCGGGTCTTCTGGCCGGGGTCAGCCACAATGCTTCCCTGGCTGTTGATGAGACAGATGGTTCCCATCCTTCCGTTTTTGTTATAGTTTTTAATGGCATCCGGTATCTTCGAAACCCGGTACAGGACAATGCATTCAGCTTCCGTATCCTCTCTGGGAGCATAGGCGGATATCTCCAGAATTTCCTGGGAAGAACGGATGCGGTAAAAATAGTCCTCTTCCACCAGGGAGGTGTGGACCAGACCGGGCTGTCTGAGAGCCGTCTGATACCATTCCTTTTGGCGGAGTTCCTCCACGCTGTAGCGCATCTCACCCTTGGGGATGATGGCAGTGCCGTCTTTGCGGTAAATATGGATGTCCAGAATTTTATACTCAGGTGCGGCCAGCATCTGATACATGGTATATAGCTGCTCCATGGCCTGTTCCTGTCTTTGTGTATCATAACCTGACGCATCCTGTATGGTGGTGCCCCCGTTCATATTGACCACCCGAGACAGGGCCAGGGCCGAGCCGCGCATTTCTTCTTTGTATAATTCCAGCACTGCCTGCTGGGTCACGGTTACGGACTCCGTAGCCGCGCGGTAGATGTACCTTCCCGCCAACAGAAACACCATGCCTAAGATAATCATGACGGGGAAGACGATCATGCAGACATAGCTGATAACAACGTCTTTGATCAGGCTGCTTTTGAATATTGGTTTCATGGTTTTACCTCTTGTGTGTGTTGTTTAAATAATAGCATGATTCGGGAGGTCAATACAAGAATATGTTAAAAGTGAGATGGGGATATACACTTCATTTTGTAAAAGCTGTTAATGATATGCAGGATATAGGGGATAGAACAAATGCATTTTTTGAAAAACAGGAAAAAGGTATGTGCAAAATGTTAAAAAAATAAATTAAAATATAAAAAAATTAAAATAATTGCTCAAAAGAATGGGAGGGGGAGATAAAAAAACAAATAATATGCAATATTTAAAAAGTATTATCACATTATTATTGACAAATAGTACAAAATGTGATTTAATCAAGTTAAACGATTACGTAATCGATTAACCAACAAAAAGGGGAGTAGAATATGAAAGCGACGATTAAAGATGTAGCGCACAGCGCCGGAGTATCTACTGCAACTGTCTCACATGTATTTAACAATACAAGATATGTCTCCAGTGAGATAGTGGACAGGGTAAAAAAGGCTGCAGATGAATTGGGATATATTCCCAATAATCTTGCAAAGAGCTTGAGAAGCAATGAGAGTAAAAAGATTGGGCTTCTGGTTCCCAATATCTCCAACTACTTTTCTGTGGATATTATCAGCGATATCAATGAAGTACTCAGTGAGAAGGGGTACCAGGTCATACTTGGATATTCCTATGAAAATGTATCCACTGAAAAGGAACAAATGGACCTCTTCTTCCAGGAACAGGTGGATGGCGTCATAATGTTTCCAGCACCAGGAGATCATTCCTATCTTAACGGAACCAAACGGAGGGTGCCCATTGTTCTGATTGACCGGAAAGCCGATGGTCTGGAAGCGGATTGCGTGACTGGTAATAATGAAGAGGCAGTCTATGATGCTGTAAGCCAGATGATAAAGGCAGGGCATAAGAGAATCGGAATTTTAAAAGGACAGTCAGGCATTTCAAATACCGAGGACCGTCTCCGGGGATACATACGGGCGCTGAAGGAACATGGTCTTGAGATAGATTCGGAATTAATCAAAGAAGGGGAGTCAGATGCTGTCATCGCTTATGAGGAGACAGAGAGGCTGATAAAAGACCGCACTATGACCGCTCTTTTAATCTGTAATGGCAATATGCAGATCGGAGTGATGAAGTGTCTTATGGAGCATCAAATTAAGGTTCCGGAAGAACTCGCTTTAGTCGGGATTGGAGACAATGCCTGGACGGAAATTACCAACCCTCCATTGACGGTATTGCGTCATCCTGTGGATGAAATGTGCCATCTGGCTGCAGAGCTTTTAGTTGGGAGGATTAAAAATGGCGGGACTGATTATAAAGAGTATCAGCTTAAAATGCAGATGATTAAACGCAAATCATTTTAGAGTATTAAAACGTGCATCACTTAACTTTGCTAAATAAATATGACCTTGTTTGGAGGATTATGCATATGAAAACATGTTTCAGACAGAGACTGACAGGAGCCCTGGGATACCCCATTGATGAGAATCCGTCACCGGAAATGTATGAGGCAGGATATAAAGCTTTAGGAATACCATGGCGTTATCAGCTGATGGAGGTTAAGCCTGAAAATTTGAAAGCTGCCCTGGAGGGAATCCGGGCATTAGGATTCGAGGGGGTGAATCTGACCATACCCCACAAGATTGCAGCGGTGGCTTATATGGACCGCCTGTCGGAAAGCGCAAGACTCATAGGTGCCATAAATACGGTGATTAACAGAGATGGAGAACTGATAGGGGATAATACGGATGGTAAAGGATTCGTCATTGGAATGGAAAAGAGGGGGGTGTCCCTGGAGGGGAAACGTATTGTCCTGTTAGGCGCAGGCGGAGCGGCCAGAGCGATTGCGGTTGAGTGTGCCCTGGCCGGAGCAAAGGAACTGACAGTAGCGGCTAGAAGAGAGGAGCCGGGAAAGGAGCTCTGCAGGGGTTATACGGAATATGGATTGCTGCAAGTCTTCATTTATCAAATGGGTGCCGGGACTCCAAATTCCGGATTGCGATATATTAATAAATGCTACGAATTCAGGGCTGTATCCGGATTCGGGGTGTCCTGATATCTGTTATGAGAATATAAAGGAAGGGATGATTGTACAGGATATTATTACAAACCCGGCAGAAACATTATTCCTAAAAAAGGCCAAAGAAAAGGGCGCATTGACCTTTGATGGACTTAGTATGCTTGTGTATCAGGGGGCCTTGGCCGCTCAGATGTGGTCTGGGGAGCTGCCACCGGCAGAGGCTATGTACAAAGCGTTGGAACAGATATTTAAATCATGATAAAAGAGATGAAGGAGGATTATGATGTTGAAGAGAAGGATGCTGGCGTTGATGTTAAGTGTGGTCTGCTGCGGTGGAGCTATTTTAGCCGGATGCAGCCAGAATCAGGGAGCGGGGACCTCGGATGCGGTAACCAGTGCTGGTGGAAAAAACGGGGAAATGATGTCCAGGAAGGAACCGGTGCGGATTCAGGAGGAGATACTGCCGGCAAGAATAAACTGGCCTATTTCTTTCCGCTGACAGGGGATAATATGCAGTATGGAGAGATGCTTATGAGGGGCTCTGAGCTTGCGGTGGAATTGTTTAATAAGGAAAATGGAACTGATTATATTACGGAATTCAATGATGATAAAGGGGATGCGACAGAAGCCGTAAATGTAGCCAATAAAATCGTGTCCGACTCATCAGTGATAGCAGGCTTAGGAAGCTATGCATCCTCCTGCGCCATGGCAGCAGCACCTATTTTTGAATCAAACAAGCTGTTGCTGGTAAGTCCGGCAGCATCGCATACGGATTTTCCGGGCATGGGAGAGTTTATGTTTTCCTGTGTCATGAGCCAGAAATATGAAGGTTCTGAATTTGCTAAGGAATTATATAAGATTACAGGCGGTAAGAAGCTGGCTATCATCTATCAGAATACGGACCAGGGAGTTCTGGCAACAGATTTATTTGCAAATGAGTGGGAAAACCTGGGAGGAGAGGTGGTTGCTAAAGAGGCCTTTATTACAGGCTCTACCAAGGACTTCACACCTATATTATCAAATGTGAAAAATAAAGGAGCTGAAATTATATATGCAAGTGCGGCTTATAATGAAGCTTCTCAAATATTTATCCAGGCGAAAAGCCTTGATATCAGCGCACAGCTTGTGGGGCCGGGAATGTGCCTTAAAAAGGAACTGTTGGATATTGTGGGAGATAAAGCGGATGGAGCTTTAATACTCAGCAGCATACCTTATTTTTCAGATAATGTAGAAGATACAGAAGGACTGGACGATAAGACCAGGACATTTATCACTGCTTTCAAGGAAAAATATGGAGAGGTTCCGGACGGATTTGCTGCCCAGGCATTTGATACTACCAATATTCTGTTAGACTGTATCAAAAAGGTGGGGACTGACAGCGAAGCGCTGCGCCAGGAGATTGCCTCCATCCGGGAATTCAATGGGGTATCTGGTTACAACATGGCATTTAATGAAAGCAAAGAAATGATAAAGGGTATTTATGTGTACGAGTTAAAAGACGGGGACTTTGTGAGAGTAGACCAATAGCCTTTGGCGGATAGGAGAAGAGTATGTTTTTGCAGCAATTGATAAATGGACTGACAATTGGCAGTACATATGCTCTGGTAGCCATTGGATTTTCAATGGTATTCGGTGTGATCAAACTGACCAACTTTGCCAATGGTTCGCTGTACATGCTGGGAGCTTATCTGTCCCTTATGCTCTACCTTCTGACTGGTAACTTTGTGGTGGCATTCTTGCTGAGCTTGATTCTGACCGGAACAGCAGGATATTGTCTGGAGCGGTTTGCGCTGCGGTACCTGAGGAAAAAGCATGCGCCTAATCTTTCGGCTTTAATCACCACTCTGGGTATGTCAATGATCATGGATAATTTTGTCATGCTGTTTTTCGGAAGTGAGACGAAATCTTTTCCAAACAAACTGGATTTGGGGCGATTTTATATAGGAAATGCAGTAGTGAGCTGGACACAGGTCATTATATTGGCAGTAGCTTTCATTCTCATGACAGTTTTGTCACTGATTGTGTATAAAACAAAGTTGGGAAAGGCTATGCTCAGTACAAGTCAAAATATGGAGGCAGCCAAATTGATGGGTGTGAATATAAACGGAGTTATATCCTTTACGTTTATATGCAGCGGGGTGCTGGCCTGCATATCAGGTACTATGGTTGGTATGTACTACCAGGCAATTGATTCTACTATGGGTGCCATGATTGGTATGAAGATATTCGCGTCAGCTATTCTGGGTGGAGTGGGTGTGCTGCCAGGCGCTGTGGTGGGTGGACTTTGCATGGGAGTTATTGAAACAATTGTAGCTGGGTATATGAGTTCCGGATACCGGGATGCCATTGCGTTCACTGTTTTGATTGTGATTTTGCTATTCCGTCCTGTGGGATTGTTTGGCAAGAAACAGATTAATAAAGTGTAGAAGGGAGAAGCGGAATGTTAGAAAAATTCAGTTGTATTCTGATTCGTTATAAGTACCCACTTATGGGAATGACGCTTGTCCTGGCAGTTGTATTTCCATTTCTGTTCAAATCACAATATGTTATCAGAATCGCTACAATCGCATTGATGTATGTAATTCTGGCGTTGAGCCTTAATATGCTCAGCGGAATGCTGGGGCAGATGTCCTTTGGCCATGCGGCTTTCTTTGGAATCGGTGCATATACAGCGGCTATCCTCTGCACAAAAATGGGGCTGCCATCCCAGGTGACACTACCGGCAGCAGTTCTTATGTCTGGCCTTTTCGGTGTTTTTCTGGGTATGCCTGTACTGAGATTAAATGGTTACTATTTTACCATTGTCACTATGGTGTTCTGCGAGATTATCCGAATTGTGGAGCTGAACTGGATGAGCGTCACCAGGGGACCTCTGGGTATTATGGCTATCAAGAAACCGGAATTCTTTGGATTTGAGATTAAGTCTCAAACACAATTATACCTGTTCATTCTGGCTTGTGTGATTGTATGCGGTGTGATTGTCCATAATATCATGAACTCCAGGATCGGAAATGCAGTATTGGCAATAAGGGATGATGAGCTGGCTGCTGAATCCATGGGAATCCATGTATTCAAATATAAGGTGATGATCTTTGTGATTTCTTCCATGATGGCAGGGCTGGCAGGAGCGTTTTACGCACAGTATACAGGTTATATTGACCCTACGAATTTTGCCTCCACAAAATCCAATGAAATGTTGGTCATGGTCATATTCGGCGGTTTGGGAAGCACCTTCGGAAGCTTTTTAGGTGCCATTGTCCTGTCGGTTATACCGGAACTGCTGAGAAGTTTTTCGCTGTACCGGCAGCTGATTTATGGTGTGCTTTTGGTAGTGCTCATGCTGGTAAGGCCCCAGGGGTTATTCGGCGCCGTGAACTTTAAGTATATCAGTCAGAGAATGGCATGGAAGGCTGATTCAGATACAGGAGGGGATGGCCATGAGTCAGGTGTTAAATGTTAAGAATCTAACTCAGCGCTTTGGAGGGCTGGTAGCTCTGGAACATGTGGATATGTGTGTCAATGAGGGAGAGATTGTTGGAATCATTGGACCTAATGGAGCAGGCAAATCTACGCTGTTTAACTGTATCACCGGTATCTATAATCCCACTGAGGGACGAGTGGAGATGCTGGGAAAGGATATAACGGGATGGAAACCATATAAAGTTACGGAGCTGGGATTTGCCAGAACTTTTCAAAATATAAGACTTTTCCGCAGAATGACGGTCCTTGACAATGTACTCATCGGGATGCATACCAGAACAAAGACAAATCTCCTTACTGCCATATTCAATACCAGGGCAAAGAGAAAGGAGATGGAGGAATGTGAAAAGAAGGCAGTTGATCTGCTGCGGCTGTTCGAACTGCAGGACTTAAGATATGAAATGGCAACCAGCCTGCCTTATGGGTCACAGCGGGACCTGGAGATAGCCAGGGCTTTGGCCAGTAACCCCAGACTCCTTTTGCTGGATGAACCCGCAGCCGGTATGAACGAGTCTGAGACGGAAACCTTGAGGTTGACTATTGGAGAACTGAAACGTCAGGGATACACCGTACTTCTAATTGAGCATGATATGAAGTTTGTCATGAATATCTGTGAACGTATTTATGTATTAGATAACGGAAGACTGATTGGAAGCGGAACGCCCTCAGAGGTAAAGGCAAATCCCGCAGTTGTGGAAGCTTATCTGGGAAAGGAGTGATTGTGATGCCTTTGTTGGAGTTGAAGAATGTAAGTGTTAATTATGGCAGCATTCGGGCATTAAAGGGGATAAATCTGACGGTTGATAAAGGTGAAATCATCACTCTGATAGGAGCCAACGGAGCAGGAAAAAGTACAATCATGAAAACTATCATGGGCCTAAAACGATGCGACCAGGGGACGATTACGTTTAATGGAGATAATATCACCAACAAAGATACCCGGGTTATTGTACATAAACGGATTATCCTGTCACCTGAAGGACGCCAGATATTTCCTGAATTTACGGTTAGGGATAATCTGTTGATGGGAGCGTATTCCAGATCCGATTCCACAGTTAAGACAAGTATGGGACTTGTCTATGACCTGTTTCCAAAACTAAAGGATCGTGAGAGTCAGGTGGCCGGAACGCTTTCGGGCGGTGAACAGCAGATGCTGGCCCTCGGAAGGGCGATGATGGGACAGCCTGAACTGCTGCTTTTGGATGAGCCTTCCCTGGGGCTTGCACCTCTTATAATTAACGAGATTTTCAGGGAAATAAAGCGGATTAACGAGCTGGGTACCACCATTTTGTTGGTGGAACAGAATGCCAAAGTAGCATTAAAACATTCACACAGAGCCTATGTATTGGAGACAGGTAAGGTTGTATTGTCTGATACGGCTCAGGCGCTGCTTGAATCAGATAAAGTTCAACAGGCTTATTTCGGAGGCCTTGTTGAGGAATAAATATATTATATTAACAGGAGGTAAGTTATGATTACACATACTCAGAGGCTGAAAGCAGTAAAGGAAGGACGGATTCTGGACCGTCCTGCGTATACAGCATGGGGGCCGCACATGAGCTTGGTTGACAGAAATGTAAAGGATTTTACGGAGGCTACAATTGCATACCAGAACAGCTACCAATTTGATTTTATCAAACTTATGTCAAATGGAATGTATTTTACAGAAGATTTTGGGCAGAAGATAAAGCCTGCAGCACATATTATGGATGATACCTGGCTTAATGTAACGGTGAATGCGGTAAACGATCCTCATGAATGGGCAAGGCTGAAGGCTCCGGATGTAAAAAAAGGTGCTCTTGGCAGAGAGGTCGAGGCATGTAAACGGATATGTGACCATTTTCAGGGAGAGGTGCCGGTTCTGCCTACTATATTCAGCCCATTTATATGGATGGGGGAAATGACAGGCGGTTATTTCCGACAGGAAACGATTGTGTCCCACTTTATACATTCGGAGAAATACTGCAGGCCAGCTCTTGAGATGATCGCGGAGACGAATGAAAAGCTTATGGAAGCTTTTCTGGATGCGGGAGCATCAGGATTCTTTTTTGGATATCAGTGTGGAATGGCTAAGCTGATGGGGAAAGAAATGTTTGAGGAATTTGGCAAGAAATATGATATACGAAATATTGAGGCGGTTAAGAACAGGACATGGTTTAACATGGCTCATGTGTGTCATGGGGATGCAGCCACTTCAGAGTGGTTCCTGGATTATCCGGTAGACGCCTTTAATTGGTCAGATCAAGATCCGGCCATGCATTCCATTGGTGAGATGAGAAATCTGACGGATAAAGTGCTGGTAGGCGGATTAAAGCATGCTAACGAGTTTGGGTACAGGGATCCGGCTGCCCGTTATCTTCCGTCAGATGATTTCAAAGGAGATGACAGGGAAATTGTAAAGGCCCATATTAAAGAGAAGGTTTGTGATGCCCTGAGACAGGGAGGACCAAAAACTGTTATATCCGGCGGATGCGGATGGGGGGAAGGTTCCCTGCCAAGATTCAGTCTATGGAGAGAAGTAATGGAGGAAGTTGGACAGGAAATGGGCGGCGCTGGGTCTGTTTAATTATAAGGGTTAGTTAAACGTTTAAATGAAACGTCATTGTAAATTCGAATATTACTTTTATTGTGTATAAACCATTTACAGGAATATTTCTGTGCACAACAATAAGAAATATGATATAATTGTGAAAAAGTAATAAACGGGGGCAATGATATATGTTTGCAGAAGAACGGCATGACCAGATTGTGGCACTTGTTAATCGGAATGGCTCTGTGCGTGTAAAGGAACTCAGTGAGTTATTTCAGATTACAGAGGACAGCATACGCAAGGATTTGACTATCCTTGAAAGAAAAGGTTTGCTTAAAAAGACATATGGCGGAGCCATGAGGAAGAGAGTTAATCTCCATGATCTGAATGTGTCACAGAGAAAGGACAGAAACACGCAAGCAAAGCAGATGATTGCCTCTAAGGCAATGAAGCTGATTAAAGATGATGATATGGTGTTTCTGGATATTTCGACCGCAAATCTGGAATTAGCCAGACTTATCGTGAAATCAACGTTAAATATTATCGTGGTCACCAATATGGTGGATATCATGCTGGAATTTATGGTACCTACTGTATCAAGGCTTATAATGCTGGGAGGTTCCTTTAGCAGTGGAAGAGATGGTTTTACGGGGAGTCTTACAGACAGACAGCTTGAAGATTTTCGGTTTGATCTTGCATTTATGGGAGCAGTTGGTGTTGATGTCTTTGATAACAGTGTCTCCACCTATATGGTGGAGGATGGGATTACCAAAAGAGCGGCCCTGAACAGAAGCAAAGCTGCATACATGATGTTGGAAACCAGGAAATTTAATGCAGATGGAACATATAAATATGCAGGACTTGATAATTTTACAGGGGCCATCTTGGAGAGTGCGCCGCCCTCCGATATAGAGGAGAAGTTAATAGAATATAATTTTGAATGGCTGTAAATTATAGAAGGAAACAT
>ENA-OQCB01000655-OQCB01000655.1-human-gut-metagenome-genome-assembly--contig:-NODE-655-length-15850-cov-2.850537_pt1 | contig 15850 bp, 15 predicted proteins | sample MGYA00242493_ERZ504568 | MGnify/ENA primary metagenome ERZ504568 (study PRJEB26092, sample SAMD00036229) | human gut metagenome | host: Homo sapiens | study: EMG produced TPA metagenomics assembly of...
CCTGTTATGTTTGGAAAAGCGGGCATATTGAAAATAATGCAATCGCAGCTGTCTTGTCATTCGCGGAAAAAGGCCTCAATTGTCGAGACTATCTTTTCCTGGTCAGGACGAGTCAGTCCGTAATACATGGGGAGCCGCACAAGCCGCTCACTTTCTGTCGTGGTGTAACGATCTTCACCGTGGAAACGACCAAATTTTTGACCGGCAGGAGCAGTGTGCAAAGGGATATAATGGAATACTGCCATAATACCGTGTTCTCCTAAATAATGGATTAAGCGGGTACGGGTCTGTAAATCCTTCACTTTCAGGTAATACATATGGGCGTTGTGCACAGCATAGTCAGGTACAAAAGGCTGCTGAATTTTCTCAGCCTCAGCCAGTGGTCTTAAAGCTTCATTGTAGAAATTCCAACTGTTCATTCGGTCCTGCTGGATTTTATCAGATTGTTCTAGCTGCCCCCACAGATAGGCAGCGTTTAAATCACTGGGAAGATAGGAAGAACCATAGTCCACCCAGGTATACTTGTCGATTTGACCACGGAAAAAATTTACTTCGGTTCGTACCTTTTTTCACGGATGATCTCGGCAGATTCCTGCCAGCGACCGTCCTGGAATAAAAGGGCTCCGCCCTCGCCCATGGTAAGGTTTTTAGTTTCATGAAAGCTAAGACAGCCGAAATCCCCAATCGTACCCAGGGACTTTCCCTTGTAATAGGAGTCGAATCCTTGAGCGGCGTCTTCTACTACCATGAGATTGTGGCGGCGAGCGATATCTAGAATCGTGTCCATCTCGCAGGCTACCCCGGCATAGTGGACAGGGACGATCACGCGGGTCTTGTCAGTGATGGCGTCCTCGATCAAGCGCTCGTCCAGATTCATAGTGTCGGGCCGGATGTCCACGTACACGATATTTGCACCTCGTTGCACAAAGGCATCTGCCGTGGAGACAAAAGTATAAGAAGGCATAATAACTTCGTCGCCTTCTTTTACCTGAGTCAGCAGAGCAGCCATCTCCAATGCATGGGTGCAGGATGTAGTCAAAAATGAGAAATTGACTTGGAAATGCTGTCTTATCCAGTCACTACATCTGTGTGTGAATTTTCCGTCACCGCATAACTTACGGCTCGCGATTGCTTCCTGTATGTATTTTTGCTCGGTCCCAACATAAGGGGGAATATTAAAATCAATCATAGGTGTATTATAGCATAGATAGTTCCGACGGACAAGGGCGCACACGACCGGAAAGGACAAATTTCGTGTAGGATTCCGTGAATTTATGTTTCCTGAATTTGTAAAATCATACTTGAAAGCAAAGGAGGAGGCGGTGTATAATACAAAGATTACAACAAGGCAATAAAACTGCAACAAAAAAAGTTTTGAGGAGAAGAAATTATGATTATCGGATGTCCGAAAGAGATGAAAACAGGAGAAACTAGGGTAGCACTGATACCTGAGTGGGTTCAAATTTTAGTGAATGACGGGCATGAAGTGCTGATTCAGGCAGGAGCAGGAAAAGCATGTGGATTTGAAGATGAAGCTTACAAAGCTGCCGGAGCAAAAATTGAGGCGTCGATTGGAGAGATATATGAGAAAGCAGAGTTTGTTGTAAAAGTAAAGGAATTGATGCCAAAAGAATACGAGTTGCTTCAAAAAGATCAGATGGTTATGGCCTGGTTTCATTTGGCAGAAGATGTGAACCACGAGATGCTGAATGCGATGCTTGAACATGGGACCATTGGCCTTGGCATGGAATTGATTAAGCTACCAGACGGAACGCGGCCCACGATTAAGCCCATGAGCGAGATTGCGGGCAGCCTGGCGATGCTGGAAGCAGTGAAGTATGGTCTGGTGGACCGGGGAGGAAAGGGAAACCTGTTCCGGAGACTTCCAGGTCTTCCTGTGCCGAAAGTCGTGATTATGGGAGCAGGCCATGCCGGCTTGAACGCGGCAGAAGTCGCACTGGGGCTGGGGCTTCAAGTCACGATTATCAAGAAGTCGCAAAAGAGAATCGAGGAACTGCGCAGCAAGTACCCGGAGGCGGAAGTAATGGTCTGGGAGGATACAGCCGCTTTCAGCTGTATCAAAGAGGCCGATGTCTTGCTGAATACGATCTATCCTGAGCCGAATCAGCCGTGTCTGATTCCGAGATCTGTGATACAGCAGATGAAAAAAGATGCGGTTATCATAGACATCGTGGGTGTCGGCGTTATTGAGACTATGCATTACACTTCGCTAGAAGAGCCGATTTATTACGAGGAGGGAATTCTCCACTACAATGTGGCGAATATGCCGGCGCTATGTCCGAAGACCTCGACGAGAGCACTTTTGGCAGTGTCGGGACCGTATATTCAAGCAATAGCGGATAAAGGGTTGAAGAAGGCATTTGAAGACGATCCCTGTCTGAGAAAGTCAATCTGTACGTTCAAGGGGCAGATCGTAGATGATGAATGTGCCAGAAATCATGGAAGGAAAAGTGTTCCCTTCGAACTTTCCATGCTGGATTAAATGAGACTGAAAAGAGATGACATAAAATGAAAAATGAAGAGAAAAAATTAAAAAGGGAAATCCGCGACCCGTACCTGTGGGAAATTGTGTTGATGTTGGGGATTCTGATTGGAATTTTATCCTTTTCACTGATCGTTTTGGGGACGGAGGCGCACATTCCCTTTATCGCTGTAATTGCGCTTACCTCTCTGCTTGCGATTCGGATGGGGCATACGTGGGAAGAGTTGGAGACAAAAATATTGAATTCCATCGCTTCTGTTTTCCAGGCGGTGATTATTCTGTTCATGGTGGGAATGGTAATTGGCGCGTGGATTCAGGGGGGAATTGTTCCTTCCTTGATCTATTATGGCCTAAAGCTGATTAATCCGGATATTTTTCTGGTGACTATCTTCGTGGTAATCAGCATTTGCTCCGTGGCGACGGGCTCTGCGTGGACGATTATAGGAACTCTGGGTGTGGCTGCTATGGGAATCGGGGAAGGGCTTGGAATTCCGGCGCCGATGACTGCAGGTGCGATTGTGGGAGCAGGATATTTTGGGGATAAATTTTCACCCCTTTCAGATACTCCCAATTTGCACTGCGCGATCTGCGGGGTTGATTTATTCGAGAATTTTAAAAATATTTTAAAGACGGCGGTTCCCATGTATTTAGTCGTTGTAGTCCTCACTGCGGTTGTGGGAATGAAGTATTCAGGGGGAAATGGCGCAGGAATGGAATCCATTCATGTGATTACCACCACCTTAGAGGATACTTTTGTGATTAGCCCTCTGCTGATGCTTCCTGTGCTGATGGTGGTGGGGATGATTGTTTTTAGAATTCCTGCGATTCCCGGTATTTTTCTGATGATTCTTGTGGGTGCTCTCTGTGCGGTTTTTGTGCAGGGAGCGGATTTAAGAACAGTTGTGAATTCTATTCATATGGGATATATGGGAAACACGGGCATAGAATCCGTGGATTCGTTGCTGACGAGAGGGGGTATGTCCTCCATGTTAGAGACGACTGCTTTGATTTTCTGTGCGGTTTCCTATGGTGGTGTTCTGGAAACGACGGGAACCCTGCGTGTTTTAGTTGAAAAGATTTTAAGTGTTGTGAAAAAGGATGGGACGTTGGTTTTCACCACAGTAGCGAGCTCGATTGTGTTAAATATGATTGCGGTGGATAATTATGTAGCAGCAGTCATTGCTGGAAATATGTTTCGTGACGCTTACATAAAAAAAGGGTTGCATCCTTTAAATCTCTCAAAATGTCTTGCGGAGAGTGCGGCAATTACCTCCCCTCTCATTCCGTGGAATACCTGTGGAATTGTAATGTTCGGTATGCTCGGCGTCAGTGCAGCGGAGTATCTGCCATACGCGTTTATGTGCTGGATACCGCCGATTATGGTGACACTGTTTGCGTATTTAAATATTGGAGTGAAACGGTTAACTCCTGAGGAACAGAAAGCTCGACTTGCAGAAGCGGTTGAATAATTGTCGGGTAGGATGGCAGCAAAGGTTTCCTAAATTTTCAAAATTGTACTTGCACACGGGAGAAAGAGCATTGTATAATAAAAAAGTTAAAACAATGTAATGGAATTGTAACAAAGAGGAGTTTGGAGGAGAAATGAAAAAGTTTGTAAAGAGAGTTTTGTCCGTAGCACTGGCGGCAGCTGTGCTTGCCACCTCCGTCACTTTGCCCCAGACTGCCCAAGATGTGCAGGCTGCCTCTTCCAAAGCATGGAAGAAAAGCGGAGGAAAATGTTACAACGGAAAGGGACAGGTGATCCCCGGAGCTAAGACCAGAGGAATCGATGTCTCAGAGTGGCAGGGAAACATCGACTGGGACAAGGTTGCGAAATCTGGTGTGGACTATGCATTTATCCGGGTGGGCGGCTATGGAAATGGAAGCTATCAAAGGGAGGATAAGACCTACAGAGCGAATATCAGAGGGGCTAACGCAGCGGGAATACCGGTGGGAGTCTACTACTATTCCACAGCCAAGACGACGGCCCAAGCCAAGAAGGACGCCCAGTATGTAATCAAAATGATTACGGGACATAAGATTTCTTATCCGGTGGTCTTTGATATGGAAGATGCGACAGTGGAGTATCTGTCACCGTCCACAAAGTCTAAGATTGCAGATGCGTTCCTGTCGGAGATCAAAAGGGCCGGCTATTACCCGATGATTTACACGAATCTTAATTGGTATAAAAATGAGTACAATATGAGTATGCTGGCGGAGTATGACGTGTGGTTGGCCCAGTACAGCAGCAACAGCACGGGGCCGAGCAAGAGTGATTACCGTTATACCATCTGGCAGGCTACGGACGGGACTTCTATCAGTCCTAGTACCAAGGGAATGATCAGCGGGATTCCAAAGGAAAACGCGGTGGATTTGAATTTTGGCTATATCTACTATCTGAGCAAGATCACACCCCGGACGCAGCCAGTGGCCGGTTATGACCCGGATGGGACTGTGAAAAACGGCTGGGTGGAACAGAATGGAAAATACTATTATTACGATCATGGAACGCTCTATAAGAACAAGCTGTTTAAGGTAAACGGAAAGATTTACTATGTGGATGGCACCGGAGCGCGTCAATATGGCTGGCAGACTATCAATGGAAAGAAACGATATTTCTATTACCGAACTGGTTATGCTGCTACAGGTTGGATTCCGATTCAGAAAAAATACTATTATTTCTCCAAAGTAGACGGAATGCTTTATACCAATAAACTGTTTGTGTCTCCCAGCGGAAAGACTATTTATTATTCCGATGAAAACGGAGTTCGTGTGAAGAACCAACTGATTTCGGCCACCTATAAAGGGGTAAAAAGAGCATATTATTTCGGTTCTGCTTACAAAGCAGTCACTGGTTGGTTTAAACACAAGGGCGGCAAGTACTATGCGCTGCCGACGACTCACGGTGTAGTGAGAAATGGAATCAGGAAGATAGGAAGTAAGTACTATGGATTCGGCCAATACGGCAGAATGCTGACCGGATTCCAGAGAATTGACGGAAAACTGTATTTCTTCCACAAGACATCAGGTGTGCAGTACCGCAACCGCACGGAGCACTGGAGTGGGAAGGACTATATCTTTGACAAGAACGGTGTGTGTACAGTGAGAAAGTGACAATTTGTTATAGGAAAGGGCTTTCACGCATTAGCGTGACAAGCCCTTTCCTATAATATAAAAACCGGAAGACAGAAAGATCTTCTGTCTTCCGGTCAGACTGTCAAAAAAGTCAGCGCAAGCTGGCTTTTTTGATTTAGACTTTTTGAATCGCTGTGGCTTTTTCGATGTTTCTCGAACTAGGTGTGGATTTCGAACCTTGATAATTGAGTCGAATCAGGTCTCCGGTTTGGTATTCTGTCAAGGAATCACTGAAATCGGAGGCGTTTATCAGAATATTTCCATTGGGGCCGCCTTGGCTTGTGAGTATCTGGCCGACGCGCAGACCGGTGTCTTTTCTGGGGTCCATGATGATTACATAAGTACCTGCGGTACCCTCTTCCTCAGGAGCAGCCCACTGTGCCTCTTTAGCCTGTAGGAGCTGCTCTTCAGTTAATTCGGAGACGGAGACAACCTGGTCAAATTGAGCGGGATAAGATTCCTGTATGCTGCCATCGAACTGAACCAGAAGGACAGAACCAGTCTCGTATTCTGACGGATTCCGGGGCAGATCATTTTGGGATAGATAGATATCTCCTTCCCCATTTAGCCCGATCTCACTGACCGTTACCTGTTCGTCGTTACTGTCTATGATGACGCCGTACAGCTGTCCTTCTTGCTGTTCAGTATTTTCTTCGGAGCTGGAATCTTGGCTTGATTGGTTGTCCTGGGCATGTGAGCTCGCTGCTGAACTGGAAGTCTGGTCGCTGTTTTTTTCAGAGATTTTGGAAGGGGTCTTCACCTTCTGATGGAGCGGTTTTCTGGCCGCAGCCTGTCAACAGTAAGGCAAAAAACTAAAATAGCAGAATAAAAAATATTTTTTTTCATAGGTATCCCTCCTTGATGTAAACGTTTCGTTTTCAGCGGGTTATCTGGCCACGATGATGCCGAAGACCCACAGAGCGGTGAGTGCGTGGGCGACGGTGAAGGTAAACATGGCACCCCGGGTGATGTCTTTTCGAAGAACCAGAGTTTGGTTCCGGGTCAGCAGCAGAAGCAGCGGCAGGATAGGCAGGAAATACCGTCCTGTACACCCTCGATAACCATGGAGGTCATTGGTGTCCAATCGAACATCAGCCCTAACATGGAGGCTGCAATTACTCCGGCGCAGATCAATGCAATCCAAGCTTTTTGCGGGAACAGAAAGGAAGAGAGCTTCCTTTTGCTGAGGAATTACGGCCAGCAGCAGAAGTACGGCGAAGATCAAGATCAACATCCAGGGGATGTCGATATCCAGCCGCCCTAGTTTTCCTCCTAGCATGGAGGTGAAGTAGAAGTCCCCATATTTCCTGGAAGGTCCTCACATACATACCGACAAGCTTTAAGGGTGCATGGAGAAAGTAGTCCAGGGTGTAGTTGGTGCCGCCCAGAGCCACTTCGTGACTGTCTGAAGCTACGGAGCTGATCTTGCCTGCCTGAAAGATCAGCAGGGAGATCACAGAAGCCATCAGCGTGCCGGCTACACCTGCGTAATAGTGCCAGTTTTTCTGCGCTTTTCTGCGGGGAATCAGCAGGCAGCACAGACTATCAGCACATAGATTACCTTGCAGGGAGCCAGGACGGCGGACAAAATTATCAGGCCAGCCCAGTGTCGAGGGGTTAATTTATCCACTACGAAAGTCAGATGCAGGCAGTAGGCAGTCAGCAGGAAGGCCAGTGCATTGACAGTGGTGTCGTAGGAGAACGAGGTAGCCTGCTGTATGCTGATGGGAAGCAGGTACACTAGGAAGGCTAGATTCTTTGCCAAAAGGCATCAGTCGGATGTAAAAAAGCCTGCGGCCAGATAGCCCAGGAAGACCAGGGCTTTTCCAAAGAAATACATCAGCACTTTGCCAAGTCCCAGCAGCCGGGCCAGAGCAATTCCTGCTCCTGAGAGCCAGTAACAGTAGCCAGGGGCTTCCAGCGGCGGGTGGTCTGCGGAAACGTAGGCCCTGGGAGTGGTCCATGGAAAAGAGATTGTCCCAGGTCGGCGATCAGATTCTGCTCATTGGCAGTGCGCAGCTCATAGAATGCCCGGTAATCTTCTTCGCGGACCAAGACATTGCCATCGTCATCCACTCCCTCCTGTCCCAGCATTCGGCTGGAGTGGTAGTAGGCGGTCTCAAAATGCCGGTAGTCATCCGGAGCGGACAGCGGCGGAAACAGAATCATATACAGACCACCCAGCAGCACCGCCATCACCAGGAATAGGCATTCCAGCTTCAGCGGGCGCAGACACAGAAGGAAGAAGCTTGCGATCACGGTCACGAACAACAGGGCCAGGAAGAGATAAAAAATTTTGAGGACCATTTTTGCAGGCTGTCCGTAGATGCGAAAACAGAGATCTGTGGCAGACTCTTTTCCATTTTCATAGAGAGCGCCGTCTGGGTAGGGATCTGTGCCGGCGGTGAAGATGCCTATGGCATCGTCCGTGGTTCCGTCCAGGGAGGTGATCTCCACGTAGTATTCTTTGCCGGAGGCATCGGTGACGGGGTTCGTCAGATAAAAATCCAAAAATTTTCGGTCAGGTACCCCGGTACTTAAAATATCCCAGGTCTGAAGCGGGGCTTTCGCGCCGCTCTCACCGAAAGAGACCCGGAAGGTGGAATCATTTTTTCTCTGGAAGGTGGTCACGTAGAAGTCAAAGCCAGTGAGAACGTCACTGTCCGAGACAAAGGTCTGTCTCCAGACAGTCTCCTTTGTGAAGGGTTCGGCGTTGTCTGTGTGGTCGGTCTGATTGACTTCCACCAGCATTTTGTCGCTGGCTGGCTGGACATAGTCGGTGTAGGAAAAGCGAGCCAGAATCGCCAGAAGGCCCAGGACTGCCAGCAGGAGCAGAACCGGCCAGACAGAGATACCTTTTTTCAGTCTTTTTCATAAATTTCATATTGAAATCCTCCAAGTCATTGCGTGTATTTCATGATAACATAGTCAAAAGTCAAAAACAATATCGTACGTTGTCGTTCACCGGCATCTGCGGGCTCCAATCTAGGCAGGATAACCCTTGAACCGAGGTATCAAAGGTGTTATAATGTCAAAGAGTATATCCTGAATGTACTGCGCATATCAGGAAACGATCACTGAAAGCCTGGTGTACGCTGGACTTTCCAATAAGAAAACAGGAGAGTGAACGAATTGAGAACTTATTTGGTTACCGGAGGCGCCGGCTTCATCGGCTCCAACTACATTCATTACATGTTCAGAAATATGACAATGGAAATCCGTATCATCAATGTGGACAAACTTACTTACGCAGGAAATCTGGAAAACTTAAAAGATATCGAAGACCGTGACAACTATACGTTTGTGAAGGCCGATATCTGTGACAGTGAGACCATTCAGGAAAATTTTTGAGGAAAATGAGATCGACCGGGTCGTGCATTTTGCGGCGGAGAGCCATGTGGACCGCAGCATCAAGAACCCGGATGTGTTTGTAAAGACCAACGTGCTCGGGACGCTTGTGATGCTCAACGCGGCAAAGGCGGCCTGGGAGCTGCCGGACGGAACTTTTAAGGAAGATAAGAAGTTTCTCCACGTGTCCACAGACGAGGTATATGGTTCTCTGGACGAGGACGGGGGATATTTCTATGAGACGACTCCGTACGACCCCCACAGTCCTTATTCAGCCAGCAAGGCCTCCTCGGATATGCTGGTGAAGTCCTATATGGACACCTACAAATTCCCGGCGAATATCACAAACTGCAGCAACAATTACGGACCTTATCAGTTCCCGGAGAAATTGATTCCGCTGATTATCAATAATGCTCTTCAGGGCAAGAAGCTGCCGGTGTACGGAGACGGAAAGAACGTCCGGGACTGGCTGTATGTGATGGACCATGCCAAGGGCATCGATATGGTGCAGGAGAAGGGAAGGCTGTTTGAGACTTACAATATCGGCGGTCACAATGAAAAGCAGAATATTCAGATTATTCATATCATTTTGGACACGCTTCAGGAGATGCTCCCGGAAGGGGACCCGAGAAAGGCGTTGGTGAGTGAGGACCTGATTACCTATGTGGAGGACCGCAAGGGACATGATCGCCGCTACGCCATCGCTCCAGACAAGATCAAAGCGGAGATCGGTTGGTATCCTGAGACAAAATTTGAGGACGGAATTCGGCTGACGATACAGTGGTTCTTCGAGAATGAGGAGTGGATGAAGAACGTGACCAGCGGTGATTATCAGAAGTACTACAGTGAGATGTACAAAGTGAATGAATAGAAATAGGGTTTGAGGGAAGAAGGGTTATAACAGGTTTCTGGGATAAGCCTTCTTCCTTGTGCGATAAGCCCGGCAAGTTAGAAAAAGGAAGACACTATGAAGGGAATTATATTGGCCGGAGGTTCCGGTACACGTCTTTATCCATTGACGAAAGCGATCAGCAAGCAGATCATGCCGGTCTATGACAAGCCGATGATTTATTATCCGCTGTCCACACTGATGCTGGCAGGCATCCGGGAGATCTTAATCATCTCCACACCGAGAGACCTGCCTGTGTTCCAGGAGCTTTTCGGAAGCGGGGAGCAGTTAGGGCTTCAGATGTCTTATGCGGTTCAGGAATATCCCAGAGGTCTGGCCGACGCGTTCATTATCGGTGAGAAATTCATCGGGGATGACAATGTTGCACTGGTTTTGGGGGACAATATTTTCTACGGACAGAGTTTCACAAAGGTGCTGCAGCAGGCGGCAGCCAGAAAAGAGGGGGCTACTATTTTCGGTTACTATGTGAGAGACCCCAGGGAGTATGGCGTCGTGGAGTTCGACGAGAATGGCAAGGCGCTCTCCATCGAGGAAAAACCGGAGCATCCAAAATCCAACTATGCAGTTCCGGGTCTGTATTTCTATGATAACGATGTGGTGGAGATTGCAAAGAATGTGAAGCCGTCGGCCCGGGGAGAGATCGAGATCACCAGTGTGAACAATGAGTATCTGAACAGGGGAACGCTGCATGTGGAGACTCTGGGTAGAGGGTTTGCGTGGCTGGATACCGGAAATCACGACTCTCTGCTGGATGCGGCAGACTATGTGTCGGCTGTACAGAAGCGCCAGGGGCTGTATATCTCCTGTATTGAAGAAATCGCCTACAAGAGAGGGTTTATCGGCAAGGAGCAGCTCATCGCACTGGCACAGCCTTTGCTGAAGACTGCGTATGGAAAATATCTGATGGAAGTTGCAGAAGGCTTGGGAAACTAAGGAGGATACAATGGGAAAGATCAAAGTGACGACCTGCCAGATCGAAGGGCTGAAGGTGATTGAGCCGACAGTCTTTGGAGATGATAGGGGCTATTTTATGGAAACTTATAATTATAACGATTTCAAGGAAGCTGGAATCGACGTGGAGTTTGTGCAGGACAACCAGTCCAGCTCCAGAAAAGGAGTACTCAGAGGACTGCATTTCCAGATCAATTATCCTCAGGATAAGCTGGTCCGTGTGGTGAGCGGAGAGGTTTTTGACGTGGCCGTGGATTTGAGAGAAGGGTCTGCCACCTATGGACAGTGGTACGGAGTGATTCTCTCAGCAGAGAACAAAAAGCAGTTCTTTATCCCAAAGAATTTCGCCCATGGTTTTCTGGTATTGTCGGACCATGCGGAATTCACTTACAAATGTACAGATTTTTATCACCCCAACGATGAAGGCGGTCTGATCTGGAACGACCCGGATATCGGAATCCAGTGGCCGATTCCAGAGGGCATGGAGCTGATTTTCTCAGAGAAGGACCAGAAATGGGGCGCTCTGAGAGATCTGAAAAAGTAGGAGAGGCCCATGCTAAGACAAGTATTTTCACTGCCGACTGAGCTGTACCGGAACCGGCGTCTGGTGCTGAAGTTGGCGAAAAATGACTTTAAAACAAAATACGCGGGCTCCTATCTGGGAATTGTGTGGGCGTTTGTGCAGCCGATTGTGACGGTACTGGTATACTGGTTTGTCTTTTCCGTGGGATTTAAGGCGGGTACCGGGGATTTGGGAGTGCCCTTTGTGCTCTACCTGGTGGCCGGCATTGTTCCCTGGTTTTTCTTCCAGGATGCGTTAAACGGCGGGACCAATTCTATGATCGAGTATAATTACCTGGTCAAAAAGTGGTCTTTAAAATCAGCGTTCTGCCGATTGTCAAGATCATCTCTGCACTGTTTGTCCACGCATTTTTCGTGGCGTTTATCATTTTGCTGTATACAGCCTACGGGAGGTTTCCAGACATCTACTATCTGCAGCTTGTCTACTATACCTTCTGCGTGTTCGCTCTGGTACTGGGGCTGACCTACGCCACCTGTGCGATCGTGGTGTTTTTCCGGGATTTGACTCAGATCATCAGCATCATTTTGCAGGTGGGGGTGTGGCTGACGCCGATCATGTGGGTGGCTGAGACTATGCTGGTGGATCATCCGATGCTTCACCAGATATTGAAGCTCAATCCCATGTACTACGTAGTGTCCGGCTACCGGGACGCGTTCATCATGAAGAACTGGTTTTGGAACCATCCAGGCTGGACGCTGTATTTCTGGGTTTTCACCATTGTCTGTTTCCTGTTTGGAAGCTGGGTGTTTAACAGGCTGAAGGTCCATTTCGCAGACGTATTATAAGAGAAGAGGTAAGATTTGTGGAAGAGAAAAAAGTGATTCAAATCCGAGATCTGAGCAAGATGTATAAGCTGTACGACAAGCCCTCCGACCGGTTAAAGGAGAGCCTGGGGCTGACCAAGAAGAAATGTTACCGGGAGCACTATGCGCTGAACCATGTCAGCTTCGACGTGCACCAGGGAGAGACTGTGGGGATTATCGGAACCAACGGTTCCGGTAAGTCCACGATTCTGAAAATTATCACCGGCGTCCTGAATCCCACCGATGGGGAGGTGATCGTGGACGGCCGGATTTCTGCCCTTTTGGAGCTGGGAGCAGGCTTTAACATGGAGTACTCCGGTCTGGAAAACGTGTATCTGAACGGCACGATGATCGGATTTTCCAGAGAAGAGATTGACGAGAAGCTAGACGATATTCTGAATTTCGCAGACATCGGGGAGTTCATTCACCAGCCGGTGAAGACTTATTCCAGTGGTATGTTCGTGCGTTTGGCCTTTGCGGTGGCCATCAACATTGAGCCAGAGATTTTGATCGTGGATGAGGCGCTTTCCGTGGGGGACGTGTTCTTCCAGGCGAAGTGCTACCACAAGTTCGAGGAGTTTAAGAAGATGGGGAAAACCATCATCTTCGTGAGCCACGATCTGAGCGCAGTGTCTAAGTACTGCGACAAGGTAATCCTGTTAAACCGGGGCGAGAAGTTAGACGAGGGAAGTCCAAAAGCCATGGTGGACATGTACAAGCAGCTTTTGGTAAACCAGGACCCCATCAACACAGACAGGCAGGAAGAAAGCGGTGAGATCGTGGCCCAGGAGATTGAGGGAAGCTGGAAGTCCAATTTCCAGGTGAACCCCAATACCTTGGAATACGGGGAGAAGATCGCTGAGATCGTGGATTTTGCGGTGTTTGACTCTAAGGGAGCGATCACCAATACCATCGAGAAGGGCAGCCGCTTTCAGATTAAGATGAAGCTTTTGTTTCATGAGGAGATTCAGGACCCTATCGGAGCTTATACCTTTAAGGATACCAGGGGAACGGAGATCACCGGAACCAACACGATGTTCGAGAAAGCATACATCCGTCCGCCGAAGGCAGGGGAGACCTGTGTGATTACCTTTGAGCAAAAGATGGACCTGCAGGGGGGCGAGTATCTGATTTCCTTTGGATGTACCGGGTATCGAAACGGAGATTTTCACGTGTTCCACCGTCTCTATGATGCCTGTAATATCACCGTGGTGTCCACGAAGAACACGGTGGGCTTTTATGATATGAATTCAAAAGTGACGGTAGAACAGGATTAGAGGATGAACAAAATGGCGCCAGAAAAGATTGGAAATATTTTATTGGACTATGAATTTTATCCAGGTGAGGACCTCTACAGCGACGGTCCCGTGGAGGATGAGATGCTGGAAGTGGCAAAAAATTTCAGGGAAGAGGAGTACAATCAGGTGATTGCGAGGCGAAAGAGCTGGCCTCTTCTCTACCATTTTTCCCATATCCGGCAGAATATTGTAAATTGGTACCCTCTTGGGGGCAAGGTTCTGGAGATCGGCGCCGGCTGCGGTGCGATCACCGGCGCTCTGGCTGACAAGGCTCGGGAGGTGGTCTGCGTGGACCTGTCCAGAAAGCGCAGTCTGATTAATGCCTGGAGAAATCGGGACAGAGAAAATATCAGAATCCATGTGGGGAATTTTCAGGATATTGAGAAGACTCTGGAGGCAGACTATGATTATATCACGCTGATCGGTGTATTCGAATACTCTGAGGGGTATATCGGAACCCGGGAGCCCTATGTAGAGATGCTTCGCAGAATCGCCGGGCATTTGGCACCAGGAGGAAAAATCCTGATCGCCATCGAGAACCGGCTGGGACTGAAATACTGGTCCGGCTGTACGGAAGACCATGTGGGTAAATTCTTTGAGGGACTGGAGGGGTATCCTTCCACCCAGGGAGTGAAGACATTTCCAGAAAGGAATTAGAGGAAATTTTCGAAGGGCCGGAGCCTTTGAGAGCACCTTTTACTATCCCTATCCGGACTATAAATTTCCTATGACCATCTACTCAGATTTCTATCTGCCCAGGAAGGGCGAACTGAAACAGAACGTGAACAATTTTGACCGGGTGAAACTGCAGCTGTTTGACGAGGCGAAGGTCTATGATTCCATTGTGGAAAATGACTTGTTCCCCCAGTTTTCCAATTCTTACTTTGTGGTTCTGAAAAAGGAGGAAGACTGATGAAAACTGTGATCTATTCCAAATTTTCCAATGAGAGGGCCAGAAAATTTTCCATACGCACGGATATCTGTCAGGAAGGAGAATGCCGATGGGTGGAGAAAGTGGCTTATACCCGGGAAGCTCTGCCCCATGTGGAGGGAATTCTTCGGTGGAGGCGGGAGTTGGAACAAAAGTTTTCCGACAGACGGATTGCATTTAATCAGTGTGAAAAAATAGAAAAAGGCGTGAAGCTTGCCTATGTCCAGGCAAAGAATCTGGAAGAATATCTGGATGAGAGGCTGATGGGGGCAGGGCTGATGAGGCCTACGAAGCTTTGATGACTTATGTCCGATTTTTGCAGGAGGCTCACAGCGAAGCAGAGTTTGTGGAGACGCCGCAGTTTGAGCAGGTGTTTGGAAAGGTGAAGCTTCCCCAAAAGCTGCGCTGCGGTCTGGTGTCAGACATCGATCTGGTCTGTGCCAATCTGCTGCTGACAGACCCTGTGACTGTGATCGACTATGAGTGGACCTTTGATTTTCCGATTCCTGGAAATTATCTGGCTTACCGGGCATTGCATTATTATTTAGAGACTCACAGTAAGCGCCAGGTGTTAAAGAACAGAGAACCCTACCGGCAGGTGGGAATCACGGATGAGGAGCTGATCGCCTACTGTCAGATGGAGGAGAATTTTCAGCGGTATATTACCGGAGAGCACGTGCCTATGAGGGAGATGTACCGAGATATCAGTCCGGGAGTCAAAGAGATCAAAGTGCTCATGGGGGAGAATCTTCAGATCTATGAGTCTTTTGGGACTGGGTTTGAGGAGCGCCATTCCAGTCTCTACCCCATACGGGAGGAGCAGGTACAGGTAAGGGTGCCGATATCGGAAGGGGTGGACTATATGAGGGTGGACCCCGGAAGTTGCGCCTGTGCAGTGAAAATACACAAACTGAATTTTCAGCCAGGGGACATTCCGGCGCAATATTTCTGTGAGAATGGATGGGCTTCTGGCCAGTGGCTGTATATCGCCAAGGAGGACCCGAATGCTGACTATAATTCCGGTGCCGACAGGAGCGAAGGTAGCTGGAAATCTTCTGGAGGTTCATCCGTGGAGGCCGGTTTTCTGGAGGGGATGGCCAGACGGATGCGCCAAGACGAGGAGGAGCTTAAAAGCTTCGCACTCAGACGGAGCACCAGAGACGCCAGATTCACGAGATGGAGAACACCAAAGTATGGAGAGCCTACCAAGGCTGCCGGGGGATTGTGAAGAGGGAGCGCAAGAAAGAACGAGAAAAGGAGCCACAACCCTTTGGTATGTTGAACGGCGGCGCGTCACTGGCTCTGGCCGAGATTGTGGCAGGACATGGCTCCATGTCGCTATGCCGGGAAGGCGAATATGCCTGCGGAGTACAAGTAAGTGGAAATCA
>ENA-OQCB01000656-OQCB01000656.1-human-gut-metagenome-genome-assembly--contig:-NODE-656-length-15824-cov-4.378862_pt1 | contig 15824 bp, 11 predicted proteins | sample MGYA00242493_ERZ504568 | MGnify/ENA primary metagenome ERZ504568 (study PRJEB26092, sample SAMD00036229) | human gut metagenome | host: Homo sapiens | study: EMG produced TPA metagenomics assembly of...
GTGATAAACGCTCCCCCGGATTCTGCGATCCGCTCCAGAGGGCGTTCGATTCCGTCAAAAATGTTGTTTAAAATTCCGGGCGCCAGTGTTACAGACACCGGATTTCCCGTTGCAATGACTTCTAACTCACCGTTGGAAGATTAGTGCATATCAAATGGATAAAATTATACATCCATGCACATTATTAACATCTAAATTTGCAGCGTTTTGGTCATAGTTCTTGAAGAACTTAGATCAAAATACACTTTTGTGAAAAACACAATGGAAAAACACAAAGTGCCTATTTAGAGAAAACGAGAATTATTATCAATTTATTAATCAATCTGGTGTTATTATGACAAAAGATTTTAAACGCTTTTATGTATCGAGAGCGATGTTCCTGGGAGCTTCCATGTTCCTGGCATCAATCGGAATGGCCTCAGCTAATCCTTCTACCGATACGTTTGGTTCAAATGAACCTACTCCTGTTGTAGCTTCTCCTCAACAGGCAAAACACAGTATCAAAGGTGTAGTAGAAGATGCTCTGGGTCCTATCGCTGGAGCTAATGTCGTAGAAAAAGGAACTACTAACGGTACAATTACCGACATGGACGGTAATTTCTCTTTAGAAGTATCTCCTAATTCCATCCTTGTTGTTTCTTATATCGGATATAAGGACCAAGAAATCCCGTAAACAATCAGACTTCGTTCAACATTAAACTAGCCGAAGACTCACAGGCGTTAGACGAAGTTGTAGTTGTAGGCTACGGTACACAGAAAAAAGTAAACTTGTCCGGGTCCGTATCAACTATTAATGTTGCAGAGTTGACAGAAAGCCGCCCTATTACCAACGTATCCCATGCATTAGCAGGTCTTGCAGCCGGTGTAAACGTACAAGGTACGGCCAATCAGCCGGGTAACGACAATGCGTCGATCAAGGTTCGCGGTCAAGGAACACTGAATGAATCTTCCCCATTGGTCATTATCGACGGTGTAGAAGCGGGTATCAACACTGTTAACCCACAGGATATCGAATCGATGACCGTATTAAAAGATGCCGCATCATCGGCAATTTATGGTTCACGTGCTGCAAATGGTGTTATCTTGATTACCACCAAACAAGGGAAAGCTGGTTCTATTAAGCTGGACTACAACGGGTATGTTTCATTCACATCACCAAGTATCCCCAGCTCTATGGACCCCGTTTCTGATTATGCCACTTATATGGAATTGATCAACGAAGGCTACCTCAATTCTAATTTGAAAGCTCAGTTCTCACAAGCTGTCATAGACGAATGGCGGGCAGATGGTGGACGAGATCCGTTAAAATATCCGAATACGAACTGGATTGACGAGACATTTACACCTTCGACTTCTCACAACCACGTCATCTCCATGAGTGGCGGTAGTGACAAAATCCGCTTCTATTCATCATTCGGTTATCAAAAGAATCCGGGGGTAATGGAAAATACCGGCTTCGAAAAATATAACGGACGTGTAAACATTTCAGCCGATGTAAAACCGTGGTTGAATCTAGGGGCACAAGTCAGCGGATATGTTTCAAACATGGAACCATCTGCCAAATATACGGCAAGTGACAAGAAAGACACATCTGTTGATGATGTGTTCACCTACGCATCAGCAACGACTCCCGGTATGGTATTCCGTGCACCGGACGGACGATACGGAGCTATGAATAATAGTGAAGACGACGCACAATCGGCGAATAACAACCCTTTGATCCGTTTGAACAGCAAAGCTGGTAATATCCGCAAAACCAATATGCGTTCTCGTTTCGTCGGAACGTTGAAACCGTTCGAAGGCTTTTCTGTTACAGCATCATATTCTTATGAGTTCGTGGATGAACAACGAAGCCGGAAACCTGTTTTCATCGACGGTTGGAACTTCCGTGATAACGTGATCACTTACTCCAACAGAGGAAAAACCAACATCATGAATTACGACGGTAAAACCGAACGCTTCTTCGGAGATGTTGTAGCACGCTACGAGAAACGTTTCATGAATGACCGCTTAGGTTTGAACGCAATGATCGGAGCCAGCCAGGAAATGTATCGCAGCAAGAACTTCTCTGCTACAAAATATGACATGATCGATTTAAGTTTGAACGTGATCGATGCTGCAATCGGTGATGCAACAGCTTCCGGTTCAAGCACCGAATGGGCTATGCGTTCTTTCTTCGGACGTATCAATCTGGATTGGGAAAACAAATACTTACTAGAAGTCAATCTTCGTGCAGACCAATCATCCCGCTTCCTTTCAAATAACCGTACAGGTTACTTCCCTTCTGCTTCCGTTGCATGGCGTATGGATCAGGAAGCCTTTATGGAAGATTGGGTGGAGAAAGGGTTGAGCAACCTAAAGTTCCGTTTATCTTATGGTTCTTTGGGTAACAATTCCGTTGGGAACTACGACGCGATCGCAACTTACGCTAATAAACCAAGCTCCGGTTCTGCATTCAACTACACGTTGAACAACGCACTGATATTAGGTCTTGCACAAGCCAGACTGGCCAATCCGGATCTGACTTGGGAATCTACCTATATGACAAATGTCGGTTTCGATTTCGGTTTGGTCAATAATAAATTAACTGGTACTGTCGATTACTTCAATAAGAAAACAAAAGACATTTTGATCAACTTGCCTGCACCGGACGTACACGGAACAGCATCCATTCCTAAACAAAACAGTGCGACTGTTACAAACCAAGGTATCGAGATGACTCTCGGCTGGCAGGACCAAATTGGAGATTTCTCCTACGGTGTCAACGGCAACTTTACATTCGTAAAAAACAAAGTCAATAAGTTCAAGGGAACAGATAAAGGCGGTATCTCTTATGACGGGGCTAATATTATCTGGGAAGGTCATTCCATCAATTCTCAATATTTATTGCGTGCAGACCGCATAATCCAAACAGATGCTGATCTAGCACTTGTACAACAAATGATCGACAACGCACCGATTGACGAGAAGACAGGTAAAAAGGTGAATCCGTTTGCCGCATTCGGTACGCCTCAAAAAGGAGATTTACTGTACAAAGACATCAATGGAGACGGTATTATCGACATGGATGACCGCGAAATCGTCAGCGACGGCCCGAATCCGAAATTCCAATTCGGTTTGAACCTGAATGCCGCCTACAAAGGATTCGACTTTTCCGTTCTGTTCCAAGGACAGGCAGGTGTGAAAGTTTACTGGCAAAATGCATTGGCAAACACTTCAACCGTACGTTTCGGCTACCAGTTGAACAAAGATGTTGCAGAAGGAAGATGGGTTGAAGGCCGTACAGACGCTATCTACCCGCGCTTGTTACAATCCCAGAATCAGATCAACACTCAAATGAGTGATTTCTACTTGGAGAACAAAGCCTTCTTGAAGATTCGTAACATTCAATTAGGCTATTCATTGCCTAAATCTATTACGAAGAAGATGCAATTGGAAAGACTTCGTTTCTATGGCAGTTTGGAAAACTTCTTCACATTTACATCTTACAGAGGATTTGATCCTGAAATCAGCGGGCTGGCTTATCCGGCAATGAAATCAGCGGTTTTAGGTATTAATGTAACCTTTTAATTGAAAAAGCATTATGAATAAGTATAAATTATTTTTCACTTGTGCAGCATCACTTCTGTTAATGAGTAGCTGCTACGACTTGGACCGTTATCCGGAAGATCAGTTAAGTGCCGGAACATTCTTCCAGACACAAGAACATGCCGATCAGGCAATGATGGGAGTTTACAGCCAAATGACACACAACGATGTTTTCGGCCGTCAATTCGGTTTTGACTGTTTAGGTGGCGTAGGTGCCGGATATGACGCACCTTCGTATCCAAACATCGGCCGTGGTACTTATACCACTACGGAAGGAGCCGTCGGCGATAAGTTCAAACAACTGTATGAAGGCGTCACACGTGCTAATATTGTATTACAGAACGTCGACCAATGTGATATGTCCGACGAACTGAAAACCCGCTACAAATCGGAAGCCCGTTTTATGCGTGCCCTTTACTATTTTACCTTACTCGATTTTTGGGGTGGAGTTCCGATTTATGATGAGACAACTATCGTTGCGGAAGACTTCTCCAATATGTTGAAACCAAGAAGCTCGGCAGAAGAAGTCCGTACATTTATCATCAAAGACCTGGATGAAGCGATTGCTCATTTACCGGCAGATTGGGATGAATCAAATAAAGGACGTGCGACATCCGGAGCTGCAATGGCATTGAAAGGAAAAGTCCTTCTCTACAACAAACAATACCAAGAAGCAGCCACATGCTTTGAGAATGTTATCAACAGCGGTAAGTATGCTTTGTATTCAGATTATGAAAACCTGTTCAAACCAGGTGGAGATGAAAGTTCAGAAATGATCTTTGCAATTCAAAATATCGGTGGTGTTGGTACTGATTTCGGTATGCCGATGACATTCTATATGGGAAGCCGTGCTTCTTATGGAAGTTGCTGGAACAATGTAATGGCAGCTACTGACTTCGTTGATTCTTACGAATGGAAAGACGGACGTGCTTTCGATTGGAATGAAGTTATTCCAGGATTCAACGAAAATGATGCAGTCAAGAAAGAAACATTCTATGCGACATTAAACGAAGGGTTGAACAAAGTGGCCACCTATCCCGCCGCAAAAGACAAGTTATTAGAAATGTACAACAAGCGTGACCCGCGTATGATGGCTTCCATCATTATGCCGTACACGACTTATAAAGGTTGGTATTCCAACGCTCCGATGGATACGGAATATGTTATCACAGAAAAATCCGGACAGACAAACGAAAAGAACGGTTTTATTCGTGTTAACGGAAACTACGAAATGTATTTGTGGCGTAAATTTGTAGCCGAATATGACATGAATGGTGCTATCAATAACCGCGAAGATACACCGATCAACTTCCCGCTGATCCGCTATGCCGATGTATTGTTAATGCTGGCTGAATGCTACAACCAGACAGACCAGCAGACAAAAGCAGTCGACTTGATCAACCAAGTCCGTGCACGCGTCAACATGCCGGGACTTAATAGCGGCCCAAGTTATCTGCAGGCAACTACCAAAGAACAAGTATTCGAACGAATCAGACATGAGCGTGCAGTCGAACTGGCTGGCGAAGGGTTAAGTTTCAGTGATATGAAACGTTGGGGATTACTGGAAACTTTGGCCGGAGAAGTCAAAGGCTTTACCGGACAATTCTATTACAACCGTGTCGTTCAGTCTCGGGACTATTTATGGCCGATTCCGAATAATGAAATTCAGAAGAACCCAAGTCTGAAAGAAGATCAGAACCCTGGATGGTAATCATCGACCATTAAACGAATACAAATAAAAGGGCAGACGGTTATGTCTGTCCTTTTTCATTATATTTGTAATCCATATGCTCCCATCTGAAAGAGGAACTCCTTTCAATATTGGCAGCAATATGAACATAGAATCTCATATCCAACTTATCAGGACTAGGAAAAATGAATTGCAAAATATCATTACGTTCTATAAATCAACAAACATATGTATAAACAACTCAATCATTCCAGCCATGATGTGGCATATCTTTTAGGGGGTATCCTTCTTTTTTCCTTTCAAGGATGCAAAGAAAAGCCTGTTACCCCCCAAGGTTTATCGAGCACTCCTAACGTCATCTACATCTTCCCGGACCAAATGCGCAACCATGCGATGGGTTTCTGGAGGGAAGCAGGATTCCGGGAAGCGGTGAATTTCGAGGGAGATCCGGTGCATACGCCTAATCTGAACCGGTTTGCGAAAGAATCCGTTGTACTGACTTCGGCTATGAGCAACTGCCCGCTGAGCAGTCCGCACCGGGGGATATTATTGACGGGGATGTATCCGGAACATAGCGGAGTTCCCCTAAACTGTAATGCCAACCGTCCGATCAGTTCATTACGCGAAGATGCGACCTGCATCAGCGACGTGTTCAGCCAGGCTGGCTACAATTGTGCTTATATCGGGAAATTGCATGTCGACTGCCCCACTCCCAACGACCCGGAACGTCCCGGAAAATATGTGGAAGACCGTGTCCCGGCCTGGGACGCCTACACTCCGGCAGATCGTCGGCACGGCTTCGATTATTGGTATTCATATGGAACCTATGACGTGCACAAGCATCCGCATTATTGGGATACGGAAGGGGTAAAACATGAAATTGACGAGTGGTCTCCCGAACATGAAGCGGATAAAGCCATCTCCTATCTGCGGAACGAAGGGAACGTGCGTGACCCTAAAAAGCCGTTCTTCATGATGGTCAGCTTTAATCCGCCTCATAGCCCGTATGCTTCTCTAGAAGACTGCATGGAGGAAGATTACGACTTATACAAAGACCTTCCGTTGGACAGTCTGCTCATTCGCCCGAACGCAAACCGGGAGATGAAAAAAGCAGCTTCCGTACGTTATTACTTTGCATCGGTGACAGGCGTCGACCGGGCTTTCGGACGGATACTGGACGAACTCGAAAAGCAGGGATTGGATAAGAATACCCTCGTCATTTTCTCTTCCGATCATGGAGAAACCATGTGCAGCCAAAATACGGACGACCCCAAAAACTCGCCTTATGCCGAAAGTATGAACGTCCCGTTTATGATTCGTTTTCCCGGAAAAGTAACCCCTCGGATCGACAGCGAACTTTTGTTGTCTTCTCCCGATATCATGCCGACCATACTCGGACTGTGCGGCTTGGAAAAGCAGATCCCAGCAGCAGTGGAAGGGCGGAATTATGCAGGACGTTTTACAGGAAAAGATTCTTCCGTTCCTTTACGCCAGGGAGCCTTGTACATCAAGAATATCGACGGAGAAAAGGATGCCGAAGGAAAAGTCATTTCTTATTTTCCGGTAGCGAGAGGAATCAAGACACATCAATACACCCTATCACTCACAATCGACCGGAAGACGAAAACACTAAAAGAAGCACTTCTATTCGATGATTTGAAAGACCCGTACCAGATGCATAATCTCCCCCTGCAGGAGAATCATGAAATCGTTTCCGAACTATGCAGACAAATGGTCCCTCTACTGAAAGAGGCAGACGATCCGTGGTATAAGGAACAAATATTAAAAGAACTGATTCCTTACGAAGGCTAAAAAAGAGGTTTCAAAAAGGGATGTAGATGTTCTTTATCTTAACGACCGTCTTTATTGCCATGAAGTCAATGTTCATAGGGAGCGAACATTGACTTCATCGCGATGAAGACGGTCGTCACGGTGATGAAGACGGTCCTCTTTTTGCCTCCCCCTTTGCAAGTACGGGCTATTCTTATTTCACCGTCCAGGTCACCTTATCATTTACAGGATTTTTCTTCTGAGTGGAACGAGCCTCTATCGTGTTCTCCCCATCCTGCAAAGCGACACCTTTCCATTCGAATGTCGCATATTCGTCTGGCTTTTGTTTGCCGATACTTTTTCCGTTTACAAACAACTCGACTTCCGGCTGATTGGAGAAGATCATAATATCCGTTACAGCCAATGAACGATCGCGATGGCGACGGTTCGTAATATAGACGAACGGCTCGTCTTCGTTCCAGTTGGCCTTATAAAAATAGAAAGCATCTTTCTTCACCTTACGGTCAAAAGTCACCAGACCTTTGTCGTTGATACCGGGCCGGTCACCTTCCACACGGTGGGCCGCACCGAAGTCAAACAGGTTCCAAATGAAAGAGCCCCAAACGAACGGACGTTCCGCCAATGCTTTCCAGTTTCCGATATGATAATAGGTCTGATAATTCTCCGGATGCCACCAACCGGAAGCGATCCCCCGTTTCACAGAATCCTGCTGGTGGTAGATGCTTGCTCCTGCCCCATATTCGCTGATGGCGATCTTATATTCCGGATGTGCCTTATGATTGGCATCCAGCCATTTTTCCATATCGGACGGAGAACCGCCATACCAACCGAAATACTGGTTCCAAGCAATCACGTCGGTTACCTTATTTATATCATCATCGTAAGAAAGGAAGCTGGCAGATGTCGTCAGGCGAGTCGGGTCCTCCTTATGGGCCAAATCGTTCAATTCCTCGATATATTCGGTCGGATTGTCTCCGATGGTCTTTAACTCATTAAACAGCCCCCAGAAACAAATCGACGGATGGTTATAATGCTGGCGGATCAATTCTTTCAACTGCTCTTTCCCGTTCTCACGAAAAGAAGGCTGGTTGATATAGCCTCTATCCTGATATCCCCCCGGCCCGATCTGAGGAATTTCAGCCCAGGTGACAATACCGTATTTATCCATCAGGTCATAAAAGTAAGTAGCTTGCGGGTAATGAGCCAGACGAACGGCATTAGCTCCCATTTCTACCATAATGGCTGCATCTTCATCGTGGTGCATTTTATAAAGAGCGTTTCCCCTTTCCGCCCGATCCTGATGGCGGCATACTCCTTTCAGCTTCAGATGTTCACCATTCAAGAAAAAGCCTTCCTCGGCATCCACATGATAATAGCGCAAGCCTAACGGCTGTACAATCCGATCTATTATTTGACCTTCGGAAAGAAGAGATATTTCGGCCGTATACATGAACGGATCTTTACGGCCATTCCAAAGACGGGGATTTCGGATTGTCAAATCCATTCCGGTTGTAGCCCAGTCATTGGCATCCACCGTAACCTTTATATCCTGCTGCTGGACGAGCTTATCGTCTTCCCAGATCTTGATGTCCACTTTTACGGGTTGCGCCGTCGCACTTCCGTTAGAGACGAGCACTTTCGCCTTTACATCGGCCCGTTCTTTCGTCACTTTATTCTGAATCAGATAGACACCGGGAGATGCATAGTCGGTCAACGAGATATTAACCGGGTCCGTTATGATCAGATTCACATCCCGGTAGATCCCTCCATAGAAATTAAAATCACCGACCAACGGCATAACATCCTGCTGCAAAGCGTTGTTGACCTTCACTAATATCTGATTGTCGGCATCATATTTCACCTTATCTGTAATCTCGAATACAAACGCTCCATATCCGCCACGATGTTCACCAATATGAACATCGTTAATAAAAACATTCGCAATTGTATTGACTCCTTCGAAACGCAGGAAAAGACGTTTGCCTTTCCATTCAGGCTTTACAAACAGCGTTTTGGTATAGTTGCCCATTCCACGATAGTAATCCTGTTTGCCGGAAAGGGCATCGCCACTGTTCCAGGTATGAGGCAGGTTCACCCGTTCTTCACTTTTAAACTGTACCTGATGGGAAAAACGGAACATCCAGTTTTCATTCAACAGGATTTCCTTACGTGCCGCAAAGATTGAAGTGCTGATAAAAAGGAGTATCAGACTAAAGATTGTGTGTTTCATGTTTACAAAATTCTTTATTTACGGCTCAAAATTAGGTGATTGACGGTAAAGGGACAGGCACAATTTGTCTAATTGGATGGATAGATTTGTCCAAGAGCGCTATTTTAAATAAAAGAGGTCATGTCAACATCACGACACGACCTCTTTGTTACTAATTTCGTAAATATAGGACAACTGCTTACATTCCTTGTTCTCCACCACCTGAATTGCCTTCTCCTCCGCCTTTGGAGTCATCATTACTGATACCGCGGCGTACTTTCTTGATCTGGCCTTTCATTGTACCGAAACGGTAAGAGACGCTCAGACGGAACTCACGCGAGTGGCGCCAGTTGGTCGAGACATCCCGGAAACCTTCGCCGGTAGTCGTCATCTCCATCTTCATTGTTTTCCAGAACGGGTTCTGCGCCCCGAGAGAGACAGAGAGTTTCTTCTTCAAGAAATCCTTGCTAATGTTCAATCCGGCAAAATAGAAAGGAGATTGCTTGCTTTGCAACTGAATCCAGGGGCTAAAATAACCTCCATGCAGATTGATGCGGAAGTCTTTCGGTAACGTGAATTGGGAACCGGCAAACACACGACCGCTCCAGCCTTTGTTGCTCATGCCCAAATCGGAGGCCTTCATATCCGTATAATCCGCGCCACCATTCATATAAATACGGAACCAAGTTGTCGGAGACCAGTTCCCATACAGGAAAATACCGACCTGTTGTTTTTTACCGATATTATCGTATGTATTCCACAGAGCACCATTATATTGGGAACGGGGATCGGTCAATGGGAAATCGGCCGTCGTCGTATAGCGTTCGATCGCATTATTGACAAACGTATAACTTAAACTGGCATTAATACTGAACTTCTGAGTGAACTTACTGAAGTTCAAGTTCACATTATTACTTTTTTCCGAATCCAGGTTCGGATTACCTTGGGAGATATTCTGCGGGTTCACATCATTGATATATGGATTCAAGAACCAAATACCCGGACGTTGGATACGCATATTATATCCTAAACGGATTTGGGAAGACATATCCATTTGATAAGTCAATGTGGCATTCGGCACGACGTCGAAATAATCCGTACTGAAATTCAAATCCGGCTTACGGGCAAAAGAAGCCTTCAGGCTTGTTCCCTCGGCGCGCACCCCTGCTTTGATGCCGAACTTATTCAGTCGTACCAGATATCCTAAATAAGCCGAATAAATATGTTGCGTATGTTTAAACTGGCTGTTGTCTCTCGAACGATCTTCCCAGATCTTAGTAGAATCGTTATAAATCTGTTCCAGCGTATTACTTTTATTTTGCCGGTTGATATATTTCACACCGACTTCCAATGTCTGTTTCTCAAACAGAGGTGTCGTATAATCGACCTGCCCGGTGTGTTCTACGGTAGAGGCATCATTGATATTCCATTTCGGATATTCTCCGGACAAATAGTAATAACCTTCTTGCACATCGACCTCCGTACGTCCCTCATTGTCATTCGGAGACTGGCTAAAGCGATAAGACAACGTCAGCAATTCATCTTTTTTGCTGGTCGAATGCTGGAAATCGACATTGATATCCGTAGAACCGAACGTACCCTCCGAAACAGAGTTACGGTTATACCTGTAGACAGGATCGTAAGAACGCAAACGGTTGTCAATCCCATCCAACGGGTCCAAAACGGCATCCAATTCGGAAAGGCTCTTGTTCTTTCCTCTGAAAAGGTTCACACCGACACTCAACAAATTCAGCGTGTCGATCTCATAGCTACCTTCCAGATACCCATACTGGAACGGTCCTTTGTTTTTGCTGCGTCCCTTTTCTTCCAAACGCGTCGGATCACCGTCTGCCAACATATCCTCATCTGTAAAACGTTCACTATATGAATCGTTCCAGGGGGAATTACGATAGTTATAACCATAATTAGCTGTAATACCGAACTTTCCAGCCTTCATCGAGACATAGCCGCCCCCACCGAAACTGCCCAGTGTGCTGGCATTGGCACGGACGGTTCCCGTATATCCTTGCAATGCGTTCTTGGTCGTAATGATATTGATAATACCTCCAACACCTTCAGCATCATATTTGGAACCTGGGTCGGTAATGACCTCGATGTTTTTGATCGAGCTGGCTGGCATACTTTTCAATACATCGGATGCATTGTCACCACTCAATAAATTGGAAGGTTTGCCATTCATATAAATTTTATAATTGGAAGATCCTTTCAACTGGATTTTATCCTCACCATCCACAGTGACCATCGGAACCTTACGAAACATTTCCAACGCATTGTTCGTCTTTGCTTCCGGATCGTCTTCCAGATTGTACGTCAGCTTGTCGACCTCGACTTTAACCAATGGTTTCTGGGCAACGACAGTGACTTCCTTTAGTTGCTGAGTATCATCGTTCATGAACAGTTTTCCAAAATCCAAGAGCTTTTTGTTCTCCGACAATGTAAATGTTTTCTTGGCAGGGGCCTTCCCTAAAGATTCCATTGTCATCACATATTTACCCGGCTTGTTCATCGTTGCCGTGAACTTGCCATCATCATCGCAAGCCAACAATTTCACAGGATTCTGTGGTGCGGAAGCCAAAGCTATCCTCAACGTAGCATAAGGTACGGACTCATTGGATAAAGAGTCGACTACTTGGCCCTTAATTGTAAAGGCAGCCGATCCACCTCCGGTTTGCGCAAACACTGACGCAGACACAAATAGTATCAGCATTAAGTAGAGTAGTTTTTCTTTCATTAAATTTGAGAATTTAGATATTATCGATTATACATTCACATAAAAACAGTTGCAAATGTAACTTTATCTACGAGCCATTCGTAACTTTACAGTTTAAAGAATTGTAAAAGTTGTATTTTGGTGTTCGATTTCTGCAGATTTCACCTATTTTTGTAGAAACCAATCATAAAAAGGATAAGTTTATGAGAAAATTATCATTCATTTTTGCAACGCTATTACTCGTCGTCACCATGCATGCACAGGATCTGAAAGTAATCAAATTAAACTCTCCGGACAAAAACAGAGGATGTTCCGTTATGAAAGCGTTATCCGACCGCCACTCCGATCGGGAATATGCAGACAAGGAACTCAGTTTACAGGATTTATCGGATTTGTTATGGGCTGCAAACGGGATTAACCGCCCAGACGGAAAACGAACGGCTCCTTCAGCGCTGAACAAACAGGATATCGATATTTATGTCATTATGAAAGAGGGCGCTTACCTGTACGATACCAAAACAAACAGCCTGCAACCTCTTGCTAAAGGAGATCACCGGGCTGCTGTTGCCGGCAGTCAGGATTTTGTCAAATCGGCTCCAGTCAGTCTGGTACTCGTCTCCGATCTTTCACGCTTCGGAAACATTGCCGATCATACCAAGCTGATGGCTGCTGTCGATGCCGGCATCGTTTGCCAAAACATCAATATTTTCTGTGCATCCACCGGTCTGGCAACCGTTCCCCGTGCCACTATGGATCAGGCTGCTTTAAAACGAATTTTGAAATTAACGGACAATCAATTACCAATCATGAACAATCCGGTAGGATATCCACGGAAATAAACAGAAGAGGTAAAAGCATTCAACTGTAATACAATATTTTAATAATTATAATGAAGGCCATAGTTCTAAGGGAACTATGGCCATATCTTTTCATCAGTAAAAGGAAGAGAATGTTTAGAACTTTATAGTCCAGCCTATTATGTTGTAGGGATGTTTTCTTACCTAATGGCTCTTACTTTATATCAAGTGTAATTATTTAGCCTAAAATAGTTAAAATGCGCAACAAGATTAATTCTTCACAACATATTTCAACAATTTGGAAATAAATTTATAATTTTGAAGGCCATAGTTCCCTTAGGACTAAATCCCATTCGAACAACACATCATGGATGAGAAAACGGACATAAAACGATTCAATAATATTTTCGTCACCCATCGGGACCGATACATTCGGTTCGCCTATTCTTATACATATAATCAAGAAGCAGCAGAAGACCTGGTGACGGAAAGCCTGATGTATTATTGGGAAAACCGGCATCGGTTAGAAGAAGTCAAAGACATACCTTTATATATATTAGTCACCCTAAAAAACAAATGCCTGGATTACCTTCAGCGTGAACGTACTTGGAATAATATCGCTGAAAATTTGCTATCCAACAAAGAGTGGGAACTGCAAATGCGTATCTCCAGTCTTGAAGCATGTGAGCCGGAAACATTGTTCAGCAATGAAGTACAGGAGCTTGTTAACCAAGCTCTGGCAAAAACTACCGGAAAAGTCCAGACATATCTTTATCATGAGCCGGTACGAAGGGAAAAATTACCAAACAATAGCCAAGGAAACCAACCTTTCAGTGAAGAGTATCGAGTTTCATATCAGTAAAGCGCTGAATTTATTACGCAAAGAGTTAAAAGACTACCTTCCTTGCCTGCTATTTTTACTGGATTTCTTTTACGTCCCCTAAATATTTTCACTTGTCCGATCGAAGTGAAAATAAATTTTCTCCTGCATGAAAATTTATTTTCCCGCGAGAGAAAATTTATTTTCACCGAAGAGGTAGAGTGTGGATAAAATTGCCAGCACTGTCTCCAAAATAGATGTGTTGTTCATATTATTGCTTCTTTGCATGCAATAAGTTCAAATCATCAGTAACCAATCCATCCAACACCTGCCACATAATTAAATACCATCCTAATGAATATCTGGTCTTTGTCTTCCTGGGGAAGATTCAGAGTCTCTGCTATCCAACATAGCTTTAGATAATCATCCGCACCCGGCATAATGGCGGCGAGCGTTTGGCTAAAAATCTTGTCACCATTCTTGCGGTCAAACCTTTCTGTTACGAAATGGTTCCTTCCATCAATTTCTTTTAGGAAGCATGGCATCATGTTAATCCCTGCTTCCTTTGCCATCTCGTAATATACCATTTCTATCTCTGTGGTAGGAGAGTTCTCCTCCTCTTTGAATTTTATAATATACTGTTTAAAATCTTTAGGCAAATCCACCTGGCCGGAGCGAAACTCCTCCGTTTCAAGATCATAGGCAATCACTGCCTTGGGGCGCATACCACCTGCGGAAGTTCCAAGATATATCAACTTTTTCATCGTAAGGTTATCCTCCGGTGATATGACAGCCGCATCCCGATCATTATATACTTTGGAAGCCAACGTTGCCAATGATGACATATCCACCAGCCCACGAGGATCATCATCCCTAACCTCCGGTTCAAATTCCAAAGCCCCCATAGCCCTCTTGCCTATATAAGAGAGCTTCAACAGCGGCAATGACTCCGTAACCTTTATATTACTATCCGTGAGCCACTTGTCAAACAAAGAAGCTCCCCATTGGTCAGGAAGTGCGTCTGCAAGGAATTCCGGAAGTCCTTGATACAATTTATCCGTATTCCCATAAAAAGAAGCAGTCAAAGGGGTTCTCTTAGGATGTGTGGAAGGGCATATATCATAATCTTGCTTCCTATATTCATCCGTAAATTGGAATACGGAACAATGCTTTTCAAAGTTCCAGCTCAATTTACCTATGCAGGTTCCCCATAGATATACATTCACTATGATTGGCTCTTTCTTCATACCGTCTTGCGTTTACTGCTAAATCGTTGTACTCTCTTACCTGTTTTTTCATTGATAAGGAAAGGAGAATCAGGAAGTTCCGGTACCAAATCGGCAACCCCTTCAAGGGTCCCACTTATACGCAGGATCTTAAGCAGCGTACTCAGGGCAATATCATTTACCTTGCAGGACTCTATTCTCTTAATAGTAACAAGGGATACCCCGGCTTTGTCTGCAAATTCTTGCTGAGAAAAACAACAGCTAAGCCGTAAAGACCTAACTCTCTTGCAGATTTCCTCTACAATACCTTTATCTGAATATTCATATATTGTATATTTATCATATAACTTTTTCATAGAAGAACAATATAAAGAATCATTTTTGATACAAAAATATCAATAAATATGGAATAAACCGAATTTGCTGTCATTTCTTGGGCACCAAAAACATATATTCTCTACGTTCCATAGGAATAATCGTCCAGTTATAGCCTCCGGACGCAAGCATGACGTTCAAAATGAACCGTCCCATTCTTCCGTTCCCAAATTCATATTTAGAGCAGGTTAGTAATCGCTGTTACAGGAATATTCAGTTTTGAGCAAGCGAACATTTTTTTTCCCTAAATCCTTTAACGAAGCTCCAATATGATACACGTCCATTTCATCAACAACCAGAAAACGATCGTGACTGTCCCGATATGTTCGGATGTCAATAGGTACGTACTGGCCGTTGTAAAAAAATACCTTCAATCGGGGGTAGGGAAGTACGCACGAAGAAGCCAATTTCTTATCATGTTCCGCAAATGGTTCTCTCAATCTGAAAAAAATTCTGTTATCCATTCTTTGTTCAATATCATTCAAGCGCTGAATTAATCGATATCATAAACAAACCAGGTGGAAATTCTTGTTTAAACTTAGAAACTACTTTACAAATTACAGATAGCTTATTCCAAAATCAAGAATACAAAAAATG
>ENA-OQCB01000658-OQCB01000658.1-human-gut-metagenome-genome-assembly--contig:-NODE-658-length-15819-cov-4.284030_pt1 | contig 15819 bp, 7 predicted proteins | sample MGYA00242493_ERZ504568 | MGnify/ENA primary metagenome ERZ504568 (study PRJEB26092, sample SAMD00036229) | human gut metagenome | host: Homo sapiens | study: EMG produced TPA metagenomics assembly of...
ATGGTAGCGATCCCCATCGTGATGACTCCCGCAGGCACATTGTCCAGTGACGGGAACGTACGGGAAGCTTCCTTACGGGCAGTTCCTTCCAACAGAACCAGACGGGTACGCGAACTCAGCGTCGCACCTACACCGTTAAACATAATGTTGCTCGCATGTCCCACGCCTAATAGGATATAATCCAAACCGCCTGCCTTCTGGATGTTTTCTTCGTACATCCGGCAGAAATCGATGATGGCATCCTTCGGCATACATCCGTCGGGAGCATAAATATTCTCAGGAGCAATATCAATATGGTCCAGCAAAGCCTCTTTCAACTGCGCTACGTTGCCGGCGGAAGGGGAGACAAGCGGGAAGAATTCATATTCGACAAAGACAACTACGTTGCGGAAGCTCAGTTGCTCTTCCTTATGCATACGGATCAATTCTTTATATACACTCAACGGAGAACGGCCTCCGGGAATAGCCATCACAAAATTTTCACCGATTTCCTGTTTCTTGCGAATCTGGTCCGCTATCTCCTTAGCGATAGCAAACGAACCTTCATCAGCCGATTCATAGATGTTTGTCGGAATCTTTTCCAAACGGGTTAAAACTGAATGCTCAAAAGCATTCTCCGGACGATAGTACCGCTGCGGTATTCGCGTCAGGGTAATCTGCGAACTAAGGTCTGTTTTCATGTTTAATTCTTGATTTAGTATATTATCATAACTTGAATTACAAATATAACAATAAATAAACGAATTTAGCTTTACCAGACCATTAAAAAAATCAATACGGTTATAGGCAATATAGATAATACAAGGTTTGGAAGATATGAACCGTAAATGATGGTTTACCGGTGTGAATTTATATGGCAACGTAGGGGCGGGGTTCTACTCCGCCCAATAAAAATAACGCCCGTCTGCCCGGGTTCAATGGGCAGAGCAGAGCCCTGCCCCTACGGAATGACAATTATTTTGCATAATCATGCCATCCAGGTTCCACATCGATAAATCTGCATTTACGGTTCATATTTCTTTAAAACAGCGTATTGGCAGCTGGAACCAGATGTCCCATCGACCAAACGGCACGGACAGCCAGATTGCGGTCCAGGATGATGATATCGGCATCTTTTCCACGCTGCAACGTACCTGTACGGTCGGATACCCCCATCAGGCGTGCCGGAGTTTCGGAAGCCATGCGAACAGCATCGGCCAACGGGATATTGGCTTTTTGAACCATCGTACGAACCAGCACATCCATCGTGGCAATACTCCCGGCAAGCGAAGAATGGTCGGCCAACTTGCAGACGCCATCCTCAATGATAATACGTGAACCTTCAGCCGGTTTCACATCGCTCGCGGCATAAGACAGCGCATCGGTTACCAGGCACGTACGTTCCACCCCTTTCAGCTTATACACCAGACGAAGGATCGTAGAAGGCAAATGTTTACCGTCGGCAATCACTTCCACTGTCATATCGTCCATCAGGAAAACACTTTCCACCGTTCCTTCGTATTTATACTCACGACGCTTGTGGAAACCGGGCATTGCATTGTAGAACTGGGCAGCATGAGTAAAACCAGCCGCATAAGCCTCTTTGATATCCCCGAATTCAGCTTCTGTATGTGTAATGGCTGCCAGGATATCTTTCGACCTGAGATAACGGGCGAAATCATGCGCACCCGGCAATTCAGGACTGGCATCCCAACGCTTAATACAGTTCGTGCTTTCCAGAATAGACCTGTATTCTTCCTCGTCCGGATCTTTCACATCGTATAAGTTACCGGCCATCTTCGTATTCAAATACGGTCCCTCCACATGAAGTCCCAACACAGGACCATCCTTTTCCGCCATAAGCTTCTCACAGATAGAGACAGCTTTGCATATCAATTCTTTAGGAGAAGATGACAAAGTGGGGAAAAGAGTTGTCGCACCATGCTTCATATGAGCAGCTATCGCGCTATGGAAGGCTTCTTCTGTGCATTCCTTAAAATCGTGACCTCCACCACCGTGCACGTTCATGGCTACGAAACCGGGGACGATGTACATCCCCTTGGCATCAACCACTTTGGCCCCGATAACAGCCAAATCACTATTTGTCACTTCCAAAATCTTCCCGTCGCTAATCAATACGGAGCCGTCCTTCAACCATCCCTGAGGGGTAAGAATCTGGCCATTTATTATTTGTGTCAGCATGTTATTCTTCGATTTTCCTTAAAACAGTTTATTCGTTCCTTCCACTAATTTACCCATCGCCCAAACAGCACGGACATTCAAGTCCTTATCCAGAATCTGGATATCCGCATCCTTACCTCGTTGCAAAGAACCCTTACGGTCGTAAACGCCCATGATGCGCGCCGGGGTTTCGGAAGCCATGCGAACGGCATCTTCCAAGGGAATCTCTGCTTTCTGGACGACCGTACGGATCAAGCGGTCCATAGTCGCAACGCTACCAGCAAGAGCAGAACGGTCAGCCAGCTTGCAAACACCGTCTTCGATGATTACACGCGGGTCGAACGCCGTCTGGCTGTCACTTGCGGCACAAGCCAACGCATCGGTGATCAGACAAGTCCGTTCCACGCCTTTGATCTTATAAACCAGACGGAGAATCGTAGGAGGCACATGGATACCGTCAGCCACCACCTCGACCGTCATGTCGTCGATCAGATAAATACTCTCAACTGTACCTTCATATTTATATTCGCGACGTTTGTGGAAACCGGGCATTGCGTTGTAGAAGTGTGTGGCATGCGTATATCCAGCTTCATAAGCAGTCTGGATATCTTCGTATTCGGCTTGCGTATGACCGACAGATGCCAATACACCCTTCGATGTGATATATTTACCGAACTGCATGGCACCCGGCAATTCAGGAGCGGCATCCCAACGCTTGATACAATGGGTTTCTTCCAACAGAGGGATGTATTCTTCCGGATCCGGATTCTTGATATTTTCCGGCAACTGGCCGCCGGCCATCTTCATATTGAAGTAATGTCCTTCCAGATGAAGTCCCAAGACAGGACTGTCTTTTTCCGCCATCAACTTCTCAGTCGTTGCAGCTGCTTCGCGAATCATCGGGATGGTCGAAGACGACAGTGTCGGGAAAATACTGGTCGTACCATGTTGCATATGGGCGGCAATTGCAACACGGAAGGCCTCTTCGGAACCTTCCATAAAATCACGGCCTCCACCACCGTGAACATGGATTTCTACTCCGCCCGGCACGATATACATACCTTTAGCGTCTATCAAAGTGGCTCCTACCACTGCCAGATCGCAGTTAGTCACTTCCAAAATCTTATTATCGCTTATCAGAACAGAACCGTCTTTCAACCAGCCCTGTGGGGTAAGGATCTTGCCATTTATAATCTGAGTTAACATAGCGCAAGAATTAAGTTTGTGTTTTTTAGTTTTTAAGTAGACAAAGGTAGAAAGATTTTCTAAAGAGAGTTAAAAATCAAGCGTTAATATTTACTTTCAAACCATCAACCGCCATGCTTCTATTGTCAGACAGCCCTATCATTACCCTTTTGCCCTTGGCCGAAAAGACTTTTGCCCTTGGTCAAAAACCTTTTCGACAATTGTCAAAAGCCTTTTCGACCAATGGCAAAAGGTAAAAGAATGGTAGTAACATCCATAAATACCTGTATCGATATTCATTAATTCGGATTATAGTATCCTTATTTTCAGCTTGAAATACAGTTGCGAATTTCGTATCTGCCAAGAATTGGCCGCTAACTGTTAGCAGCATTCAGTTCTTCCAGTTCCATCGTCTGTTCCGCCCAAAGATCCATCGTGTCGGAAAGGTTCTTCTTCAAATCTGAATATTCGGTGTATAAGGAAACATCTGCCGCCCCTTTCGGAGTGGCCAGCTTGGCCTCGATAGCTGCAATAGAGCTTTCGAGCTCCGTGATTTTCTTTTCGGATTCGGCTATCGCTTTTTCAACCTTCTTGATTGCTTTGCTTTGTTCCTTGCGGGCTTCATAAGAGAGCTTGTTTCGAGTCGGTTCCGAAACGGTTCCTTCCATAGAGACTGTAACCTGGGTGGAACGTTCCAATTCACGCAAGCTATCCATTTTCTTATGTTCCAGGAAATCATAAATACCACCCAAATGCTCGATAACCCGTTTATTTCCGAATTCATAGACCTTATCTACCAGTCCATCTAGGAATTCACGGTCATGCGAAACGACGATAACCGTACCATCGAACTCTTTCAAAGCATCTTTCAGCACATCCTTCGAACGCATGTCCAAATGGTTGGTTGGCTCATCAAGAATCAACAGGTTCACCGGTTCCAGCAACAGGCGGATCATGGCCAGACGGGTCTTTTCTCCACCGGACAACACCTTCACTTTCTTGTCCGATGCTTCTCCACCGAACATGAAAGCTCCCAGTATATCCCGTATCTTCAGACGGATATCCCCCTGCGCAACGTAATCGATCGTATCGAAAACGGTCATATTCTCATCCAGCAACTGTGCCTGGTTCTGTGCAAAATAGCCGATCTTCACATTATGCCCCAACTGAAGCTTTCCTGTAAAATCGGTGATCTCTCCCATTATGCATTTAACCAGCGTGGACTTACCTTCACCGTTCTTGCCGACAAAAGCGACTTTGTCTCCGCGGTTAATAGTGAAAGTGGCATGCTCGAAAATCAGATGGTCGCCATAGCGCTTGGCCACATCTTCTGCAATCACCGGATAGGAACCGGAACGGGGAGCCGGAGGGAATTTCAGGCTCAGCATAGCCGTATCCACTTCGTCCACCTCTATGCGTTCAACCTTTTCCAATTGTTTGATACGGGATTGCACCTGCACGGACTTGGTCGCTTTATAGCGGAAACGCTCGATGAAAGCTTCCGTATCGGCCAATTTCTTCTGCTGGTTTTCAAAGGCACGAAGCTGTTGTTCGCGGCGCTCTTTACGTAATTCCACATATTCGGAGTATTTTACCTTATAGTCATAAATCTTCCCAAGCTCTATCTCTATCGTCCGGAAAGTCGTATTATCGATAAACGCCCGGTCATGTGAAACAAGGATCACCGCATTGGCACGTGTCGCAATGAAGTTTTCAAGCCATTGGATGGACTCTATATCCAAATGGTTGGTCGGCTCGTCCAGCAGCAGGACATCCGGCTTGCGGAGCAGGAGCTTGGCAAGCTCGATACGCATGCGCCATCCCCCGCTGAACTCGGAGGTCGGCCGGTCGAAATCCTCACGGCTAAATCCCAAGCCGATCAACGTCCGTTCCAACTCGGCATGGTAATTGTTTCCGCCCATCATCTGGAAATGTTCCGTCAGATGCGTGACACGGTCTATGAGGTTCTGATACGATTCCGTTTCATAATCTGTCCGCTCGGCCAGTTGCTGGTTCAGCCGTTCTATCTCCTTTTCCATCTCATGGATATGCTCGAAGGCATGTTCCGCCTCTTCGCGTACCGTCTGTGCATCCGCCAGCTTCATCTGCTGGGGAAGATAACCGATCGTCGTCTCCTTCGGTACGCTGACCGTCCCGGAGGTAGGAGACTGCAAGCCGGCAAATATTTTCAGCATCGTCGATTTTCCCGCACCGTTCTTTCCCACCAGTGCGATACGATCCTTCTTATTTACCACAAACGAAACATCATCAAAAAGCGTAAACCCGCCAAACTCAACTGTAAGTCCTTCAACAGAAATCATATTTTTTCTCTTTTATGGCTGCAAAGATACAATTTATCCATAAAAAAATGCTCGACTTTATGCCGAGGCTTTTTTATCAAAGATCCTGTGCCGTCCTTATCTCGTTTTTCATCAAACGTTCATGCAGGCCGTTTGTGATTTCGGCCCAACCCTCTTCTATCCAAAGGGGATCTTTGCAACAGGCCTGCTCCCATTCGCTCAACTGCTCCATGAGTTCCCGTGCCTTCTCCGGCTCGGAAGATAAAAGATCGTGCATCTCTTCCACGTCCTGATCCATATTATACAGGACGGAATCGACACCACGAGTAATGATCAACTTGTACGAACCGGAACGGATGGCCCGCGTATCCATCTTACGCCAGAATAAGGCTTCATGCGGATTACCGCTTTTTTCCCCGGAAAGATACGGCAACAGGGAGACACCGTCGATCGGCTTGTGCAATCCTTCTTCCGGAATGTCCAACGCATCCACCACTGTGGCAAAAATGTCCAGCGAGAAGTCAGTCCGGTGAAACGTTGGTCCCGCTTGAAACGATCGCCCCAAACGACAAAGAACGGAACCCGTTGTCCGCCTTCGAACTTATTTCCCTTGAACCCTTTCAGCGGAAGGTTGGAGGACTGGTTGGTCGTGGAACCGCCATTGTCGCTCAAAAAGAATATAATCGTATTGTCGAACTTGCCCGCCGCTTTCAGTTCGTCCACAATCTTGCCGACACCACGATCCAGCGCATACATCATAGCCGCATACTTCTGGCGGGGCTGTCCTTCGAAACGCGCCAAATCCTCTTCCGTCGCTTCATTGGGAGAATGGGGAGCGGTAAAGGACATATACAGCATAAAGGGCTGCTCGCTCTCCGTAACAAACTGCTGTGCCTTAGAAGCCAGTTCATCGGTGAAGTAACCGTCGAAAGACAGTTTCCGCCCGTTGTGCTGGTATTGTTGCAGGCTGCCATCCTTGTCACTGGTTTCAGGATTATAAAAATAAGAACGATGGCCGGCCAAAAGCCCGTAGAACGTATCGAAGCCTTTCGCATTCGGACGCTGGGAGGGTTCGGAGCCCAAATGCCATTTTCCGATACAGCCCGTACGGTAGTCATACCGTTTCAACAAAGCCGGAAGCAATTCTTCATCGTCAGGAAGGCCATCTCCCGGCTTATCCAAGTTACATTCATATCCGTAGCGTTGTCCGTAGCGGCCCGTCAGCATCATGGATCGCGAAGGGCTGCTCACCGTCGCCGCCACATGGGCATCCGTAAAGATACACCCTTCGGCTGCCAGGCGGTCGATGTTAGGTGTCTGGATATCCGTCGCCCCCATAAATCCAAAATCCGCATATCCGGCATCATCCGCAAGCAGGATCAGGATATTCGGTCTTTGCGCCTCTTCCTCCTGTCCGGACGAGCAAGAAGCCAATCCGGTGATTGCCCCTAAAGAAACAACAAACAAACGATCTATTTTCATTTTATACATCTTTTTATTCCCGTTTACTTCTTCTTCCGCTCGATAGGTGACGGGACTTTCTTTGCATACTTATCCCGGTCGCAAACAATCTTTCCATCCACATATTCCAATTCGGCTATCTGGATAGAGGCACGATGATAGTTCCAAGTATTTTCTTCCACTTCCATACCGTCCATTTTATACGTCCGTCCCGGATGGGTGAAATAGAAAATAAAAGCACGGTCTCCGATCACAACGACATCGCAATGCCTTCCCTGGTCGAAATCGTCCGGACGGAGGCCCGGTTTGTTCAGGATTGTCGAATTATAGGTCCAGTTAGTCGCATCGTCCGATTCGTAACAGTGCAAGCCGACATATCCCAGATTACATTCGTCGATGATGTTCCAGTATTTATTTTTCCAATAAAAGACGATCGGCCCCTCATGCGGGACATCGTCAATCTCACATTTGCCGGTTACCTTCCAAGTCGTCAAATCCTTGCTCACACCCGTATTCGTCTTGGAATCGGGAGTCTTGTACCACATCTTCCATGTTCCGTCCGGCATCTGAAACGCCGAAGCGTCGATACAACCATGTGTACCTTCTATTTCCTCTACCAGATCCCAGTTCATCAGATCCTTGCTTTTGTAAAAGACAAGCCGGGCATCACCTCCCCAGAAAGGATGAATACCGGGGATAAAGGTCACGATCATGTAATAAGTGTCCTTATGCTTGAACACATCGGGAGCCCAGAAAGTGCTCTGTCCTTGCATGGGTTCCGGCAGGTTCGCAGTCCCGACATAATACCAGTTTTTACCGTTGTTCTTGGTTGCCGCGATCCCGACTTTACTGCCATATACACAGGCCACTTCCTGCAAGTTAGGGACATTGGCACGGCGTTGCGTGTAGAACATCCACCATTCCTGCCGCTCCGCGTTCCATTCGAGCGTCGGGTCGGTAGGGCCGTCATAAATAGGACAACGGAACAAAGGAGCCGGCGCATGCTCAATGTCGAACGGCTTGTCTTGTGCAAAAAGGCTTGTCCCGCAGAACAGGACTGCCAACATATATACTATTCTTTTCATGCTATTCAGATTAGACGTGTTATACATTATATAATATATTAATAGAGCGAGATTTCCCCCAGGCCGGCACGCCCTTCGGAAACATTCTCAATTGTCAAGCGGAGATATTTCACTTCCCGGTCAACCGTCATCGGCTTAAATTCCCAGCCCGTACATTCACGCTCATACAAGAGTTCCCACCGTTCGCCATCCTCAGAAGTCTCTACCTTATGCTTATAGGAAGAACTGTCTTTCTGGAAAAGGATACGGCTGGCAGCCACGTATGTCGGACGGTCCAGCATCAAAGTGACTACCTGTGGCAACCGGTCTTCTCCGGCAATCCACCAAGTATGATCGTCATTGTCGATTATATTGGAAGCAGGATACCCGTCCTGGCTGCTTCCAACCTGAACCGACGCGATTTTCAGGCGAGGTTTCTCCAAGATACGCTTCTGCCAGGAAGAAGGTTTTACCACAACATTGTCTTCCTCTTTCCCCGTAAACAGAGCATGTTTTCCATCAGGCAGAGACTTCCCTTCAAACGGCTTCGTGCTGATTTCCGCTTCACCGGCGAACAAACCCTCTGCTGTCGCTTTCACCGTAATCTTACCGGCTTTCTTCGTCGTGCGGACAAATGCGAAACCAACGCCACCTTCCACCTTCTGAGGATTGATACCGATACGGCTGATCGTATCTCCGACCAGCACTCCTTCACCAGACACCTGAATCCGGATTTCCTGTCCAGAGTTGTAGATCAAAGAACCGTTCTTGTCACAGACCTTAAAGTAGACAGGAATCATATCCGAGCCGTCGGCAACAGGGACAATGCCATCCGTCTTAATGTCCACAACCAGACGATCGGCTTTTCCCGGAGTGCTCACACTGTGGGTTGCCACAATCTTTCCGTCAACCAGCGCTTCCGCCTTTAACGTTCCGGTTTCATATTCCCCGGCATTAAAGACGAACACCGGACTGCCGCCTTTCTCGACAATCGAACGAAACAGAGGTGTCCGTTCTTCCCGTGTCTGAGTTCCGATCAACTTCTCATTACGATAAAGACGGACTTCGTCGCAGTTGGAAAAAACCGTTATATCTGTTGTAGACGAGGCGAAATCTCCCGAAGCATTATAGGAAGCGATAAAGACCATCGGCCCTTCATACAATCCGGGTTGTGAAACTGCTTTGTCCCTCATACTCTGCAACATGAAGTAGCTGAATTTCGGATACCGGTTGATATCCACCACACCGCTATACATCGTTTCATCCTGGCTGCCCCGTGCATAGTCATTGTAGCTCCAAACGAAATGTCCACCCATATGTGGATTGGCATCCAGCATGCACCAGTCAAAATAGCCTTTACCATTCAACTGCTCGATACGGCTGCGGCACTGGCGCATCTGTTCTTCCTCGCTTTCTTTCAAGCTGACACGTGGCTTTTCGCCCACGCCATCTCCCCATTCGCGGGTAAACAACGGCTTGACTACTATAAAATCTTCCGGATAATTACTCATCACATCCCCGTCTTTCGGGAATTTGGAAACCTGTTTATAAAAGACATCATAATAGGGCTCCATTTCCGCATGCCCGAAGTAATCACCTGCCGTGTACATCTGATCGCCCGGATATTCGGCATGAGACAGTTCGAAAATCTCTTTTGCCAAAGAGACCGGATAACGGGATTCGTTCAAAGCCGTTTCCCAAAGGACGACAGAAGGATGATTCCGGTCACGGCGGATCATCTGGCGTCCGATTTCATATAAACGTTTAATAAAGGTTGAATCCGGATTATAGAACTGCCATCCGGGAATACACTCCACCACTAACAGTCCATACCGGTCACACGCCTCCAAGAAAGCCGGATCATTCGGATAATGGGCGGCGCGAACCGCATTATAACCACCCCGTTTCAGGTCGATCACATCCCGTACCTGCATCGAGTTGGAAGCCGCATCCCCAACATTGGCAAAAGCCTGGTGACGGTTGGCTCCGCGCATATACAGTTTTTCCCCATTGATAAAGAATCCTTCCTCGGCCGTGTACCGGATCGTACGAATACCGATTTTCCGGGTAGTTTCGTCGAGCACTTTATCTTCCGATAATAATTGCGTACGCAAGGTATAGAGATTAGGCGTATAAGGATGCCATAAAGCAGGCTGGTTGACAATGAGGTCCTGCTCCACCGTTCTGTCCGATTGCTTGTGCAAGGTGACCGGTGTTTCAGCCTCAGCAATGACGTGGCCAGCCGAATCGACCAGTTGCGAGAAAACAGACAGTGCTTGATCTTTATCCGTCAAATTCCGGACATGAGTCGCAAGATGTGTCCTCGCCTTGTCTTTTGTCACTTCGGGAAACGTCACAAACTGACCTCCACCGGCAACAATATCTTCCTGCAACGGGTCGGTGATATATACTTTGTCCGTAATCACCATCCGGACATCCCGATAAATCCCACTATAATAATAGAAATCCATTTTGTCCTGCGGCTTTCCCGGAGGTGTCAGCGGGTCCGGCTCGGCAGAGACCCGGACAGCCAGCACATTATTACCGTTCCAATCGATACGGTCCGTAAGGTCTGCGACAAATCCCATATAACCGCCATGATGTTCCGTCACTTTTTGGCCGTTCAGATAAACATCGCAATTCGTCATCACTCCTTCAAAAGAGACGACGATCCGTTTATCCTTATACTTCGCAGGCAGTTTGAAATAACGGCGATACCAACCAATCCCGTCATAAATGGAGTTCCCGCCGCAATGTTTCATTTCCAGTTGCATGATATGGGGTAGTGCGACAGGTATCCATCCTGAATCATCCAGATCCGTCCGGCTCCCTTCCACCACATCCCCTCGATAAAAAGCCCAGTCGGTATTCATGTCCAGGACTTCCCGGCCGGAAGAGGAGATACTGCAACTTTGTCCGAATGCAGCACAAATGAACAACAAGATAAAAGAGAAAATTCGATAATGCTTCATGCTATGTTAGTGTTTTTCTGTACAAAGGAAAGGGATATATTGGAAATGATCCAATATATCCCTCTTAAAACATGATAAATATATCAGTTCTTATTAATAACCGTCATTCTGTTTCAATTGCTTGTTTTTATCAAGTGCATCCTGCTTGATCGGTAAATACCGGTTATGAGGAGCGAACGAACGGTTTTCAACTAATTCGACACCACTTATGACTGCACGTTTGTACGGATCTTTTTCATCATAATTGATCGTTCCGGTGAAGCTTTCCAAAGGAGCATTCAATACCGTTTCAGCAACCATCTTGCCACTTGCATCTTTCCAACGAAGAATATCAGCACGACGAAGGCCTTCACCAGCTAACTCGATAGAACGTTCGCGACGAATCAATTCACGCAATGTTTCTTTAGTACCATATTTACTCTGATCTACTTTCGGCATACCTACACGCGTACGAATCTGATCCAACATATCGTATATTTCAGCAGACGGGCCGTTCAATTCGTTCTCAGCTTCCACATATGTCAATAATACTTCTGCATACCGGAAAATGATCGTCTGCGCATTCGAAGACCAAACATCTCCATATTGAGACATCGGAGCCAAATATTTAGCCCAAGTCAACCCCGTCTTCGAAGAGTTGTTGGCCGTACCCGGATGATCCGGATTCGTTTTACCATTCACCTCCTTATCCAATGTGTTAATGATCGTTTCTTCTCCCTTATAATTAACCCAATCCATACCCGGATAAAGAACCGTCATTGCCATACGCGGGTCACGATTTGCAAAAGGATGAACAGGATCGTAACCACTACCAGCCTCTTCTTTTGTCAAACCATTACTCATTTCATACGCATCAATCAGATTTTTGGATGGAACCATAGAAGACCAACCTGCATCCGAATTGTTATACATCGTGGCGATCATCCAATTTGAATACAGATTTTCATCATGTTGCACAGCAGCTATGATTTCTTTCGAATTCTGTCCGCTCACCATAAATATATTTTCAAAGCTCGGATCCAGTTCATACTGTCCTAAATCCATAATAGCTTTTGCAGCCTCTTTCGCACGCTGATAGTCGGCATAATAAAGGGCTGAACGCATCTTGATAGCCAAAGCCGTACCTTTGGCGATATAACCACTTGCGGCAGGAGCATCATCTAACATCGGGATAGCAGCATCCAACTCGTCGTAGATATACTTTTTCACCTCTTCTTCCGTATTGCGGGGAACTTGTGCTTCTTCAGCTGTTTCATAAGAATCGATAATAGGTACACCGCCATACTGCCAGTTCATATTGAAATAAGTATAAGCCCGGATCGTTTTCACCTGACCAATCATATTGTCTTTCTTCTTTGCATCCGCAAATTCAATATTTTGGATATTGGTCAAGAAATCGTTACAACGACGGATCATTCCAAATTTATAATAATCTGCAACTGCATTGCTGGCAGTCATACTACCATTTCCGATATTCCGATAATTTTCATGGACATGGAAATTGAAACCGAAATCGGAAGCACAATCCCAATACAGAATACCCGTTTCATCAGCCCAACCGTCATAACAACCAATCAAAAACTTTTCAGCATCCTTTTCTGTTTGCCAAGTTGTGCTGGGAGACAGTGCGTCATGGGGAATCGTATCCAAAAAGTCCGAACAGGAAGTCCCGACCAATGCCATCCCGGCCAGCATATATACTAATACACGTTTCATATTTTATTCTTTAATTTTAATCTTAAACAATCGTTCTTATCAGAATGTCACATTCACACCAAAAGCATGTGTCTGAGTTAACGGGAAACTGGAACCGCGTTCATCTCCGATTTCCGGATCCACATTGACAAGCATATTATGGATAGTAAACAGGTTTTCTACAGAGTAGTAGAAACGTACGTTTTCAATTCCAACCGATTTGATCACATTCTTCGGAAGTGTATAACCGAATTGCAGGTTCTTCATACGCAAATAGCTGGAATTCTGCAACCAGAATGTAGACACGACATTAGATGACAGACTCGGAGATGTTACATCATAAGCCACACGTGGCATCGTTGCATCTTTGTTTTCCGGTGTCCAAGCATCCAACCATACAGTTGCCGGATGTGAGTCATCGCCACCGAAATAGCCTGTTACTTCCTGGTTGATCAAACGATGCACGCCAGCCGCGCCCGTAAACAACATGGATAAGTCGAAGCCTTTATAAGCAGCATTCAGATTCAAACCAAACGTAAATTTTGGATCTGAAGAACCTGCAAGGACGCGGTCATCAGCCGTCATTTTACCATCACCGTTTGCATCCTGATAGATCAGATCACCCCCCTTGAACTTTTTAGTTCCAAACGGATAACCTGCCTGTGTGGAATATTTATCCATCCAAGCCTGAGCTGCTTCATCCGATTCAAAGAAACCATCTGCTTTATAAACACGATATGTGTTCAGCGCTTCACCAATCTTACGAACCTTATTGCCATTGTTCGGATCAGCCGTTACACCTCCGGCATCCGGACTCAAACCTAAATCCAATAATTCGTTTTTGTTGTACGAGAAGTTTCCGGTTGCACCAAACGACCAATCACCCCATTTGTTGTTGTAGCTCAGAATCACTTCAACACCTCGATTGGACATTTCACCTACATTATCTTTATAAGCATCCAAACCAAATTCTGCCGGAACCGGAACATCCATGATAATACCTGTTGTCCTACGGTCATAGTAGTCAAATGTCACATTGATCTTGTTATTGACTGTCGCATCAAAACCAAGTCCCCATGTACGAGATTTTTCCCAAGAGATAGAAGACAGCTTATATGCTTTCTGATAATACCCCGACTGCAAAGCACCTCCTAACGGATAACTTGCATCTAGATTATAGGTATTCATCCAAGGATAATAATCAGTCAATGCATCTTGATTACCCAGTAACCCCCATGATCCGCGAATCTTCAAGTTGTTCAACCAATCTTTCGTATTTTCCATGAAACCTTCTTCACTAATACGCCATGCAGCAGAGAAAGAAGGGAAATATCCCCAACGATTACCATCAGCAAAACGGGAAGAAGCATCAGAACGGATATTACCTTCCAACAAATATTTGCCGGCATAATCATAGTTAATACGTCCGAACCAAGAAATCATCGCCAACTCACGTGTATAGCCATTGTTCTTCTGAGTAGCAGCATCTCCAGCCGCGATATCGGTCAGATCATTAGTCGGGAAATTCTTACGGAACTGCTGGTTATAGGTATAGTCATACTTTTCCGAATGCCAACCTGCCATTGCTTTCAAACCGTGTTCACCGAATTGTCTGTCAAAATTCAACAATGCATCAAAGTTTGCACGATGCCAACCGGTAAAACGTTCTTCCAAACGATTCGGTTCTGTTTCCTTATTCGGATTGTACTGAATATATTTTTGAAATGCACGATAGTGTTGTTGATTATTAACATAAGAACCCGTCACTGTTGCAACTAAACCGTCGATGATTTTATAATCGGCAGACAGGGTACCAGAGAAATTCTGATTTTTACGGTCAACAGTTTGGTTAACATCCAACCACGCAAGTGGGTTACCATCTCCAATAGTACCATAAGTACCGTCTTCAGCACGACCTACAATCCACGGAGCAATACGGTTCAACTGACGGATAATCTGATCAGAGCTGGCAGCACTATTCGGATCACCAGTTTCACTTATGCCAGATGCATAAGAAGAAATTGGGTCGGAATAGTCATTCTTGATATATGCCAAATTCAAACGAACCGTCAATCTGGAATTCAGCTTCAGATCCAAATTTGTACGAGCATTAAATTGCTGTCTGTCCGCATTCGGTAAAATACCGGTCTGTCCCAAATAGCCGACAGATCCCATATACTTCGCATTTTCCGTACCACCGCTCACACTTACATTATGAGAATGCTGTACACCGGTTCTATAGGCTTCATCATACCAATCCGTGTTAGGAGAAGTACCATTTCTGAAATTCTCAATATCAGTTTCATTGAAACGGGGATTCAAACCTTCATCGATCATAGACTGGCTATACAAGCGCGCATAGTCATAAGAGCTGATACGGTCAATCATTTCCGTCGGTTTCTGGAAACCTACATATCCATTATAAGAGATACGTGGTTTACCTGTCTTACCACGTTTTGTCGTAATCAAGATTACACCATTTGACGCCTTCGAACCATAGATCGCAGCAGAAGCAGCATCTTTCAATACGGAAATACTTTCGATATCGTTCGGATCGACCGAGTTCATCGTTCCGGTTTCGATACCATCCACCAAAATATAAGGATCAGCCGTGTTTAATGTACCAACACCACGCACGCGAATCGTACCACCATCCTGTCCGGGACGGCCACCGCCGGAAGTAACCTGAACACCCGGCATAGTACCTTGCAATGCGGTAGAAACGTTCTGAACCGGGCGATTTTCTAACGCTTTGCTGTCAATCTGTGCAACAGCCCCGGTCATGTTCACTTTCTTTTGTGTACCGTAACCGACAACTACGACTTCTTCCAGTTTCTGAGTATCTTCCATCAGATTCACAGTCAAAGTCGCTTGTCCGGTGTACTTGATTTCCTGTGTTACATAACCGATGAAAGAGATTTGAAGAACATCACCGCTATTCACTTCCAAAACAAAGTTACCGTCCATGTCAGTAACCGTACC
>ENA-OQCB01000659-OQCB01000659.1-human-gut-metagenome-genome-assembly--contig:-NODE-659-length-15806-cov-3.998023_pt1 | contig 15806 bp, 18 predicted proteins | sample MGYA00242493_ERZ504568 | MGnify/ENA primary metagenome ERZ504568 (study PRJEB26092, sample SAMD00036229) | human gut metagenome | host: Homo sapiens | study: EMG produced TPA metagenomics assembly of...
CATCAGGCGATAACTTTACCGATCGAGAGAAAGAAACTGAGCGTCTGTTGTTAAATTTTCGACATGGTGTAAATACAGTACTGATTTCGCCTCGTCGTTGGGGCAAGACTTCCTTGGTGCAGAAAGTGTGTCGCTTGGCGCAATCAGATAAATTGAAAGTTGTGTATCTTGATATTTTTTCGTGTCGCAGCGATCGGGATTTTTATGATGCATTTGCTGCTGCTGTTCTCAAACAAACATCTTCGAAGTTAGACGAGTGGCTGGAAAATGCTAGGCTGTTTCTTTCACGGATCAGTCCTAAAATATCAATGAGTACAGATCCGATGACGGATTTCTCCATATCGCTTGAAATGAACCCCAAGAGCAACGATATCGATGAAATTCTACAACTCCCCGAAAAAATAGCACAGAAAAAAGGCTATAATATTGTGATATGTATCGATGAATTTCAACAGATAGCCGAGTTTAAGGATTCAAAAATATTTCAGAAACGGTTGCGTACCGTATGGCAATTACAAAAATCGGTATCTTATTGCCTTTTCGGCAGTAAAAAGCATTTAATGAATGAGCTTTTTGAGAAAAAGAGCCTTCCATTCTATAAATTCGGTGACGCCATATATTTACCGAAAATCGGGACATCGGATTGGGTAGATTATATATGCAGCCGTTTTGAAGCAACAGGCAAGCAGATTTCAAAAGATTTGGCTGAAAGAATATGCCAAATAGTAGATAACCACTCGTCTTATGTACAGCAGTTGGCATGGTTGGTATGGATACACACGGATAGAAAGGCTACCGAGCAGGATTTTGAAGCGGCATATCAAGATATTATCGACCAGAGCACCCCATTGTTTGAAAAACAGACCGAGAGCCTTACCACCTATCAGATGAATTTCTTGCGAGCGATTATCGATGGTGTTCATAGTGAATTCACCACACAAGAAATTATACATAAATATCAGCTTGGCTCATCGGCTAATGTCAGTATAGTAAAACGAGCTTTAGTCAAAAAAGAGCTTATAGAAATCGAAAAACGCCGGGTTGTCATTCCTGATCCGGTAATGAAAGTGTGGCTAAAAAAGGAATTAGGAATATAATATCATATTCCCTAACATGGCAAATAAACATCCCCACACCTCCAGCAGGAATCCACGAATACCCGGGTCTGCACCTCTCCCACACCCGGATGTCCGGGTCTTTTACATCCGAGTCTCGAGTGGCTTTCCTAACTGTTTTTGGCAAAAGAAAAGCTGGTCTTGATGAAAAAAGAAGCCGTTTTAACATATTCTGCACCTATTTCTGACCGGTCTTTATTTTATATATATTGATACACAGCATATTGCCGTTTTTTACTATGACAGTTATGATAGATGAATGATAATAGAAAATAGCAACTATCATACTGTAACGTATTGTGTTAAAATAATATGTAGGAGATTATGATAGTATGATAGTTGTTCCCTACAAAACACTTATATGTATTTGTCCGTATCGGCGGCAAAAGCAGATGGGCACTTTATGAGTTTGGTGTGGTTGCCCTGAGTTTGACCGTCTTAAACTTGCTGATACAAAGAAATTGACTACCTTTGCCTGTACAACATATTAAATACTAAGAATATGGACACAGCAATCAAAAAAGTAGAACTATCCCTTCCGGAAATGGATATGGCTTTGCTGAAAGAACTGGCAGAGAAGTACGGTTGGAGTATCGGCAAGAAAAAATCAGGAATCCAAAAGGGTTTGGACGATATCAAGGCGGGACGGGTGCATAAAGCCAAAAATGCAGAAGATATGTTCAAACAAATATTAGGATGAGGTACGAACTAGAATATGCCAACAGTTTTAAGAAAGACCTTAAAACCTGTAAAAAAAGAGGGTACAACCTAACCTTACTACAAGAAGTTATCGACCTATTGCAAACAACCGGAACCCTTCCCGAACGCTACCGCCCGCATAAACTCAGTGGAAGCTATGAAGGACTATGGGAATGCCATATCAAAGGCGATTGGCTCTTGATATGGCAACAAAACGATACGGAGCTTATCTTGATTATGACCGACACCGGCACTCATGCCGACCTGTCCTCTTATCTTCGACATCGTTACCGGTTATGTTTGATCAGATTCATAAATTCTTCGCGCGTTTTGGCCTGTTGGAAGAATCCGGTGAAATCCGAGGTTGTCGTCAGGGAGTTTTGCTTCTCGACACCACGCATCTGCATACACATATGTTGTGCCTCGATCACGACCATCACGCCTAACGGATCGAGCGTTTCCTGAATGCAGTCTTTGATCTGCATGGTCAATCGTTCCTGAATCTGAAGACGGCGGGCGAAGATATCCACGACACGGGGGATCTTGCTCAACCCCGTAATATATTTTTTGGGGATATAGGCAACATGGGCCTTTCCGAAGAAGGGCAACATATGATGCTCACAAAGAGAAAAGAAATCGATATCCTTTACAATCACCATCTGTTTGTAGTCTTCTTCCTTGAACATGGCGCCACGAAGCACGGCAGCCGGGTCCTCACGATAGCCTTTGGTCAGGAACTGCATGGCTTTGGCTACACGTTCGGGCGTTTTCAACAGACCTTCGCGGTCTACCTCTTCACCAAGCAGATTGATAATACTTTTATAATGGCCGGCCAGTTCTTCGCGGGCCAGCAAAGTCTTCTCGTTTATTTCTTCACTCATTTCAATTCAATGGGATTTTGACTTCTTCCCTCACGATGTACATTTCTTTCCTATAGGCCGGGAATGCATCCATCAGAAGACGTTGCATGTGATAAGCCTCTTCGTGTGAACGGAAATCACCGATACGCAGACGCCAGAACGGAGCATTGTACGTCACATAAGTCGGGACATCAGGGAAAAGTTCCTTAATTTCTTTTTCTTTCCGGAAAGCCTCATCCTTGGATTTACGCTGGTTATTACCGGAAAACACTTGTGTACGATAGCCTTGTATTTTCAGAAAGGCCGTGCTATCAGTCTTTTCTACCCCTTCGCCATGCAACCGTTTGCCGAGCATATTACGAAGAGCATCCGGCCCGCGCACCACAACAGTTCCTTTTCCGGGAACTCTCTCCTGCAAGGCGTCGATAATGTCTTCCGCCTGTCCATCGACATCCGTCTGGGCAGACAAAGCAGATGCACCAAGCAGCATACATAAAGATAGGATACAAGATAGTCGTTGCATATCAGTTGAAAGTTGAAAGTTGAAAGTTGAAAGTTGAAAGGTAAAAGAGTGAAATCACGAATCGGCTGAAAGCCGAAACAACTGTCACCTTTTACCTTTCACAGTTCACATTTCAACTTATTTGTCAAACGCTTCGATAATCGGCATGAACTTGTCAACAGCCAAAGAAGCACCACCGATCAAACCTCCGTCTACGTTCGGTTTAGCAAACAGTTCCTTAGCGTTGCCTGCGTTACAGCTACCACCGTAAAGGATGGTGCAGTTGTCGGCTATTTCCTGACCATATTTAGCAGCCAGAGTAGCACGGATATGAGCGTGGATTTCTTCAGCCTGGTCAGATGTAGCAGTCTTACCTGTACCAATAGCCCAAACCGGTTCGTAAGCCAGGACGATCTTAGCGAAGTCTTCAGCAGAGAGGTCGAACAAAGAGCCCTTGATCTGAGCATCTACCACTTCGAAATGCTTGCCGGCTTCTCTTTCTTCCAGCACTTCACCGATACAGAAGATCGGAGTCAGACCGTTAGCCAAAGCCAATTCAACCTTTGTTTTCAGGATTTCCGGAGTTTCGTGATAATAAGCACGTCTTTCAGAGTGGCCCAAGATCACATATTTTGCACCTGTAGAAGCCACCATAGCAGCAGAAACTTCGCCAGTGTAAGCGCCTTTTTCCTTGTCTGCACAGTTTTCAGCAGCAACACCGATCTTGTTCGTGTCGATAGCAGCAGCAACGCTTGCCAAGTGAGTGAACGGAGTACCGATGATCACATCACAGTTAGGAGTTTTACCTTTAAGAGCTTCGTCCAAGCCTTTTGCCAAAGCAAGACCTTCAGCAAGAGTAGTGTTCATTTTCCAGTTTCCTGCAACAATATTCTTTCTCATGACTTAATTAATTAAATATGTAATACAAATAGTTATTTCTTTTCTTTCCGTTTGCGTCTGAAACGCAGCAGGTCATACATCCAAACGAGCAGCAAAGGTACGGTAAAAGTCAATAGGTTGGTTGCGAGGTCCCCATCTTCTTTACTTTTTATCTTGCTCCCGTCCAAGCAACGATCCATAACCGCCTTGACATCCTCTTCAGCCGGAATATCGTTGTAATGCCATTTACCCAGTATCGTACCGCCTTTCAGCAGCACCAGGCCGGGGTTGGAACGGATAATCGTCTTCAGCAGTACTTCGTCCGCCATCCGGAAAGGATATTCGGCTCCGGTATTGTCGCTCCAGGCATCGATCGCCTCGGGCGAAGAGCCCGTCACACAATAGAACGGAATATCATGTTCGAGTGCATAATCATACACACCGTTGAACTCATCCATCTGTTCATCGTCCGCCTCTTCCAACTTCGGAGCGACAAGCAGCAAAACAGGACCGGGATTTCCGATGATTTCTTCCGTCACATCATCGCCCTCTCCATTGTAAATATTGAACGCGGCAACAGGAGGCTGATAGCCTTTCTTGACCAATTCCGTCTTCGAATCCACGAATGTCCAGCTACTGTCGTTTGCCGGATAGTCTTCAAGCGAAAACTCTTTCTTCACGCCGTCTTTTTCATACACGAACGTGTACTTATATTCATCCTGTGGAGCCCCTTCGGGTATCTCCATCAACTCCGGTATATTCGCACCGACCTTATATGGACGAAAATCGATTACAGGCAGATGATTGTAATTATAATAAGCGAAACCGACGCCGAACAGGTAGGCATACAAAGCGACAAACCAATACACCCGGAAAGTAAAGCACTGGAATAAACGCTGGTTGTAAATAAACGTAACAATAGCGGCAAGAGAGAGTACGATATTTTTAAAGAACGTCTCCCAATTGGAGATTACCAGCGCATCTCCGAAACAGCCGCAATCCGATACGGGATCGAAAAGAGCCAGATACAAGGTAAGTGGCGTCATAAACGCCATAAACGCCAAGACAAGGAAAGAGACATATCGCCGATACACTCCCAACAGCATACAGACACCGAGCGCAAACTCGATTGCCGAAAGATTGAAAGACAACAATACCGTAAAAGGTTGCAGCATGTCCAGTCCGAAGGAAGCCAGGTATTCACCGATCTTGATCGCACCTCCCACCGGATCGACCGCCTTGACAAAACCGGAGAAGATAAATACAACTCCGATCAGTAAACGGCACAATTCCGCCAATATCTTCAAAGCGCCTCCCTTATTCTCCACTTTCAACTTTTAACTTTTAACTTTCAACTGTTCCCCCCATACTCCAGCTTAATCAAACCAAACAACGCATAGTTGATCATATCCATATAGTTGGCATCGATACCTTCGGATACGATCGTCTTGCCTCCATGGCTCTCGATCTGCTTCGTACGATAAAGTTTCATCAGGATCAGATCCGTATAGGAACTGATACGCATACCACGCCATGCCTCACCATAATCATGATTCTTGGCATACATCAACTCTTTGGTTTCCGTTATGTATTTATCATACAAGGCCAACGCCTCTTCATTGCTTATATCTGTCGTATCGGCAAATCCTTTTGCCAATTGTATCAAGCCGATAACCCCATAGTTCACGATTGCGACAAACTCCGGCCGGATCCCTTCATCCACCATGCTCACACCTTTTATCTCAAGGCTGCGAATCCGGTTTGCCTTAATAAATATCTGGTCGGTCAGCGACTGCGGACGCATGATTCGCCACGAGGGACCGTAATCTTTCAACTTCTTTTCAAACAGTTCCCGGCATTGGGATATTACTCTTTCGAATTGTTCCTTCGTATCAGCCATACTTTCTTAGCATTTACATCCGTACAAAGATAGGGATAAATCCATACCTGGACCAAAAGAAGAGGCTACTTTTAGCCCAGGAAATAAAAAAGAGCCATCCAGTACACAACGGACAGCTCTTCATTATCGTTTTTACCAAATCTTAATCAAGAACAGCGAAGTGAACGGCCCAATTTCAGAATCGTCGTTTTCGTAATGCCATTCAATTCACAAAGCTTTGAAACAGTCGTACCGTATTTAGCAGCAATAGCCCCCAACGTATCACCTGATTTCACACGATGGTAAACCGGAGTTGCCTCTTGCTGCCCGGCATTGGAAGTCTGGTTGATCGAAGCGACAGCTGCAGCATCAGCCGCAACCGTAGTCTTCACGGTTTGCTTTACGCTCGCAGAAGCGGTCGGTTTCGATGTCCCGGCTTTAGCGGAAGCGACCGCGCCGGCACTGCAACGAATCGACTGTCCGATTCGCAAGACAGACGTGCTTTTCAGGCCGTTCAGACGGCACAATTCATTCACGCTGGTTCCATATATCCGGGCAATCTTGCCTAACGTATCACCTGACTTCACACGGTGATAAACCATCCGGTCGGAAGAAGAAGTATAGATATTGCTTACTGCGCCCGTTAATCTTTATGTTATGGAAAACATAAGTATCCTGGTGAGGAACACCATTTTCGAAATCTATAATTTCAGCCGGATTAATGGCCTGTCCCAAAAAGCGGGTTTCAAAGTGAAGATGGGAACCGGTAGAACGTCCCGTGTTACCGCCTAATCCGATCGTTTCGCCTGCACGTACGATCTGGTTCTCTTCCACCAAAATCTTAGATAAATGTCCATAGATCGTTTCCAAACCGTTCGGATGGCGAAGCACCACATAATAGCCATATCCTCGACGTTCGAAAGCCTTAATACGAACCTTACCGTTAAAAGCGGCACGGATCGTATCACCCTTCAACACCTTCAAATCTATCCCTTTATGCATACGACGGCGACGAGGCCCATATTTAGAGGTGATCCTTGCCATAGAATCAATGGCGATAGGATAGACAAAGGAGGAACAGTCTATCGCAAACGAATCCGGGAAATTGACCTTCGCAGTTCCCCGAAACGGATCGACCCAACGGTTCTCCCAATTGGAGCCGTACAATTCGTCAGCGGGAAACATCAAGTTCTCCTTTTCTTCCATTTCGATCTCGCTGAGGGTTGCGAGTTCTTTCAGTTCCATATTTTTCCGGATATTAACACGGTCTGCCATCAATTCAGAAACACGTTTATCCATCTTTTTAATATGAACGATTTGCTTCGGAGTCCCTTTATCTTCTTTTATTTTAGCTTCAACAGCTGATACCAGAATAGTGGTACAACAAATAAACAGTAATGCTCGTATCTTCATTATTCTTATCACTTTCGACAGTAATCCCACGGTGAAAAATCATGATATAGAATGGTTTATTCCACCGTCATCCCGTCAAAGTTCGTAATTTTGAATAAGCCGGCAAAATTCAATAACGAAAAATTTCCGCAATGAAACCAAAGAAAAGCAAAAGCAGACTTTTTATCCTTTGATTTACATAAGATTAAAACAAAACATGTTTCACAACATATTAGCTGATCATTCCCCAATTTACCTTCTTAGCAAAGAGAGTTTTCAGGCGTTCGTTCAATATCCGGTTAGGTTCGGATAACAAATCGGGGTCTTCGTTCAAAACCTCCTGGGCGATATCACGCGCATACTGAAGGATTTGTCCATCGGCAGCCAGATTCGCGATCTTAAGGTCTATCCCCTCTCCGCTCTGGCGCGTTCCTTCCAGGTCACCATGCCCCCGCAGACGCAAATCGGCCTCGGCAATCTCGAAACCGTTGTTGCTGCTCACCATTATTTCCAGGCGCTTGCGTGTCTCGTTGCTCAGTTTATAAGAAGAGACAAGTACGCAATATGACTGCTCCGCCCCACGTCCCACCCGGCCGCGAAGCTGATGCAACTGGGAAAGGCCGAAGCGTTCGGCGCTTTCGATAACCATCACGGAGGCATTCGGTACGTTCACACCGACTTCTATCACAGTCGTCGCCATCAATATCTGTGCTTCACCGGAAATAAACTTCTGCATTTCCGCCTCTTTGTCGGCAGCTTTCATCTTTCCGTGAACCATGCATACCTTATATTCCGGAAACACCTCTTTGAATGTCTCGAAACCCTCTTCCAAGTTCTTATAATCCAATTTTTCACTGCCTTCAATCAAAGGATAAACGACATAGACTTGTCGACCCTGTCCGATTTCCTTACGGAGGAAGTCGTAAAGTTGCGCTTTCTTATTATCATAGCGGTGCACGGTCTGGATCGGTTTACGTCCGGGTGGCAACTCATCGATCACCGAGACATCCAAGTCACCGTATAAAGTCATGGCAAGTGTACGGGGAATAGGCGTCGCGGTCATCACCAGGACATGAGGAACAATCGAATTTTTCGTCCACAACCGGGAACGCTGTTCCACCCCGAAACGGTGTTGTTCGTCTATAATCGCCAGACCGAGAGAGGAAAAGACGACTGTCTCTTCAATCAGCGCATGTGTCCCGATCACGATCTGGATCTCACCGCTCGCGATAGCCGGCAATATCTTATTCCGCTCCTTCTTTTTCGTCGAGCCGGTCAGGAGGGCTACTTTTATATCCATGTCTTTCAGAAAGCCCATGACTGTCGCATAATGCTGAGTCGCCAGAATCTCCGTCGGCGCCATCATACAAGCCTGACAATGGTTATCAACCGCCAACAGCATAGAGAGCAAAGCCACCAAAGTCTTCCCGCTTCCCACATCTCCCTGCAAAAGGCGGTTCATCTGCCGTCCGCTTCCCATATCGGCACGAATCTCACGGACAACGCGTTTCTGCGCATTCGTCAGCTCGAAAGGCAGATATTCTTTATAAAACGTATTAAAATAATCTCCAACGGAAGGAAAGACAATCCCTTTCAACTTCAGCTTGCGCAGGTTGGAAGAACGAAGAATGTTAAGCTGGATGAAAAACAACTCGTCAAACTTCAGGCGCAGTTGGGCTTTCCGTAATTTATCGACCGATTCCGGAAAATGCACATTCCGTATCGCTTCCGGAAACGGCATCATGCGGATACGGTTCAAGACAGCCGGAGGAAGTGTTTCAGGCAGCGTCCAGTTCAAACCGCTTAACAATGTGTACTGCAAATTCTGGACCGCCCGCGAATTGAGGAACGACTTTTTCATCTTCTCGGACGTATTATAGAACGGTGTCAGCCCGTTGGCTACCTTATCCGCCTGGTCCAGCGTGTCTATATCCGGATGAGGGATATTATAGATATGCCCGAACTCAGTCGGTTTGCCGAACACGATATAATCGACACCGGTCTTGATCTTGTCCATAACATAGTTAATTCCTTTGAACCAAACCAGATCGATCGTCCCCGTCCCGTCCGTAAATTTCCCGATCAACCTCCTTGTACGCCCCTCGCCTACCGTATCGAAAAACAAGATGCGCCCTTTCAACTGTATATAAGGCATATCGCCAGTCACCTCCGCAACCTTATAAAAACGACTACGGTCAATGTATTTGTACGGAAAGTAGAACAACAGGTCTTCATACGAAGAAATGCCGGCTTCCTTCTGCAATATTTCCGCCTTTTTCGGGCCGACGCCGGCAGATACATGATGGAACGTTTGTCGAGATCGAGCATATACAAATATTATTTTGCAAGTAACGCCTTTGCCACCAACAGATCGAACGGAGTCGTAATCTTTATATTTTCCCGGTTTCCCGGAACAGTCTTGACCGTATGTCCGAAAGCCTCCACAACTGAAGCATCGTCAGTAAAAAACTCCGAGTAAGGTTGTTCATACGCTTTCAAAAGCAAATCATAATCGAAAACCTGCGGGGTTTGCACCGCCTGATAACGCGAACGATCGACCGGACGGCTCGACTCACCGGAAAACTCGCGGAGAGAATCGACCACAGGCACGACCGGGATAGCAGCACCCGACACTTCAGCCTCGGCAAAACACCGGTCGATAACTTCGGGAGCGACAAAAGGACGAACCCCGTCATGAACGGCGACACACGTCTTTTCATCCCCTCCAGACAGATTTCCGATTTCATCCGAAAGGAAATGCAATCCGTTCCGGACGGAATGAAAACGCGTCTCACCTCCGTTCGCTATCCGGTGCGGCACCTTACAACCGATCTCCTGGCAAAGCATCTTCCAATAGGGTTGGTGATCTTCCGGAAGCACCAGGATCAAACCGACAGACGCATCCCAGCGATGAAAAGCTTCCAACGTATGCATCAGGACAGGCTTTCCTTCCATCGGGATAAACTGCTTCGGCAAATCGCCTCCCATACGCAACCCGCGGCCTCCGGCGACTATCAGGACATATCTCTTCATTATTCCAGTTCCTCCAATACTTTCTTGACTTCCTCGTCTGCCTTGTAAAGTTTCTCCTTACACAGTTTGATCAGTCGGGTCGCCTCCTTTACCTTTTCAGAAAGAATGTCAACGTCCAGATCGCCGTTCTCGATGTCGGCGACGATCTTACGGAGTTTCTCTACTGCTTCATTATATGTTTCTGCCATGATGGGGGTTTTTGATTTATGATTTTTGATTTATGATTTATTTCTTCAGCACTGTCGAGCGTACTTCACCGTCTGCAAAACGGGTTACCAATTCGTCGCCGATGTCCAATCCGTCAGCCTGTTTGATGATCTTTCCGTCCTTCAACGTCAAACTGTAGCCTCGCTTCAAGACATAATCGGGAGAAGCCATCTTGATGAACTGTTCGGTCAACTGAATGAAGCGGTTCCGTTCCGCCAAACTACTTTCCACGCGATTTGCCAAACGCACTTGCATCGCTTCCAGCTTCGATGCCCATTGGTTTAGAAAGGCATGGGCATCCGTTGGCAATTGCACGCCCATCCGTTGGAGCTGCGAACGATTCCGTTCGATCCGGTTTATTGCCAAGACAGGCAGACGACTTCCCAATGATTGCAGGAAGTTCTTTTGCCTGGACAGGATATCGGTTGCCAACGAACAGACCTCCTGCTGTAGCTCTTCCACCTCTCCGGCAGCTTTATCCATCCGCCCGATCAGAAATTCGGCCACAGCCGTCGGCGTTTTCATCCGCGTATGGGCGACCATATCCAGAATCGTATCATCGCGTTCATGCCCGATACCGGTTATAATAGGAAGCGGGAACTGCGCACAGTTGGCCGCCAGCAGATAGGAATCGAAACTATTCAGGTCCGAAGTAGCTCCGCCGCCCCGGATAATCACGACCACATCAAAACAGTCGACATAACGGTACACCCTGTCTAACGCCGCAATTACGGACTCTTCCGTCCGTTCGCCCTGCATAAGAGCCGGAAACAGCTTCGTGTAGAAAGGATAGCCTGCCTTGTTGCCAGACAACTGGTTCAGGAAATCTTCGTATCCGGCAGCCGTAGGCGAAGTAATGACAGCGATCCGCATCGGCAACGTCGGGAACGGCAACTCTTTATTCAAAGTGAAGACACCTTCTTCCTTCAATTGTCGGATGATTTCCAGCCGTTTCCGGATCATGTCTCCCAGTGTATAGGCCGGGTCGATATCCAACACAGTCAGGCTATAACCGTAGAGTTCATGGAACTCGACCGACACCTTCACCAGCACTTTCAGGCCGGAAGCAAACATCTGCCCGGTTTCCATCTCAAAATAAGGCTTCAACATCCGGAACGTCTTCGCCCAGATAGAGCCACGCGCCTTTGCCACCAACTGTCCGGTTATCGCATTCTTCTCGATAAACTCCAGATAACAGTGCCCGGATGCAGCATTCTGACGCACGTCGCTCATCTCGGCACGCACCCAGCACGTTTCCGGGAATGCATTCAGGACAGCCTCTTTCACCCGGTTATTCAGCTCCAGCAAAGAAAACTCCTGCCGCTCCCAGTTCTGATTATTTTGCCCGTTTCCCATTTTTCCTTTCCTTTTTATATGCTTTATAGAAATCAGGAATACCATAACCTAACTCCGTATCCGGATGTTTATATTGGCTGGACGAGCGATGCAGCAGCTCGATCATCTCCCGGTTATTCAACCAAGGCAGTGATTGCCAGAGGCAAACTCCCATCCCTGCAAGGATAGGCGTGGCAAAAGAGGTCCCGTTCGCATACCTGACACTGCCGTTCGGCCCTATCACGCAGCTACTCGTACCTAACGCCACGGCATCCGGTTTCACACGCCCGTCAATAGTAAAGCCTATGGAGCTGAAACCGCTTTTCTTTTTATCTTCATCTATCGCACCGACCGTAAAGATCCCGGCCGCATCCGATGGGAACGTGATCTTTTCCCAATCGCCGTTTCCTTCATTACCGGCACTGCAAAATATGAGTATCCCTTTATCGGCAGCCAAGTGAGCTGCCTGACTGATCATGGCAGTCTTGCCATCCAAAGCAGCCTGCTCGTACGACAGTTCATCCGCATCAAAAGCAAAATACCCGAGTGACGAAGAAATGACATCCACACCGGCACTGTCCGCATATTCAACCGCGGCAGTCCAATAGTCTTCCTCGACGGGATATTCGGAATCGCTGTCCTCACTTTTAAGCAGCAGATAAGAAGCCTTCGGAGCAGTCCCGACCATCACACCCGGAATATCGGCAGCGAGGCAGGAAAGGACCTTTGTCCCGTGGTCGTCCCCGACAAACACGCTTTTACCGGGAAAGACGACATTATGCGTTCCCAACAACCTGAGCGAATCGAAAGCCGATATCCGGTCCGCATTCATAAAACCGGCATCGATCACGGCCACCCGCATTCCTTCACCCTGAAAACCGGCTTCATGCAATTTAGTCCCGTTCAACATCTTGATCTGTTTATGAGCATAACCATACTCATTGCACAGAGGTTCATCCTCCGGCACGAAACGGTCTTCTCCCTTTCCTCGGCCGGGACCCGCAAGTTCCCTTTCCAAATCCACTTGACGGAATCGACAATTGCCAACTGTTGCAATTGTTCGGCCACCGTACTATCGGGACTTTCCACCACGACAGTCGCAAACCACTTGCTTTGCACAACCGGGATCACACCCGTTTCAGACAACATGTCGATATACGACCGGGATATGGGAAAGTCAGCATCCGTGACGGCGATATCATTTTTAGCTCTCCGCTCGATCGCCTGCTTGGAAAGAAAGGCTTCAGGTTCCTCCACCCGGTAACCGTCATCACCCTTATCTTTCAAATAGACGCGAAAACGATAATTCTCCCCGGCCCATAGCCAGGCCGGAAGACAACACAGAAAGAGTATAGACAAATATTTTGACATCGTTGCTTTATCTTTTTCTGCAAAAATATAAATTGTATAGCATATAAAAAAGCCCGGCAACTCATTCGAGGCCGGGCCTATACGTTCTATTTTTCTTATTCGGAAATATCGCAAATAGGGATTTCACGTTTTACACTCTGACGCAAAGAGATAAGGGTTTCCGTAGCGGTCACACCCGGTATTTCCTGTATCTGCGTATTCAGCAACTCCATCAGGTGTTCATTGTCGCGTGCGTATAACTTGATCAACATCGTGTACGGACCGGTCGTAAAATGACATTCGACCACTTCCGGAATCTTCTCAAATTCGGGAACCACGTCTTTGTACATCGAACCGCGTTCCAGTTTTACACCGATATAAGTACAAGTGTTGTAACCTAAAATCTTCGGATTAATATGATAGCCTGACCCAACGATCACATTCATATCAATCATGCGTTGTACCCGTTGATGAATGGCAGCACGCGAAACACCACATTCTTCGGCTACATCCTTGAAAGGAATCCTGGCATTCTTTGAAATAATGTTCAATATCTGCCGGTCCAGTTTGTCTATCTTCTCCATTGCTTGCTTACTTTACTTTCCTGTTTTAGATTTAATGTATCAAAAGTATATAATTAATTTCAATACTATATCATAGTGAAAGAAAAAAGTGCAAAATAAATAATAAAAGCGGGCGAAAAATGCTATTTAACATATTTCGCCCGCTAATTATCATATAAAACGACAGTCTATTATTTCTTGTCTTTTACAATTTCCAGCAATTCGATTTCGAATTTCAGCGTGCTGTTCGGTTTGATGTCCTGTCCTGCGCCACGTTCGCCGTAAGCCAGATCAGAAGGAATCCAAACGATATATTTAGAGCCTACCGGCATCAACTGTAAAACTTCCGTCCAACCTTTGATTACGCCGTTAACCGGGAATTCCATCGGTTCACCGCGGTCAACAGAGCTGTCGAATTTGGTTCCGTCCAGCAAAGTACCAGTGTAATGCACCTTTACTTTATCCGTAGCAGTCGGTTTATCACCTGTACCTTCCGTTACGACCTGATATTGCAAACCGCTTTCGGTTGTGAAAACGTCTTTCTTCGATTTGTTTTCAGCCAGGAACTTTTCGCCTTCTTCTTTCGTCTTCTTCGCATCTCTTGCAGAAGCTTCCATGAAGTACGTCTGAACATAAGCCTGAGCAGCCTGCGGAGTCATCTTCATAGCAGAGGAATCACCCTTGATAGCTTGGATAAAGCCGGCAATCAGATCATCAACGTTAGCAGGATCGCCCGGCAGAGTCTTTAAATTTTCTTTGTAACCTGCACCTGTGCTGATACCGATGGCATAGCTCACGCTATCTGCGGCAGTCTTCAAAGATGCACTTTTGTGTGAATCACCACATGATGTAATACCCATAGCTACAATCGCTGTAGCAACCAATACACTAATCTTTTTCATTTTTCTCTATTCTATTATTTTACTATATCCAATAATTCTACGTCGAAAACCAATGCGCTGTTCGGCTCGATCGCATCTCCCGCACCATGCTCGCCGTAGGCCAGGTCAGAAGGGATGAAAAGACGCCATTTAGAACCTACCGGCATCAACTGCAACGCTTCCACCCATCCCGGGATCACCTGCGACACACCAAATACGGCGGGTTCGCCACGCTGAACAGAGCTGTCGAATACTGTTCCGTTGATCAATGTACCATGATAATGACATTTTACCTTGTCGGAAGCAGCCGGCTTGGCCCCTTCGCCCTGCTTCAACACCTGATACTGCAAACCGCTGGGTAACGTAACGACTCCGGCTTTTCCTTTATTGATATTCAGGAATTCCTCCCCGGCTTTCTTATTAAGCTCCAGTCTTTCTTTCTGAAGATTCATGAAGTAATCGTTGATAACCAGCTTTGCTTCATCGTAACTGATTTCAGGTTCTGCTCCGCCGAGCACATCCTTCAAACCTTTTACAAAATCCTCAACCTGAAGATTATTAATGCCTGAGTTCTGGAAATTATTCCCAATACTTAAGCCAAGTGCGTAACTAATTTTATCCATTCTTTTTCTTTTCAACTAATTATGAACTACAAATGTAATGCTTTTAACCACATAAACAGCAAACAAGAAGACTTTTTTATGTAACGATAACTCATCTTAGACATGATCGTCTCCCATCAGGCCTATCCGAACTTACATTTTGTCATTTCGACAGTTCCAAAGGGGTATTTGCTATCAAATAGAATGTTAAAAAATATTACCCTTATGGGTAATTTCCGAAAGATGCCCTATTATTTCAAAACAGGAGGGATAGTAGTGTCATTTTGATAATAAGACAAAAGCTGTACACAAAAACAGGCCTCGGTCGTATTTGCCTACCACCAGGGTTTCGTTTTTTCAAAAGAATAGTATCTTTGCAGTCTGAAGTTACGAAAAGAGTGTAATTTATTGGAAATGAGCGTAGGTTAATTGCTCTTGATAGTAATAGGTTACGATTTAGTTAGTTATCTACTGCATTATCCTTCTGCGCGTTGCGTAACCTTCAAAGA
>ENA-OQCB01000660-OQCB01000660.1-human-gut-metagenome-genome-assembly--contig:-NODE-660-length-15792-cov-6.519694_pt1 | contig 15792 bp, 15 predicted proteins | sample MGYA00242493_ERZ504568 | MGnify/ENA primary metagenome ERZ504568 (study PRJEB26092, sample SAMD00036229) | human gut metagenome | host: Homo sapiens | study: EMG produced TPA metagenomics assembly of...
GGAAGATGTATGGGTGTGTGGCGGAAAAGATTCTGGAATATGTCAGGCGGGAGCTTACAGATTCCCAGGGAGGCTTTTACTGCGGCCAGGACGCGGACAGCGATGGTGTGGAAGGAAAATACTATGTGTTTACCCAGGAGGAGATAAGGGCGGTACTGGGAGAGAAAGCGGGCAGGGACTTTTGCCGGCAATACGGAATTACAAGGCATGGTAATTTTGAAGGCAGGAGCATACCCAACCTGCTGGAAAATGATAATTACGAGGAGATTTGTGAGGAACCATGGGGCGGTGATGACCATGGCGGCAATGTCTGTCATGGCGTCCGTAACAGCTTTGGCGGCAGAAAAAATGAGGACTGCAAAAAACTGTATCAATACCGGCTTGACCGCGCCAGGCTTCACAAGGACGACAAGATACTGGTTTCCTGGAACGGATGGATGATTTGTGCATGCGCAATGGCAGGAGCTGTGCTGGGGGAAAAGCGGTATGTGGATATGGCTGTCAGGGCAGAAGCATTTATAAACAGCCGCCTTGTGAAGAACGGGCGTCTGATGGTGCGCTGCCGTGACGGAGATGCCGCAGGTGAGGGAAAGCTGGATGACTATGCCTGCTATAGTCTTGCATTGCTGGAGCTGTACCGGGTGACATTCCAGGCTGATTATCTGAAACGGGCAGCTGCCTGGGCGGAGATAATGACAGAACAGTTCTTTGACCGGGAACGCGGGGGATTTTATCTGTATGCTGAGGACGGGGAACAGCTTATTGTGAGGACAAAGGAGACCTATGACGGAGCCATGCCGTCCGGGAATTCCGTAGCAGCTCAGGTACTGCACCGGCTGACCCAAATTACCGGCGAGGTCAAATGGCAGAAGGTGCTGGAGAAACAGCTCTATTACCTGGCAGGCGCCATGGACGGATATCCTTCTGGGCACAGCTATGGGCTTCTGACCATGATGGATGTACTGTATCCCACTAAGGAACTGGTGTGTACGCTGTCGCCTGGCGCTGACACGGAAAGGCACAGGAAGCTGATTGCTCAGCTCGCAAACCTGGCCGAAACGTCAGAGGGGCTGTCTGTGGTGGTAAAAACAGAGGAAAATGTACGGGAAATGGAGCGTCTGGCACCCTATACAAGAGATTATCCGGTGCCTGAGGCCGGAGAATTATTTTACCTCTGTGTGGGGCATGAATGTATGCAGCCGGTACCGCAGCTTGAACAGCTGATTCAGAAACTGCGGGAAGAGACGTGATATCTGGAATGCCGGGAGGTCCGATGGGATCTCCCGGTTTCCATTTCTCCTCCGTTTCAGCTGCTGAACCGGGTAGATATGAGGGGAGAAATATGGTAAACTTGATGCAGTGACAGAAAGCATCAGATGAGCAGCTTATGGGGAAAGGCGGAGATTTTATGATAAAAAAGGAGACAGTAACAAAGGCAGATTTATTGAAAGTATTGGACTTGATGGAGACATCTGGCATGCGGTACTGGCTGGACGGCGGCTGGGGTGTGGATGTGCTGCTTGGGAAACAGACCAGGGAGCACAGGGACGTGGATATTAACTTTGATGCCCGGTATACAGACGCATTGCTCCGCACATTGGTTTCCCATGGGTATGAAATCACCACGGACTGGCGCCCGGTGCGGATTGAACTCTGCCACCCGGAGCTGAGTTATGTGGATATCCATCCATTTGTAATCAACGAGGATGGAACTGCAAAGCAGGCGGACCTGGAAGGCGGATGGTATGAATTTGAGGCGGATTATTTTGGAAGCGCGGTCTTTGAGGGCAGGACAATACCGTGTATCTCGGCAAAGGGGCAGAAGATATTCCATACAGGATATGAATTCAGGGAAGTGGATAAGCATGATATCCGCATTATCGACTATTTGCTCTCTGCCCAAAGCAGTGACAGGGATGAGACAGGGGGAGCTGTATGCCGGGCGAAAAAATAGCTGAGAAGCTGACATCTTATCTGAGAAAAAAGCAGGAATCCAAGTCATCCAATACATATGAACCATTGTCGGATGCTCATGCGGGGATATTGACCTTCTTTTGGAAACAGCGGCAGACCGGCGGCGCGGGGGGCCGGGACCTTTGTGTCTGCGAAGCTGGGGCTGACAGAGGATCCGCTGGGACTGTCCCTTGTGTGCGATAAGCGGAAAATGGTCAGGGATTTGCTCCAGGTACGACTGATGATAGAGCCCCTGGAATCCGTGGCGGTGTCACAGGTGGACCGGAACATGCGCCCTATTCCGGGGACGGAAAAGGAGTATGCCTGTGATACGTTGATTCTCTCCGTAGGCCTGATACCGGAGAATGAGTTATCTCTGGGAGCAGGCGTAGTGCTGGATGAGCGCAGCAGGGAGCCGTGGTGGATGAACATTACCAGACCAGCGTGGAGGGAATCTTTGCCGCCGGTAATGTTCTCCAGGTCCACGACCTGGTGGATTTCGTATCCCTGGAGGCGGAGAGTCTGGCGGATGGCGTGGTCCGGTATATCAGGTCAGGCCATTTGCCTACTGTCCCCTGGAGATAAGGACAGACGGACAGGTGGCAGCAGCAGATGTGCTGGGGCTGGGGAGCGATGTGGTGGTGACTAAGAATGTGGGGGTGGCTAATGATGCGGGGAGATGTCCCCAAAAGACTGAATAATAAGGCATCTGAGAAATAGAGCATTTAGCAGCAGTTGCAACGCTGTTGCATTGTTGATTGTTTTTGTTGCATTCATGTCACGATGTTTAAATGAATCAGCATATTACCATGTTTCTTATGATTTGACAGCATCCTTATTTTACTGGTTTTTTGCGCGAAAATTCTGTTATATTTTCGTCAATCTGTTTTTGGCATGATATTTGCTATTATAGTTTAGTAGTAGTAAATATTCCCACATCATTACCTGAAGCATCACGGACTGAGCTTGACATTCAGACAGAATGCGGCAGAGAGGGCTGTTTCAGGCAGTGTGGGAAGAAAAAATATAAAACAGAAAGGAAATGCGCGATATGGATTACACAAGTTTATTTAAGAACAACGGCGGAAAAAAGTCAAAAGTAGGAATTATAGGTGCAACCCGCGGCTATGGCTATACGCTGTTGGCACAAATTCCAAAGGTTGAGTTAATGGAACTGAGGCTGATATCTTCACGGCATACGGACGAATGTGTGGAGGTGCTCACAGGACTTGGATATAGGAAAGAGGATATTATTATATGCGGGAATAAAGAGCAGGTCCAGAGCGCTCCAGGCCATGGGGTTCTTATTGTAAATGACTACCGGCTGGTTCTGGAAAGCGATATTACGGCATTGGTTGAGTGTACGGGAAACACGGCTGTGAGCTCAGAGGTATCCGCGGACGCATTAAAGAAGGGAATCAATGTATACATGGTTTCAAAGGAGACTGACAGCGTGTGCGGTCCTATTTTAAATAATATTGCTGAGAAACACGGCACCGTATACTCTCTGGTTAACGGAGATCAGCCAAGAAACCTTCTGGATCTTTACTCTTGGGGAAAAGTATTGGGATTAGAGATCATAGCAGCGGGCAAAGCCAGCGAATATGATTTTGTATGGGATCCGGACACTGACGAATTCACTTATATGGAAGGCCCTGAAAAACCGCATGAGAATATTCCTGGTCTGAAGGAGTTTTGGCATTATGAAGGCCCCGGGACATTGGAGGGACGCCGTAAGCTGTTAGAAAAATATATGGCAGTTATTTCCGCCGATCTTTGCGAGATGAATCTTGTGTCCAATGTCACCGGGCTGGTGCCGTCTGACAGACGTCTGAATTATCCTGTTGCAAAGATCAGCGAACTGGCAGATATCTTTATTCCGGAGGAAGATGGCGGCATACTTAAGAAAACTGGTGTGGTAGATGTATTCTGCAATCTGCGTGCGCCGGATGAGGCCAGTTTTGCAGGTGGCGAGTTCATCATCATCAGATGCGAGAATGAAACGGTATGGGAACTGCTTACAAGTAAAGGGCATGTGGTAAGCCGTAATGGTAAATATGCATGTATCTATCTTCCCTATCATTATATGGGACTGGAGACGCCTATATCCATTCTGTTAGGAGACATCCTGGGACTGGGTACCCACTCTGAATGCCGTCAGGTTTCCGTCATGACCGGTGTGGCTCAGAAGGATATGCCCAAGGGAACCGTACTTAAGGTCCAGGGACATCATCATTCCATTGAGGGCCTGGTTCCGGAATTGTGGGAACTTAAGGATGCGGGAAATGCGGCTCCATTCTATCTGTTAAATGGTACAACACTGCTGGAGGATGTAAAGGCAGGGCAGCCCATAACAAAGAACGTGGTGGATTTGTCAGGAAGCCTTCCTTATGAATTATATAACGAAGGATTAAAGCTTTGATTGCAACACGGGCTTTAACATGATATAGAGGTGACACAGAATAAAAGGACGCTGCTGCAAATCGAACTCAGTTTGCAGCGGCATCCTTTTTGTAGATGGAAAGGGAGATTTAGCAGCAAAGAGTGCTCCCCTAATAATTTAGAAGATAATGGTTCCGTCCTGGATAACAGATGTAACCTTCTTTAAAGCTTCAATATCATCTAACGGATTGCCTTCCAGGACTGCAAAATCAGCTGCTTTTCCTTCCGCGATAGAGCCGGTGCTTTTGTCTGCCCCGCAGATCCGAGCCGCGTTGATTGTGATTCCGGCCAGTACATCCCGGTTTTTAGCGCCCAGGCCAGAGATATAGCATGCTTCCTGCGCCAAGCCCTGATGCAGCCCGTCAGTGCCAATGCCAAACTTAAGTCCGCCCTCAATGGCGCCGGATAAGCATTTGCAGATAATTTCCTTTTCACGAAGGCTCCCCTCCCTGTCATGAGGCGAAAACTTGAATAACAGCTGGTCATTCAGAGCGTAGCTGGGAGTATATACCACCCAGCGGTCCTCTTTTTTAACCCGCTCCACCTGGGGCTGGGTGATATAATACACATGTTCCAGACAGTCAATGCCCGCAGTCAGACAGTCGTCTAATCCCTGTCCTCCTGAACAATGGCAGGCTGTGGTTATATTCACGCTTTTTGCTTCTTCCACCACTGCCCTCAGTTCCTCTAAGGTCAAAAAGTGATAGATGAAAGGGGTTGCATTGATTACCTTTGTCATGAATACTTTCAGAAAATCAACACCACGGGCAATATTTTCCCTGGAGGTCCTGCGGAAATCTTCCGCGCCGCAATGGGGCATTCCTACATATCCGTGTCCGTGGCTGCTGCGCATGCCGATGCCGCTGACAACCAGCTTCGGTCCCGCGATCCGTCCTTCCTTCTGCGCCTTTTTACATGTTACATCAATATAGAATCTGTCTCCCAGACATCTGGAGGTAGTTACACCGGCTGCCAGGTCGTCCTTCATGGTTTTAATGGCGCGTATGGTCTGCTCTGCCTCGCAGTCCTCCATTTTAACCAGGTGATTTTCAAGTCTGGCGTCTAATGCCAGATGGTTATGACAGTCAATCATACCGGGGATGATTACCTTATCGCCATAATCAATTACGTTTGTTTGCTCTGGTATTTCAACCTGAGAGATATTATCGTATATTTTTTTAGTATTTTTCCATTTTCAATCAGAAGTCCGCTGTTTTCCATAACTTCCAGCTGATCGCGCGCTATGATTTTGTTTGCTTTAATGATATAACGTTCCATAAAAGTCCTCCCTTTTTTGCAATGCAAATAAGCTTATCAATTTTTCTGCTGCCTTTTAGCAGCCCTTCTGGCAAAGAATCCGGTCAAAATAGGGGTCAGAATGGCTGTGATAACAACAGCGCCAGCCACCTGCGCGGTAGCCACGCCCACTACCGGCTCCAGGGAAGGATCCGCCATGGCAACGGATGCAGGTACAGCTACAGCATTGCCTCCGGTGGTACCAATGGCCATTCCCATCGGATCTGGTTTTCTTCGAATCAGGCTGTACAGGTAATAGGTTAACACACCCGTAAACAAAACAGTTATAAGTCCAAGGACAATACCGCCGGCACCGGCCTTTGCGATAGTAAACAGGCTTGTATTGGCTCCCAGCACAAAACCGTTAAAGGGAAGCAGCATAGCTAATCCGTTGGATAACAGCATCTTGAAGTCTTCATCCAGATTGCCCAAAATCATACCGATAATCAGAGGAACTATAGCTGCTACCAGAGACAGAATTGGAATTTCCGCAAGGCCGGTGGTGCCCAGTGCAATCATGGTTAGAAATGGACCGTCGTTTAAGGACAGGATTGCAATGGCTCCTACGTCTGTATTGTCTCCAAATTCTTTTGCCAGGGCAGTGTAGATGGCACCGTTGGAGTTCGTGACAGCTGTGATAACTGCCAATGGAGTAAGACCTAAAATTCCCATGGGTCCGAACAGCCTGTTAAGGCCCAGGCCAAGCAATACACCGATGGCATATTTTAAAATAGTCAGCACTGCTCCCTTGTAGAGGGGAAGGGCTGCCTGTTTGAAATTAATGGTTGCACCGCTGCACAGGATTGAACAGGCCTTACCAGCGTAGAGGTTCCTGTTTTAAAAAGACCGGTTGTAAACCCTCCAATCTCCAGTACCTGTGGGATGAATGTGTTGACTAAACAGCCAATCAATAGTGGAATGACCATCATGCCCCCTGGGAATTTTTTCATTGTCGCGCAAATCTTCATAAAAAATACCTCTCCTTCTTCTTGATTTTGGAATAGAGTGCCAATACCCCGGAGACTGACCACCCCGGCAGGGCCGGAGCATGGCGTGTTCTTATTGCCCGATGCAGTTGTTTAGAGCAATTATGATGCCAAGTATATGGATATCGGCTAAAAATAATAAAAGCTTCATAAAAGACATAAGAAAAAGGTCGATATAGAGAGAAATACACCGGGGGGTGAGGGGGAGTGCGGTTGCAACAGTATTACAGCAAAAAATGCAACGATATCACAACAAAATGTGCAACACCATTGCATGATTTGAATTATATTTTTATATGATATTTCTGCATTTTTCTCCATAGTGTAGAACGGTTAATACCCAGTAGCCTGGCAGCCCTGGTCTGATTGCCGCCGCATTCACCAAGTGCCCATATGATGGAGCTTTCTTCGCCGGAGGTCTGAGATGCAGTATAGACAGGAACCGGAGATGTATCCTCTAAATCCCGGGGATATAGTGCCCTTAGCAAATCATCTCTGGTGATGGCATCTCCGGAGCAGATTACCAGAGAGCGCTCTACGATATTGCGCAGTTCCCTTATATTTCCATTAAATGGATAATCATTAAGGGCGGATAAGGCCGAAAGATTGATTTCGGGAACAGGTATCCCGCACTCCTGCCCCCGCTGCCGCATCAAATGCAGGAACAGCAGTTCCGCGTCCCGGTCTCTCTGGCGAAGAGGGGGAAGGAAAATTCTCAGGACATCCAGGCGGTACATCAAATCACGGCGGAACAGTTCTTTGCCGGCAAGCTGATTGATGCTTTTGTTGGTGGCGGAAATAATGCGGACATTGATGGAGATGACCTTGTTATCACCAATTCTTCTGACCTCGCGTTCCTGGAGAACCCGCAGCAGCTTGGTCTGGGTGGAAAGGGAAATTTCGCCAATTTCATCCAGAAACAGGGTTCCGCCGTGCGCCTGTTCAAAAAGTCCCATTTTACCGCCTTTGACACTGCCGGTAAAGGCGCCCTCCACATAGCCAAAGAGCTCGCTTTCCAGCAGATTTTCCGGCAGAGCGGCACAGTTGATGGCGACAAAGGGTCCATTTTTACGAGGACTGGCATTGTGTATGCTCTGTGCAAACAATTCTTTTCCTGTCCCGGTTTCTCCCACGATGATGACATTGGAATCCGAGGCAGCATATCTGCGCGCCGTATCAATGGTGGCGTCGATGACAGCGCTCTTATGAATAATGTCGTCAAAGGTATATTTTGCCCGGAGTCCTTTTTCACTGAGACTCCGGCGGATTTGATTTTCCAGCTTCTGTATTTCAGTTATATCAGATAAGGTAATCACGACGCCGGAAATGTTGTTATTGACTACCACGGGAACAAAGGAGGCAGATACGGTAAGGTTGCTTTTGGGGATGGTAAGAATGCTGCCGTTTATTTCCTGTCCCCCCTTTAAAACCTCGCTAAAGGATTTGTAGAGATAGGGAAGGGTGGTCCGCAGAGACCTTGACAGCAGGCTGATATTGTTGTTCATGGCTTTGACCACCCGGTTGCGTACTCGTATGGTACCGGTGGAATCAATATACAGGATGCCGTCCTTGGACGCGTATATGATGGTCTTATAGGTCTCGGCGACAATTCGTTCGATCTGTATTTGTTCGACCGTGCGTATGGCCTCATTGATTGCCTGAAGGATGGTATCCTCTCCGGTTCGTATCAGGCGGGATGGGATGCCATGTTTTTCAGCCAGCTCTACAGCGGAGTATCCTCCGATTAGCGCGTCACATCCATGGGCGACGGCCTCGTCTATGCTGGCTTCCAGGTCCTTATGATTACTGGCCGGATAAATTTCCACTTCGCACCCTAGCAGCTTGCATATGTCGGAGGCTTCGTATATTTTTCCGTAAAATCCGCAGATGGCAATCTGTGTGGAATTAAAATCTTTGCGGCATTCAGCGACCGTGCGTATGATATCATAACCGGAAATGGCCAGGTCGATAACGGGAGTCTGGGGATGCATGGCTTTCAACTGTTTGGCACTGAACCCCCGGGCGATGACAGCATCGTAGCTTCCTGCATTAATCCGTGAAATCTGGTCAACTGTCAATACCTGTATGTTGGCGGAAATTCGTTTGTTTTCAGGATGGTTGTCTAAGACATACTCAACCTTTTCCCGAAGTTCGGGATATGGTACAATGAATAGTATATGAATCATGGCGGGCCTCCTATGGCGGATGGTACAGTTGCTGCTGTTTCGATTCTACAATAATGCAACAGTTTGGTCAACGGTTTTGCAACATATAAGGATGAATAATAAAGCAGGAAGGTTGTGATTTATGCTGGCATGAAATTTGCTGGTATTATTGTATAATATATCTTTTCATGATGACAGGAGGTAAACTATGCCGATATTCGGATGTGTAGCCGATGATTTTACAGGTGCCAGCGACGCAGCTTCGTTTTTGGTAAAGGGAGGCATGTCGGTCCAGCTCTTTAACGGGATTCCGGCAAAAGAAAGCAGGATTGCGGAGGGAATACAGGCCATTGTGATAGCGCTTAAATCCAGAACCCAGGATACCGGGGAAGCAGTGGCGGATACCATGCGGTCCCTTGGCTGGCTGAAGGAGCAGGGCGTAGAGAAATTTTATCTGAAATACTGTTCCACCTTTGACTCTACTCCGGAGGGAAATATTGGTCCTGTTGCGGACGCCGCCATGGAATTCCTTGGGGTGTCCTATACGGTACTGTGTCCGGCCCTGCCTGTCAACGGGCGTGTGGTAAGAAACGGGGAACTGTATGTTGGCGGTGTGCCTTTGCATGAGAGCCCCATGAAGAACCATCCTCTGACTCCCATGTGGGACTCCAGAATCGCCGGCCTGATGAAGCCCCAGAGCAAGTACCCATGTGTGGAGCTCTGGGAGGAGCAGATGGACAGGCCGGCAGATGAAATCCGTGCCATGCTTACGGAACAGGAGGACAGGCAGGAGCATTTCTATGTGATACCGGATTACCGGGATATGGAGGATGGGGAACGGATTGTGGAACTGTTCGGGGAGCTGGCCCTGCTGACAGGCGGAAGCGGGATTCTGGAGCCGCTGGCAAAACGGCTGAGCAGCCGTCAGGAGATGCTGCCGGAGCTTGATATTCAGGCAGAGGGATCCGCCATTCTGCTTGCGGGAAGCTGTTCCAAGGCTACCCTGGGGCAGATTGACTATTTCCGGGCCCACGGCGGACTCAGCTATAAGATGGACCCTGTGGCCATGCTTGAGGGCAGGGAGACTTTGGAGGACGCGTGGAAGTTTGTGAGAGAAAACTGGGGAATTCCGGTGCTGGTGTACAGCTCTGATACAGCCCGAAATGTGAAGGAAGTTCAGCAATACGGGCAGGAGCGCGTGGCAGAGATGCTGGAACAGGCAGCCGCCAAGCTGGCGGAGCGGGCAGTGGCCCATGGAATCAGGAGAGTGGTGGTGGCAGGGGGAGAGACCTCCGGTGCGGTGACAAAACGCCTGGGATTTTCTTCCTACCAGATTGGCGCCAGCGTGGCGCCCGGAGTGCCGGTCATGGTGCCCATGGAGAATGAGACGCTTCGCCTTGTATTAAAGTCCGGGAATTTCGGGCAGGAAGAGTTTTTTGTAAAAGTGTTGGAGATGACGCGGATGGAGGAAGGAAAATGATGGACAAGGAATTGGCTCAGAAATTAAAGGACGCGGTCTGGATTGGAAGGAGTCTGTTTGAGAGGAACAAGACAGCCGGTTCATCGGCTAATATGAGTTTTTTCCATGATGGAAGGATGTACATCAGCCAGAGCGGAAGCTGCTTTGGAACCCTGAAAGAGGATGAATTTGAAGTCATGGATATCAACGGAGAATGCCTGAGCAGCGGCAAGCCCAGCAAGGAATGGCCCCTGCATTTGAAGGTATACCAGAAAAAGCCGGGAACAGGCGCGGTCCTGCATACTCATGGCACCTATGGGGTGCTGTGGAGCTTTGTGCCGGCTGAGGACGAAACAGACGCAATCCCGGACCATACCCCGTATCTGAAGATGAAGCTGGGTAAGGTGGGGCTGATTCCCTACGAAAAGCCAGGCTCCCAGGCACTGTTTGACGCTTTTGGGCAGCGTGTGATGGACAGCGACGGCTATCTGCTGAAGCAGCACGGGGCAGTGGTGCCGGGAAAAAATCTGATGGACGCTTTTTACTGTCTGGAAGAGCTGGAGGAAAGCGCCAGGATTGCCTGGATGCTGAGGGAGGCCGGACTGAGATAGCAAAATATAAGGGCTGGCAGTATGAGTATGTTGAGACAATCGCGGCTGACATGATTCCGGAATTGAACATCCTTCTGGCCGAGGATAATGACCTGAATGCGGAGATAGCCATTGAGCTTCTGAAGACAAAGAGAGCCAGTGTGCACAGGGCGGAATATGGAAAACGGGCTGTGGAATTGTTTGTCCGGAACAGCCCCGGGACCTATCAGGCTATTCTCATGGATATCCAGATGCATGAGATGAACGGCCTGGAGGCCTGCCGGGCCATCCGGGGGATGCAGAGACAGGATGCCTCTTCCATCCCTGTCATAGCTATGACGGCTAATTCCTATCAGGAGGATGCGGGTGCGGCAGCAGAGGCCGGGATGGACGGCTTTGTGACCAAGCCGGTGGATGCGGAATATCTCTGCCAGGTGTCAGAACGTGCCCAGAGACTCGGGCAACCGGCGGAAGGCAGCAGGCTGATTGAGGACCGCCAGCGACTTCATGCCGCTTTCCGTATCCGGATTGCCGGGCAGTGATGCGGAGGTGATGCAGCTGTTGTCGTAGGTCCTGAAGAAGTATTCCCTGGAGGAAAGGTTAATGAAGGCCGTGTATTGGGTATAATCCGGCGTATTCCGGCCGGTGATGACCGGGCCCTTTGGTATGCTTACACTTTCCATTATATGGAAACAGGTCAGCGCTGCTTCCTCCCTGCCTGCCGGAATGTGTGTGTGGGTCTTTAGAAAGGCAGTCCTGACAAACCTGGAAGGAGGCGTGTAATCCCCGGGCAGTCCAAAGCTGCCGACGCCCTGTCCTAAGGGGGTCAGCTCCAGGCTGCCCCAGGTCTGAGACTGATTCTGGGAGGCGGAGAGATTCATGTAATTGCGCAGGTTGGTCAGGTGCCACTGGAAGTCAGGACTGTTGGAGAGGACGCCTATGGGGTTATCCATGAGATGCAGGCCGTCGGCTGTCTTTTCAATGACCATGGATTTGCCGGTCCTGTCCGCCACAAGCCAGTGGAGCGGGGCGATGGTTCCGGTTATGGAGTCTTGGGCTCCAACGATTCGGATGGTGCGGAGAATGAATGCGGCTTCCTCTACGGATGCGCTTAAGCCTAAGAGAAATCCGGTGAGCTCCAGGGCTGTGACGGCAGGTCTGGACGGATCCTCAGGGTCCGGGGAATCATACCGGGCATAGCCGGGGAAATAGAGGACAGCCGCCCCGAACCCCATCTCATTGACCCCGTCTGCAAAGACCACAGGGGATATGTCCTGCCCGATTCCCATGAAACGGTAACGGTTGCGGACCTGGTGGGTGTTCATGATATTATTCCATTGAAAGCCTTTGGGAACCACATACAGTTCAGGCTCAAGGGGATAGGAAAAATCCATGGTCCGTCCAAAATAAATGTCCCCCTGGGACGTCTGGGTAACCATAGCTGTGCACATGGGCAAAACCCTCCTTTATGCTAAGTTTGCAGAAGTTATGGTTATGTATATTCCCTTTGGAGGAGGAACATTCTCTTTTATAGGTTCTTTGTGCTGATACAACAGCGCCGTAAGGCGGGATGCGATAAATGTCCCGCCTTTTAACTTGTCTTTTCACCCGGGGCTGGTTATAATAAAATGAAATCGGAACACGGAATCACCGCCTGTGCGAAAAGGGAAGAAATTGACGCTATTTCCAAGGCAGTGACCCATTACGCGTTCAGTTACGGCCCGGTTGAGGACATGCATGCCATTGGGCAGCTGCCCTTCTGGATATTCTGGATTTGAGAGACAGGGCAACCCATCCGCCGAGACAGTCCGCGCACCGAAGCCATTGCCTTCCGGGTTTATTGGGCGGCCTGTGCATTTTACGTATTGTCCGCCACTGATTTTTGACAGTACTTTCTGGATACCGCGTACGCGCCCACCCAGCCCGCGAAGGCACCCAGGGTCAGGATAATAAGGAGAATCCAGGCCGTATTGTAGGAGCCGCTGGTGTCATATACGGCTGCCACCATGAGCGCTCCCAGGGAAAGGCCGATTTGTGTAAAGCTGTTGGCGATTCCGTATGCCTCGCCGTATTTTTCAGCGCCAAAGATGGCGGAGGTAATAAGAGGAGGGGTCACGGTGCCGATGGCATCTCCCAGGCCGAAAAGGAAGGCCATGATGTAGAGCATGCTGATATTCCGCCCAAAAAGGATGAAGATAAAGGAGAGGGCAAAGGTGATGCATCCAAAGGCAGTGCTGACCACAACTCCGAACCTGTCATTGAGCCATCCCAGAACCAGCTTGCCGAAAATACCAATCATGGAATACATGGAGATGATTAAAGCCTGTACCTGGGGGCCCTGAAGTTCCTCGATAGCCGGAGGGAAGTGGCCCAGGGAGCCGGTATTAATCAGTCCGTTGCACAGCATGCCGAAGATGAAAAGGATGAAGAACAGCTTTGTCCTAGATTCTTTCACGCTGAGCGGAAATACAATGTCTGCCTTTTTGGGAATACGTTTGGAGGCGGCATCCTGTATGGCGGCATCCTCGCTGCCGTAGGGTAAGAGTCCCATGTCCTCCGGACGTTTCCTGAGGATGAACAGGGCAGCGGGAAGGGCCAGTACCAGGATAATGAGAGCCATGATTCGATAGGTGCTCCTCCAGCCATAGGCCCCCAGCAGCCATGTAATGACAGGGCTGAAGATGGTGCCGCCCACGCCGATTCCTGCCATGGCTATGCTCATGGCAAGTCCTCTCTTTTTGACAAACCAGTTGGTAATCATCATGCTTACCGGAATCAGGGAGGCGTTTAAGAAGAAAATACCGGTAAAAAAGGAGGAAATGTATAGATGAATTACGTTGGTGGCAAGGGAGAAGGAAGCGTAGGAAAGGACAAAGCCAATAATGCTGACGGTCTGAATCCGTTTCATGTTGCCTCTTGCAAGTCTGGCCGACACAATGGGGGACAGGAAGATACCCAGACCCTGGAGAATGGTATTGGCCAGGGTAAAGGCGCTTCTGGAAATCTGAAGCTCACCCGTGACCTGAATCAGAAATTTATTGCTGAGCGCCATGATGGGGGGCACCATGGTACATGTAATCATGAGACATCCAAAAACAACAAACCAGCCATAATATATTTTTTTGCGTTCCATTATGCGTTCCTCCTGTTCAGCCAGTTAAATGCACAGGCTGCGTGTACTGCGGCCCCGTAGGGCATGACGGTTTCATCAAATAATACGCCCGGATTGTGGTGCTGGACCGTGCATCCATCCACCCCGCATCCTATCATGAAGTAGACAGCAGGGACCTTTTCGGACACGCGGGCAAAGTCATCAGAAGGTGTGACGGAGTAATCCGTATGTTTAATGAAATCTGGCGCCACCTCGGCGGCATATTCTGCCAGCTCCCTGGTAAGGTCCGGGTCAGAGTAGGTGGAGGGCACATCGGAGAGGGCTTCGTATTCAACCGTCACTCCAAAGACCTTTCCCATGTATTCTGTAATCTCATGCATCCTTTTTACCAGCCTGGCGCGCAGATCCTTATTATAGGTACGCAGGGTGCCCATAAGCACGGCGCTGTCAGGAATAATGTTGGATGTGGATCCTGCATTAAACGCGCCCAGAGTAAGGCTTGCCTTCTCGCCCGGGTCGCATTCCCTGGCTATGAGATTCTGGAAGGCGCTGTAAATATGGAAGCCAACATTGATGGGGTCAATACCCATATGGGGCATGGCGCCATGACAGCCCACGCCTTTTACCGTGATTTTAAAACCGTCGCAGGAGGACGTCATGAAGCCTGTGCCATAGTTGAGGGAGGGAACCGGGGTATCTAACATCACATGCATGCCCATGGCGGCATCCACTGTGGGATTGGAAAGAAGCCCGGCCTTAATCATGTTTTCGGAACCCGTAAAGACCTCTTCCGCCGGCTGGAACATCAGCTTGACGCTGCCGCAGAGCTCATCCCTGCGCTCGTACAGAATCTGGGCAGCCGCAAGAAGCATGGCGGTATGTATGTCATGGCCGCAGTTGTGGGCCGCGTCCGTGACCGTCTGAAAGGGAAGGCTGTTGGATTCTTTCATGGGGAGCGCGTCCATGTCAGCCCTGAGGAGAATGGTCTTGCCGGGGCGGCTGCCCTCAATCAGGGCAGTGACGCCCGAGTCGCAGATTTCATGTGGGGATAGCCCAATGGAAGCAAGCCGTTCCATGACATACTTGGTTGTGCCGGGCAGGTGCTCTCCCGCTTCGGCGTGCTGATGCAGGTAGCGCCGGTCCTTTTGCATCTGAGGTTCAAGTTCCGTTGCTCGTCGTAAGAATTGGTTCATCGTGGTGCCCTCCTTGAGTATAAAAAGACTATATAAAGACATGTCTTTATTATGGCAAAAAAGACCATACATGTCAAGAGGGTAAAAAGATTTATATGCATAATTGACAAAAAACAAGAGATTTTTTTCATTTGTAGGATGCGGATTTCCCGCTGCTATGTTAAGATAGGAGACAGAGCAGTTTGGGGAGGAAGGAAATTGAAGAGGAAGATTGCAGTCATCGCAACAGAATATATAAAAGAGTTTCTCCAGTCTATGCTTGCGGACCGGGACTTTGATTATTGCATATTTACGTATAAGACATTTTCGGATATACAGCATATCCATAAAAATGTTACGGAGGAGTTTGACGGCATTCTAACCTCCGGCAGTTTTCCTGCGCATATGATACATCTTTATTATAAAGAAGAGAAACGCCCTATCTGTTTTTTCAACACGGATGAGGCTGCCCTGTACCGTTTATTCCTGCAGCTGTTAAATGAGAACAGGAACCTGGATTTTACTAGAGTTTACGCTGATATTGTGGAGATCTTCGGAGTGGGCCTTAAGGATTTTGTGGAGGGGCGCAGCCCTATGCCTGATATCCGGGAGCTTTC
>ENA-OQCB01000665-OQCB01000665.1-human-gut-metagenome-genome-assembly--contig:-NODE-665-length-15710-cov-5.525188_pt1 | contig 15710 bp, 16 predicted proteins | sample MGYA00242493_ERZ504568 | MGnify/ENA primary metagenome ERZ504568 (study PRJEB26092, sample SAMD00036229) | human gut metagenome | host: Homo sapiens | study: EMG produced TPA metagenomics assembly of...
CAGTGTTTTGTCTGTTCTGCGATTTGGCTGCCAGGACCGTCTTTGCGCCCACGGAACTCAGCATCAGCTCCGTGACGGCTGTATTCGGCGCGCCCGTGGTCATCTACATGATGGTGCATAACCGGAAGGGTATGCAGTGAAATGATGGAAAGATGCAGGTAAGATGCAGGAGAAATGCGGGTGAACTGCAGGAGAAATGCAGGGAAAGAGCAGAAGAAATGCAAGCGAAATGGAGAGGCGGATTTCATGGCAGAAGATTACATATGGACAGAAAATATGACCGTCGGATACGGCAAAACGCCTCTGATACGGCAAATCGGGATTCATGTTAGGGCGGGCGAAATCGTGACGCTCATCGGGCCAAACGGGGCTGGTAAATCCACCATTCTGCGAAGCGTAATACGGCAGCTGGGACTGCTGGAAGGGGACCGTATACCTGGATGGCATGCCCATGAAGGGGATGGGGAGAGGAGATTGCAAAGAGGATGTCCATTCTGATGACAGAGCGGATTCACCCGGAGCTTATGACCTGTGAGGATGTGGTAGGCACAGGCCGCTACCCATATACCGGAAGGATGGGCCTACTGACGGCAGAGGACAGAGGAAAGGTCAGGGAGGCCATGGAGCTGGTCCATGCGTGGGATCTTGCTTCCCGGGATTTTTCGCAGATAAGCGACGGGCAGAAGCAGCGCATTCTTCTGGCCCGGGCCATCTGTCAGGACCCCAGTGTCATTGTCCTGGACGAGCCCACCTCCTTCCTGGATATCCGGCATAAGCTGGAGCTTCTGACCATTTTAAAGGACCTGGTACGGAGGAAGAAGGTAGCGGTGCTCATGTCCCTTCATGAGTTGGACTTAGCGCAGAAATTATCGGATTATATTGTCTGCGTAAAGGGGGAATACATTGAGCGGTGCGGGACCCCGGAAGAGATTTTCACCTCCTCCTATATTACCGGGCTGTACGGAATCACCAAAGGCAGCTATTATGCGGAGTTTGGATGCCTGGAGATGGAACCGGTGAAGGGTAAGCCTCAGGTGTTTGTCATAGGCGGAAACGGAAGCGGGATTCCGGTTTACAGGAGACTGCAGCGCATGGGAATCCCATTTGCGGCAGGCATTCTCCACGAAAATGATGTGGATTACCCCATTGCCAGGGCGCTGGCCTCCCAGGTGATATCGGAAGCGCCTTTTGAACCGATTCGGGAAGAGACCTATGACCGCGCGGCGGAGGTTTTGGCGTCCTGCGGTCAGGTTATCTGCTGTCTGAAGGAATTTGGGACTTTAAACGATATGAACAGGAAACTGGCTGAGCTGGGAAGGGATAAGCAGGGAACTGACTTGCTGGTATAATCTAATCCACCTTTAACTGCAGCTCCGTCACCTGTTCCTCCACATGTTTTGTGGTATGGACGTCTATCCACAAAAGCTCCAGCAAGGGTCCCCGTATATTCATGGAATGTTCCCTGGCATAGTCCAGGAGCCGGGGAACATAGGTCCTGGTCTGGCGGAAGTTGCCGCTGTAGCAGACCGACAGATAGGCACCCTCCCCGATGCAGTGCTCGCCGTCAGGGTGAAGGATGAACACCGCGTCATACTGCTGGCATCGTCCGTCCATGGCATCAGACAGGCTGATAAAGGAGCCCATCTGGTTGTTGCCTATGATATACTGCCTGCCCGGTCCAAAGGAGACCAGCTGTTTAATGAGAATATCCATTTCTTCGTCCGTCTCGTAGCTCTGCATGATCCGGTGGCAGGCGCGGGGCGGCATTTCTTTTAATGTGATGGTCCCGAGAGGGAGTCCCCGTGCCTGGGAAATGGTTTCCCTTCGGGTGATGATATTGTCCCGGAGGGATTTAAGCCGTTCAATGTGCCGGTCAATCACATCCATCTCCTTCTGGAACAGTTCCAGGGAGGAATCAATGCTTCGGTTCTCAATATATGCCTTTATCTGCTCCATGGAAAATCCCAGTTCCCGCAAATCGCGGATAACATTCAGGCACCACAGGTCCTCGGTGCGGTAAATGCGGTATCCGTTAGGCGCCCGGCGGGGGACCAGTATGCCCAGCTCCTCATAGTAGCGCAGTATATCCGTGCTTATGTTATAAAGGGAGGCAATCTCCCCGATTTTATAGAATGTTGACATGAATCTTCTCCCAAATATGGTAATATTTACTGTTTACCTTGGTATTATACCAAGGTTTATGATGGGAATGCAAGCAGAGCAGCAAAGTCATCATAAAGGAGTTGTATCATGAATTTAGAGGGAATGTCACTGAAGAAAAAGTTCTGGAGGTTTGTATGGCCTTCCGTGGTGGCCCAGTGGATCTTTGCGTTATATACCATGGTGGATGGAATGTTTGTGGCCAGGGGCGTGTCTGAGGTGGCCTTGTCGGCTGTGAATATTGCCTCTCCCTTTGTAAACTTCCTGTTTTCTGTTTCCATATTATTTGCCGTGGGCACGTCCACCGTGGTGGCCATTTTCCTGGGGCAGGGCAGGCAGCGGGAGGCTAATCAGGCCAACACTCAGAATATGGTGGTGACAGGAGTCTTATCCCTGTTTATCATGCTCATGGTGCGGCTGTGCCTGGACCCTATTGTAAGCTTTCTGGGAGCCACACAGAGCACGCAGGAGTATGTAAAGCATTATATTTTATCCCTTCTGCCCTTTACATGGTGGTTCATCATATCATATACATTTGAGACATTGGTAAAGACAGACGGATTTCCCCGGTTTGCGGCTGTGGCTGTGGCCTCGGGCGCCCTGGTAAACTGTGTGCTGGATTATCTGTTTGTCATGGTGTTTCACTGGGGCATTGGGGGAGCCGGGGGAGCCACGGGACTTTCCCAGATGGTTCCGGTATTCCTGTATCTGAAACATTTCCTGGGGCCAAAGGCAACCATTCGCTTCGCCAGGCCGGTTTGGGACTTGGGACAGTTTATCCGGGTGGTGAAGATTGGCCTGTCCTCCGGTTTTACGGAGCTGTCAGCGGGCTTCACGGTATTTATGTTCAACCATGCCATTCTGCGGTATATCGGTGAACAGGGAGTGGTGAGCTACACAATCATCGCATATGTGAATACCATCGTGGTCATGTCCATGGCGGGAATCGCTCAGGGCATCCAGCCTTTAATCAGCTTTCATTACGGCAGACAGGAGCGGGATGTATGCAGCAGGCTTTTGAAGTATTCACTGACAGCGTCCGTGGGCGTGGCGGGAATAGCCTTTCTCTCTTCCATGGCAGGTGCTGACCGGCTGGTGGATATTTTTATCTCTGAAAAGCTGGAGGGGCTCAGACAGTATTCCGCCGCAGTATTCAGGATATTCAGCCTGTCGTTTCTGGTGGTGGGATTTAATATTACAGGGGCAGGGTATTTTACAGCCATTGAGCGGCCGAAGGAGTCTCTGATTATCTCTTTGGGCAGAGGTATGGTTATCATAGCGGCCGCATTGGCAGTCTGTATTGGCGTGGGGGGAGGAGAAGGCATCTGGTGGGCGCCTGCTGTATCAGAGCTGATGTGCCTGGGCGTCACCCTGATTCTGGTATATTTGTATACAAGAAGGGAAACGTTTAAATGCATATCTTGAAAAGGCAGAGTATCCTGTGCTAGAATGAAAAACAGAGGTATTAATTGCCCTTTGCCTCCATATATGGTACCATATTTAGTGTTTCGGACAAAACACCAGGTATGAAAACAGAAAGAGGAAAGAAAAATGGGAAAACTCTATGGAATCGGCGTAGGACCGGGAGACCCGGAACTGCTTACTTTAAAAGCGCACCGCATTCTCAATGCGGCGGATGTGATTTTTTGTCCTGAAAAGGAGGCCGGGGCAGGCAGCTTTGCCTTTGATATTATACAGGGACTTTTGGAGGACACAAAGGCGGAAATCGTAAATTTAGTTTATCCGATGCATTATCACGGCAGGCAGTTGCGCGAAATGTGGAAGCAGAACGCGGGTTGTATCGCGCAGTATTTAAATGGGGACCGTACCGGCGCCTTTATTACGCTGGGAGATCCGGCGGTTTACAGTACATTTATGTATACCCTTCCCTACATAGAGGAAGCGGGCGTGGAGGTGGAGGTAGTGCCCGGCGTCACTTCCTTCTGCGCTGTGGCTGACTCCATGAAAATACCCCTGGTGGCCTGGAATGAGGACCTGGTGGTAGCGCCTGTGCGTAAAAACAGCAGTGAGGATTTGGGGAGGGTGCTCAGGGAACATGACAATGTGGTCCTGATGAAACCGTCCACGGATCCGCAGGCCCTGCTGAAGGCTCTTAAGGAGAACCATCTGGAGGACAGGTTTGTGCTGATTACCAAGACAGGCACAGGGGAGGAGCGTCTGGTGACTGACTTTGAGGAGCTGGAGCGGTATGATATACCGTATCTTTCCACGGTCATCATTAAGAAGCAGGGGAGGCAGTAATGATTCTATGTAATGACCTGCATAAACAGTTCGGTGATGTGGAAGCGGTGAAGGGCGTCTCCATGAAGATTCCCGACGGGATGTTTTTGGGCCTGCTGGGACCAAATGGGGCCGGAAAGACAACGCTGATGCGGATAATGACCGGACTTCTGGCGCCGGATACAGGCACCGTGGCCTTTGACGGACAGGTGATGGACCGGAATGCCGTGGCTGTAAAGCAGGCCATTGGCGTAACCAGCCAGCATGTCAACCTGGACAAGGAATTGACTGTGGAAGAAAATATGGAGTTTGCGGGCCGCCTTTACCGGATGGGAAAGGCGGATATTGACGCGTCCGCGGACCGTCTCCTGTCCTTCCTTGGACTGGACAGCGTCCGAAAAAGGGTGACTCAGAACCTGTCAGGAGGAATGAAGCGTAAGCTGATGATTGCAAAGTCCCTGATTCATAATCCCAGATACTTATTTCTGGACGAGCCAACGGTAGGTATTGACCCCAATGCCCGCCGTGATATATGGGATTTCCTGCGCATGCAGCATAAGGAGGGAAAGACCATACTTCTGACCACCCATTATATCGAGGAGGCCCAGCATCTCTGCGATTATGTGATGCTCATTGACGGAGGAAAGATATTTAAGGAGGACACGCCAAAAGGACTGATTGATGAAATCGGACCATTTAAGGTGGAGTACGAAGACGGAGACAGGATGAAGGCTGAGTTCTTTCAGGACCTGCCCGCGGCCAAGGCCAGGGCCGGGGGGATTGACGCGCTGTGCAGCGTGCTTCCTTCCACACTGGAGGACGTATTTTTCCATTACACCAGCAAGGGGGTGGGAGGATGGAAATAACCACGATTTTGTGGCGGGAATGGCTGTTTCTTAAACGGAGGTTCTGGAGAGTCACATTTTCCCAGATGGTATCGCCGCTTTTGTATTTCGTGACCTTTGGGATGGGACTGGGCAGGGTGATGGAGATGGACGGAAAACCTTATCTCTACTACCTGATACCGGGACTTTTGGCCATGACCACCATGCGTAGCAGCTACACTTCGGTTTCCACCCGCATCAGCGTCATGCGTCTCCACGAAAAGAGCTTTGAGTGTTATCTGTATTCACCCACCCGGATGCATCTGCTGGCTATGGGACACATCCTTGCGGGAGCCCTCCGCGGCATGTATTCCGGCGTATTCATTGTACTGTTGGGAATCGTGTCAGGGGTCAGGCTGGCCATGAACGGGTGGCTGTTGACAGCCGTTATCCTGAATTCGCTGATTTTTTCCGCCCTGGGCTTTCTGGCGGCCATGATGATGGAAAGCCACTACGACATGAATAATTTTACGAATATTGTGATAACGCCCATGTCCTTCCTGTGCGGCACCTTCTTTTCCCTGGACGGCATACCGGAGGCCCTTAAGTGGGTGGTGAATATTATGCCGCTGACCCATACGACGCGTCTTATACGGGAAATTTCTTTTGGCGGCAGCGTCAGCCGGCTGTCCATGGCGGCGGCGGTGTTGTTCGCGGCGGCGCTTACCGGAGGCTGCGTGTGGGCATGTTACAGGGAAGCAAAAGCATAAAAACAGGAATTGTGGAAAGAACTATAATATTGAGGAAAATAGGTTGAAAACGAAAAAGAATGAACATGTGATAAAAGAGGTATATCCCGGCTCTATTGCGGAGGAGATGGAAATAGAACCAGGGGATATACTGGTTTCGATTAATAATGAAGTGATTGAGGATGTATTTGACTACAGGTATCTGATTAAGGATGAGTATATTGAGGTGGTCATAAGAAAACCGGACGGGGAAGAGTGGCTGCTGGAAATCGACAAGGAATATGACGATGACCTGGGGGTGGAGTTTGAAAACGGCCTGATGAGCGATTACCGTTCCTGCAGCAACAAATGCATCTTCTGCTTTATTGACCAGATGCCGCCGGGGATGCGGGAGACCTTGTATTTTAAGGATGACGATTCCAGGCTTTCTTTCCTGCAGGGAAATTACATTACCCTGACCAATATGAAGGAGAGGGACATAGAGAGAATCATCCGTATGCAGCTGGCCCCCATTAACATATCGGTACAGACTACCAACCCGCAGCTGCGGTGTAAAATGCTTCACAACCGTTTTGCGGGTGATAAGCTTAAGTATCTGCAAATGCTCTATGACGGCCATGTGGAAATGAACGGCCAGGTGGTCTGCTGCAAGAATGTAAACGACGGGGCGGAGCTTAAGAGGACCATTGAAGATTTATCTAAATATCTGCCGTTCTTAAGAAGTGTTTCCGTGGTTCCGGCAGGTATCACAAAATTCAGGGATGGATTGTTTCCCATTGAGTTATATACTAAGGAGGAAGCAGGCGCTGTCATTGATATGGTGGAAAGCCGCCAGCAGGAGTTTTATGACCAATACGGCCTTCATTTCATTCATGCCAGTGACGAGTGGTACATCACGGCGGGCAGGGATTTTCCTGAGGAAGAGCGTTATGACGGCTATATCCAGCTGGAGAACGGCGTGGGCATGATGCGTATGTTCATCAATGAATTCAATGAAGCCCTGGAGGATGTGGTCAGCGCGAGAGAGTATGAAGGGCTGGCTGAGACTGTTTCAAGGACGCTGACTATTGCCACGGGAAAGCTGACGTATTCCACCATCTGCGGCTTTGCGGAACAGCTGATGGCTGCATTCCCCCGTCTAACGGTTCATGTGTACTTTATAAGAAATGATTTCTTTGGGGAGACCATTACGGTATCCGGCCTCATAACAGGACAGGACCTGATAAGACAGTTAAAGGAACGGCAGGATGCGGGTGAGGATTTGGGAGAGGTACTGCAGATTCCTTCCAATATGCTGCGCGTGGGTGAACAGGTATTTTTAGATGATCTGACGGTCCAGGATGTGGAGCGGGAGCTGGGGATGAAGGTGGTGGCAGTGGAATCAGGAGGCAGGGAGTTCATTGACGCCATTTTGGATCCGGAATACAGAATGGAACGAAAGAATGATAATTTTGTGTATATCCGGGCCTATGACCGGAATAAGGAAACACAGTGACAGAGAACGGCCCGATATAGTTTAAAGCTATAGTTGCCCATAAAATTTACAAATTATCCCTTCTTTTTGTTTTGTGCTATGATTACTGCAATCAGGAATCATGACAAATCATAAATGATGACCAAGACTTATTTCAAAGAAGGGAACCAACAGATATGAAGACATCATCCTTGTTCAACCATAAAACCGTACTGTCCCTGGAGGTATTTCCTCCCAAGAGGACAGCGCCCGTTGACACGATTTACAATACGCTGGATGAGCTTAAGGGAATCACGCCTGATTTCATCAGCGTCACATATGGGGCGGGAGGCAGCGAGAACAGTCAGACAACGCTTAAGATTGCGTCTGCTATTAAGCATAAATACGGCATAGAGAGCGTGGCCCATATCCCGTGCCTGAACCTGACAAGGGAGGATGTCCTGTTGATTCTGGAACAGCTGAAGGAACAGAAAATAGAGAATATACTGGCCCTTCGGGGGGACCGCGTTCCGGACAGGGAGCCGGCAGGGGATTTCCGGTATGCGTCGGATTTGGTGGAGTTTATAAAGCTCCATGGGGATTTTAACATCATAGGCGCCTGCTACCCGGAAGGCCATCAGGAATCAGGCGGCCTGGTAAGGGATATGAAACACCTGAAGGACAAGGTGGACGCCGGCGTCAGCCAGCTCATCACCCAGCTTTTCTTTGACAACGAGTATTTTTACCGCTTCAGGGAACGGATGGATCTGGTGGGAATCCATGTTCCGGTGGAGGCCGGAATCATGCCGGTGGTCAACAAAAAGCAGATCGAGCGCATGGTATCCCTGTGCGGTGTCAAGCTGCCGAAAAAATTCATCTCCGTGATGGAGCGTTACGGGGATAACCCGATTGCCATGCGGGACGCGGGCATCGCCTATGCGGTGGACCAGATTGTGGACCTGGTGGCAGGCGGCGTGGACGGCATCCACCTGTACACCATGAACAATCCTTATATTGCTAACCGGATATACGAATCCGTATTCCGGCTGATGGCGTCTTAGCGCGTGGTTTGCTCTAAGGCTGTCCGCCAATCAGCCGGTTTAATTCCTCCAGATATTTCCTGGCAAACTGGCTGAGATGGATCCTGGGGTCCGCAATCCATCCGATGAGCATGTTATCCTCTGTTTCCAGAGGAACCGCCATGATGGAGTCGCCGTTCAGGTTGCGGTTTAAAATGCCGCTGCATATGGTATATCCGTTTAATCCGATGAGAAGATTGAACAGGGTGGCCCTGTCGCTGACATAAATTACTTTTTTTCTGGGTATGGTGCTGAGTATTTCCTCTGAGAAGTAAAAGGAGTTTTTTTCGCCTTGCTCAAAGGCCAGGAAGGGGTAATCCTCCAAATCCTCAATGGTAACGCGTTTCCTGGCTGACAGGGGATGGGATACGCTGATGAATACATGGGGGCTGGCCCGGAACAGGGGATGGAATACAAGACCGCTTTCTTTGAACAGCTTTTCCAGCACCTTCCGGTTAAAATCGTTGATATAAAGGATGCCCAGCTCACTCCTGTAATTCTTCACATCGTCGATAATCTCATAGGTGCGGGTCTCTCTCAGGGTGAATTCATATTCGTCCGTGCTCTGCCGGGATACCAGGTTGGCGAACGCATTGACGGCAAAGGCATAGTGCTGGGTGGATATGGAGCAGATACGCTTCACCGGTTTTTTGTTTGTGTAATGCTGTTCCAGCAGCTCGGCCTGCTCCAGCACCTGCCTGGCATAGGACAGGAATTCCATTCCCTGGGAGGACAGGGCAATACCCTTGGAGCTCCGGTTGAAGATGGATATGCCCATTTCCTTTTCCAGCTCCTTGACCGCGTTGGAAAGGCTGGGCTGGGTTATGAAAAGCTGCTTGGCCGCGTCGGAAATAGAGCCGCAGTTTACGATGGTTACAATATAGCGCAGTTGTTGTAGGGTCATGACAAATACCTCCATTGCATTTGATGCATGGAGGTATTTTAGCACGAAATGATATAGTTTGAAACTATGTCATTCCATATTTTGATGGTTTTTGCGGTATCATCCCGATTTCCGCCGGCCTGTATGTCCGCGGATTTAGGAACAGATGCCGCGAAAGGTCATGACGGTAAGGCGTCCGGCCTGGGACCGGACCCTCCCATGAGGAGATTTTATGGGAGAGGCGGAGTATTTCCGGGAGACGGCAAAGCTTGACACATGCCTGGGCAATGGCCTGCCGGATGTTTTCCATGGTGGCTGGTACGGATTGCGGGGTTATGGAAACAGCTGTATCGGAGAACAGCAGAACAGTCCTGTCCGGGACCATTCGGAATAAAAGTGCGGATTAAAAGTTTGTTAAAGTATGGGCCACCCCCCTTGTGTAATTCGGGCTTATCCAATATAATAGGCCGTAAACAGAGTTACATGAGGAGAAGACGGATTCCATGGACGGCGAATTCGGCGGCACTGCCCCGAAGCATAGACATTCGATACAATATACCACATAAGTGGGATGAGGCATGGCTTGCGCACAATTGGGTGCAGGCCGTGTCTTTTTGTTTTTTACCGGCATACCAATAATAGGGTGCGCCGGCCATGGATGTTATACCTGTCCGGACAGAAAGGAAGAAAATATGAAGACCGAAGCGAGAAAAATATTTATCATTAACTGTATGTATTTTACAATCCTGCTGCTGGCAGCCTTTGTCCTGCTGAAATACGGGCTGCCCATGGTGGCTCCCTTTGTCACCGCGTTCGTGATTGCGTATCTGTTAAGGAGGCCAATCTGTTTTGCGTCAGGCCGTCTGCGCATGAACAGGAGGGTTATGGCTATACTTATGGTGCTTCTGTTCTACAGTGCGGCGGGGCTGCTGTTTACCCTCCTCTGCGTCAAGATATTTTCTAACGGGAAATTGCTGGTGGCGAGCCTGCCCTCGGTTTACGCCAATTACGTGGAGCCGGTATTTACCGGAATTTTCAGCGGCATAGAACAGTCCCTTCTGCGCATGGATCCGTCTCTCCTTGGAACCTTAGAGGAGCTGGAAGGGCATTTTGTCCAGTCCGCGGGACAGATGGTATCAGGAATCTCCATGGAAGTCATGGGCTGGCTTTCCGGCTTCGCCTCATCTCTTCCCGGTATGTTTATCAATCTGCTGCTCATGGTCATTACCACCTTTTTCATTGCGGCTGATTATGAACTGCTGACCGGATTCTGCCTGCGCCAGCTGGGGGAACGGCCAAAGGAGGTTTTTATGGAGATACAGTCCTATGTGGCGGGCACCCTTTTTGTGTGCATACGCTCCTATGCCCTGATCATGACCATTACCTTTGTGGAACTGTCCATCGGCCTGACCCTGATTGGGGTGGAGAATTCTCTGGTCATCGCGTTTCTCATAGCTGTCTTTGACGTCCTTCCCGTGTTAGGGACAGGAGGAATCATGATACCGTGGACCGTCATCACCGCCCTTATGGGCAGCCACGGTCTGGCCCTGGGGCTTCTGGCGGTATATCTGGTGATAACGGTTGTACGCAATATTATAGAGCCTAAAATCGTAGGCAGCCAGATTGGCCTTCACCCGGTAGTGACGCTGGTGAGCATGTTTGTGGGAGTGCAGCTTCTGGGGGTACTGGGATTGTTTGGATTTCCCATTGGCCTGTCCCTGCTGCGCTACCTGAACGAGACAGGGGCCATCCGGCTGTTTAAGACCGCGTGAGGAGAATCGTAGCGGATATTCCATGAGGAAACAGATTTCCTTCCATCACATATTGCATCCCTGCCCTTATGCTTGGTATAATGGTAAAGATAAGCGGGGGAGGAAGGAATCGGTTATGACTGAGAAAGAACGGATGTTGTCAGAAACGCTTTATATTCCACAGGATGAGGAGCTTGCGGCGGACTGCGCCAGATCCAGGCGGCTGGTTCGGCTGATTAATGGGACCACGGAAGAACAGGCGGAGTACAGGGTGCAGCTTTTTAAGGAACTGTTTGGCAGGACAGGGGAAAATCTATGGGTGGAGCCGCCTTTTCACTGCGACTACGGCTGCCATATTTCTGTGGGTGAAAATTTCTATGCCAATTTTGACTGTATCATTCTGGATGTATGTGATGTGACCATCGGAGATAATGTATTCCTCGCCCCCAGGGTTTGTATCTATACCGCAGGGCATCCCATCGACGCCGGAGTACGCCGCAGACAGCTGGAATACGGAAAGAAGGTAGTGATTGGGAATGATGTGTGGGTGGGAGGAAATACCGTCATCAATCCCGGAGTCACCATTGGGGACAATGTGGTCATTGGTTCAGGTTCCGTGGTTACGAAGGACATTCCATCCGGCGTCATTGCGGCCGGGAACCCCTGCCGTGTCCTCCGGCCTGTTACAGAGGAGGATACCAGGTACTGGGAGGAGCTTGAAAGAGAATATCGAAGGGACAGAGGAGAGTAAAGACATGGAACAGGAAGGCCAGAAGCATCAGCGCCGTGTGCGCTACAAGGGAACGCATCCCAAACGTTACGAGGAAAAATACAAGGAGCTCCAGCCGGAAAAGTACCCGGAAACCGTGGCAAAGGTCATCCAGAAGGGAAGTACCCCGGTGGGTATGCATATCCCTATCATGGTAAATGAGATACTGGATTTTCTACAGATACAGCCGGGTCAGACCGGTCTGGACGCCACTCTGGGATACGGGGGCCATACCGGCAGGATGCTGGAGCGCCTGGAGTCAAAGGGGCATATCTACGCTCTGGATGTGGATTCCATTGAGATGGAAAAGACCAGGAAGCGGCTTGAAAATAAGGGCTATGGGCCGGAGATACTTACCATCCGGAAGCTGAACTTTGCCAATATAGACCAGATAGTCCGGGAATCGGGGCCCCTGGATTTTGTGCTGGCGGATTTGGGCGTGTCATCCATGCAGATTGATAATCCGTCCAGAGGTTTTTCGTTTAAGAAAGAAGGGCCCCTGGATCTGCGTCTGGACCCGCTTAAAGGGGAGCCTGCATCTGAGCGGCTTAAAGGTCTGACCCGGGAGGAATTAACAGGCATGCTCATAGAGAATTCCGACGAACCCTATGCGGAGGAGATTGCCCGCGCGGTTATGGGTGAAATCAAGCGGGGAAGGGAGGTTGCCACAACCACCAGGCTATATGAGATGATAGACAGGGCACTGGCGTTTATTCCGGAGGAAGAACGGAAGGAGGCAGTGAAGAAGTCCTGCCAGAGAACATTCCAGGCTCTGCGCATTGATGTGAACAGCGAGTTTGAGGTGTTGTATGAATTCCTGGACAAGCTTCCGGGCGTATTAAAGCCGGGAGGACGGGCAGCTATCCTGACCTTCCATTCCGGAGAGGACAGGATCGTGAAGAAATCATTTAAGGAAATGTACAGGGCGGGGCTTTACAGCCAGGTTGCCACGGATGTGATCCGCCCTACGGCAGAGGAGCGCAGGATGAACAGCCGCGCTCATTCCACGAAAATGCGGTGGGCCGTTAAGGCGTGACATAGCACGAATGCAGGGAGGTATCATAATGAAAGCTTTATTTATAGGGGGAACAGGAACCATCAGCACGGCCGTGACAGAGCTGGCCAGGGAGAGAGGCTGGGAGGTTGCCCTTCTCAACCGGGGCTCCAAACCGGTGCCGGAGGGAATGGAATCCATTGTTGCGGACATTCACGACGAGGAAGCGGTGGCCCGCATAGTGGAGGGCAGGACATATGACGTGGTGGCCCAGTTCATTGCGTATGGGGCGGAGGATGTGGAACGTGACATACGGCTCTTTCAGGGAAGGACGAGGCAATATATTTTCATCAGCAGCGCGTCCGCGTACCAGAAACCCATGGCAGGCTGTCCCATAACGGAGAGCACGCCTTTAATCAATCCCTATTGGGAATATTCCCGCAAAAAGATTGACGCGGAGGAGGTGCTGACGGCAGCGTACCGCAGGAACGGATTCCCTGTCACGATTGTGCGCCCCAGCCATACATATGATGGCAAAAAGCCGCCGGTGGCCATCCATGGTGATAAGGGAAACTGGCAGATATTAAAGCGGATACTGGAGGGAAAGCCAATCATCATACCAGGGGACGGCACCTCCTTGTGGACCCTGACCCATTCCACTGATTTTGCCAGGGGGTATGTGGGCCTTATGGGCAATCCCCATGCCATAGGCAATGCCTACCATATTACCAGCGATGAGTCCATGACATGGAACCAGATTTATGAAACGCTGGCAGAGGCATTGGACAGGCCTCTTAACGCCCTTCATGTGGCGTCTGATTTTCTGGCAGAGCATGGAAAGGAATACGATTTTGAAGGCCAGCTTCTGGGGGATAAGGCGTGTACGGTCCTGTTTGACAATACGAAAATCAAGAGGGCGGTGCCTGATTTTGTATGCAGGGTATCCATGGCAGAGGGGATTAGAAGCTCGGTCCGCTATATGATGGACCATCCGGAGAGTCAGACCCCGGACTCTCAGTTTGATGCGTGGTGTGACCGGATAGCAGGGGCATGGAAGGCTGCGGACGAGGCATTTGGAAAATAGGGATTGATTGGGAAACAGTCGGATGTATCGGCAGGAAAAGCGGATAAACGGCAGGAGGTCCGGGATAAATGGACGGGTGTACATGGTGTCTGTGCAATGAAAAAATGAAGAAATACCACGATGAAGAATGGGGTGTCCCTCTGCATGATGACCACAGGCAGTTTGAGTTTCTTATAATGGAAGTCATGCAGTGCGGGCTGAACTGGAACATGATGATACAGAAGCGGGAAATCTTCCGCCAGTGTTTTGACGGGTTTGATTACGACCGGATTGCGGTGTATACAGAGGCGGATATTGAACGGATTCTGTCCTGTGAAGGAATGATTAAATCCCGCAGAAAGGTAGAGGCTGTCATTCATAATGCCAGGTGTTTTCAGAAGGTCAGGGAGGAATACGGCTCATTCAGTTCGTACATATGGAGCTTTTCCAGGGGAAAAACCATTCTTTATGCAGGCCATCAAAAGGGAAACATTCCGGCCTGTAACGCCTTGTCCCGGCAGGTCAGCCAGGAGTTAAGGAAACGTGGATTTAAGTATCTGGGGCCGATAACGGTTTACTCTCATCTCCAGGCCTGCGGCGTGATTAATGACCATGTGGAGGGATGTTTCCGGTATCGTGACATTGTGGAGCATTATCCCACCGTGAAGAAGCGGGAAAAGGAGTAGGATGCATATATAACAGTTATCTGTAATGTGGCGATAAAAGGGATTCCGGGCTCTGGGGCCGGGAATCCTTTTTGCTTGTCCGCGTTGGCTTTTGCGGTCTCCGGCCGGAAGTATTCCTCTTACACATGCGACAGAAAAGCTTTAACTGAAATTAAGAAAGACGAAAAGAACAAAGACGAAAAGAACAAAGACCGCGTGCGCGCTACCATAGAATTATCAGAGGTGCCAGTACACTTGATGGCCAGTACGCTGGCGCCGCGTGAAGCGAGAAGGAGACTATTATGAAAATGAGATGGCGTGTGGCGGCGGACAGGCGTACCCTTATCTGTTCTGGGAAGGAGAGGACCGCACAGAGTATGACATGACTAAGGGGTTCGTGGTTCCGGGAAGTGAAACAGAGTCATTTCTCAGGGAAAAGCTGGAGTTTTTGGGGCCGAAATAAAAGGAGCGTGAGGAATTCATCCAATACTGGCTGCCCGGAATGAAGGGCAGTCCTTACAACCTGATTACATTCCAGAAGGAAGCCTATGAGGAGACGGCCAGACTTCATATTTCGCCAAAACCGGACAGCATCCTCCGGGTATTCATGGTATACACACCGCTGGCTCAGCCCGTCCAGGTGGAGGAACCGGAGTTAAATGCGTTTGAGAGGAAGGGCTTCACTGCGGTGGAGCGGGGAGGAAAGGAGATTTTGGCAGAATGGTAGTAAAACCTGTTGTCACTATAAGAAAACCGGATATCCCGCCGGGGCTGACATACAGTCCTGTCCTGAACTGCTTAAAAGAGTGCCGGACATTGCATATGCGGTTTTGGACCGTTCCGGCACCCAGGCGTGTTACAGGGCATTTCAGGATATCTGAAATGTGCGCATGACAGTGTACTGTACGTATGACAGGCCTTGCGGCTCCCATGACAGCCGCAGGGCAGAGCGGCAGTACCTATTGACTTTTAAAATGAGCCGTAGTATACTTGTCCCAACAATGAAAAGGGGTGCTGGAGTGGAATCCGGCTGAGATGGAATATGTTCTGAACCCTGATACCTGATCTGGATAATGCCA
>ENA-OQCB01000668-OQCB01000668.1-human-gut-metagenome-genome-assembly--contig:-NODE-668-length-15683-cov-2.710144_pt1 | contig 15683 bp, 16 predicted proteins | sample MGYA00242493_ERZ504568 | MGnify/ENA primary metagenome ERZ504568 (study PRJEB26092, sample SAMD00036229) | human gut metagenome | host: Homo sapiens | study: EMG produced TPA metagenomics assembly of...
ATCTTTCATGAACAAAGGTACAGTAAAATGGTTTAACTCACAAAAAGGATTTGGTTTTATTACGAATGAAGAAAACGGCGAGGACATTTTGTTCACTTTTCCGGTATTGCTACAGATGGCTTTAAGTCATTAGAAGACGGACAGTCCGTAACCTTTGACATAACCAATGGCAACCGCGGCTTACAGGCTGTAAATGTCTGCGCTGCATAATATTCAAGATATAAATGGGGCATATCACAATATGCCGCCGTACCATACCTGGCGGGGAGAAATCCCCGCCATATCCTGTTAAAGTTCCCCTGCCGTGCTACAGCAAGACAGGGGCTTTTGTATATCAAAGAGGACACCTGGGTCACATCGCCTGCTTATCCATCTAAAAAACAGCGGATTTTGCCGCCATAGCAGAATCCGCTGTTTTTTCTTTAGAGGCTGGCAGATTGTGTCCGGATATTCAAATACTCCGCCACCATCTCCGGAGGCACCATGTTGCCGCCTGTCGCCCAGGCTATATGGACAGCCTGCCCCATACAGCCGCTGAGACCCTTTTCCCTGATATAACTGTCCATTTCATCTGCATGAAGGAACGCGGCAAAGGAGGCGCATGCAGAAGGTTCTATGAATATATCCTCTGTTTTCACAAGCGCGCGCATCAGTTCATACAGCTTTCCATCCTCGATTGTGCAGATTCCTGCAAGCCGCTTCTCAATCACCTTTCCCACAAACGCAGACGGCCTTCCGACGGCCAGCCCGTCCGCATCTGTCTTTCCACTGATTCCAAAATCTCCAACACAGACCTTATCATGCTCTCCTGTGGCCATTCCTATCAGCATACAGCAGGCCTGGGTCGGTTCCATGAAAAAGCAGTGAACGCAGTCGCCGTAAATCTCTTTCAGACCATAGGCCACCCCGCCCGGCGCTCCGCCAATCCCGCAGGGCAAATATACAAATAGCGGATGTTGTCTGTCCACCTGGATTCCCTGTTCCTCCAGCTGGTGTTTCAGCCGTTGTCCTGCAACCGCATATCCAAGAAACAGATTGACAGAATTCTCGTCATCCACAAAATAACTCATAGGGTCCTGGTCGGAACTCTTTCTTCCTTCCTCCACAGCCGCACAGTAGTCGGACTCATATTCGATAACTGTAACCCCCTTGCTTCTCAGCAAATCCTTCTTCCACTGTTTGGCATCCGCCGACATGTGTACCGTCACCTGGAATCCCAGTTTGGCGCTCATGATGCCGATGCTGAGCCCCAGGTTACCGGTGGATCCCACCTGAACCTTATACCGGCCAAAGAACTCCCTCATTTCACTGGTGTTCAGTTTCCGGTAATCCTCATTTTCGTTGAGAAGCCCTGCCTCAAAGGCCAGGTCCTCCGCATGTTTCAGCACCTCATAGATACCTCCCCTGGCCTTTACAGAACCGGATATGGGGAGATGGCTGTCCATTTTAAGGAACAGTTTTCCGGTTATACCGGCCCCCCACTCCTGGTTCAGTTCCTGTCTCATGGCCCTGATTTCCCGCAGCTCCGATTCTATTATGCCATTCCGGGCAGCCGTCTCAGGAAAAATCTCGGCCAGATAAGGCGCAAAACGTTCCAGCCGCCTTGCCGCATCCTGTATCTGCTCCTTCGATACTGCTTTTTCTCCCTGCCCGCTCTCCGGGCACTCTCTGCTGTTCACCCAGAACACTTCTTTTCCGGCGGCAGCTTCCGCCAATACCGGTATCTGTTTCATATATGCTTCTATTCTTGAATCCATAATATCCATTCCTTTCTGTCTGTAAATTTATAGTTTCTTTGCGCCCTATTGGTTCTCTCTGAAGAATTCCCTGGTCATCCTCATTACCACCGGTGAAAGTTTAAGAAGAGCCAGCACATTGGGTATGATTAAAAGTCCCAGCATACAATCCTGAACAGACCAAACGATCCCGGCCGTGCTCAGGCTTCCCAGCAAAATCAATACCGGAAACAGGATGCGGTAAAAACGGTCCCCTTCAGGCTCTTTATGTACATCAGGCTTACATGCCCAAAATACCACTGGCTCATGATGGAGGTGGATGCAAACAATATCAGGCTGACCGAAACCACATACTTAAAAAGAGGGGACACAGTTCCAAATGCCTCTGCTGCCAGAGACGCCGCGCTTGCCCCTTCCAGAGGCACTCCGCTTGCCAGGATGGAAAAACCAGTGGTGCTGCAGATGACCATGGTATCCACGAACACCTCCACAACGCCATAAAAGCCCTGCCTGGCCGGATGGTCCACCTGAGCCGCGGAATGAATAACGGCCGCTGACCCTTCGCCTGCTTCATTGGAATACAGCCCCCTGGCCACGCCGAAGCGCATGGCCTCCTTCATTGTCAGTCCCCGCGGACGGCCCCCATCCCTGCTTTCATGGAACAGGCGTCCTGCAAAATGCTTCTGAACATGGGAAGGATGGAATCCAGATTAGTGAACACCACCACGATACCTCCCACAATATACAGCGATGCCATGACCGGCACAAATTTTCTGAAGCCACATCCGCCAGGCGCTTAAGTCCGCCGCCTATAATGAAAACCATGACAGCCGCCATTAAAATCCCTGTGACTGCTTTCGGGACTCCAAATACCTGAAAGGCCACATCCGATATGGTATTGGACTGAATCAACGTTCCTCCCGCATTCTGGAAAAACAGGAGAACCGCCGCGGCTACGCCCAACAGCCTTGCATGGAGCCCCTTTTCAATGTAATACATGGGGCCTCCGTAATAGCTTCCGTCCGCACCTTTTTGACGAAACACCAGTCCCAACACAATTTCAGCATACTTTGTGGCCATGCCTAAAAATGCAGCTGCCCACATCCAGAACAATGCGCCCGGTCCTCCTCCAATCAATGCAGTGGCGACACCAACAATATTTCCGCTTCCCACACAGCTGGCTATCGCCATATAAAGCGCCTGGATAGAGGATACGGTTCCCTTATGGTCCCGGGTACCCTCTGTTTTCTCTTTTTTTTGGACATAATTCCTTTATGATCCAGGGGATGGACCTGAACTGGATTCCGCCCGTGGCAATGGTGTAAAACACTCCCAGCCCCAGCAGCACAAACAACATCCAGTTCCCCCACAGCAGGCCGGCCAGATTCCCCAGTACTGCCTCTGCTGTTTTCATCACTTCAACCGGTTCCTTCCCTCCGCCTGCGGCATATCAAATCCCATGACAGATGCCAGTGTAGGCGCTATATCAATCAGATTCATGGACCCTATGTCGCACTTTCGTTCTATCCCGCATCCCTCAATCATGAAGGATGCCCTCATCTCCTCAAATCGTTCACAATAACCATGCTGGGCTTTCTGATGCAGTGTTTCCGTACAGTAATCCCCTTCTGCGTCATCCCGTATTTCATATCCCTTCCGGGAAACCAGCACATAGTCAGCCAGTGGGAAACCTCCCCTCTCTATGGCCTGCGCCCGGTCCAACACCTCCAGGATTCCAAAAAACCGGATCGGATGACAGCTCCTTCATTATCTGATCCAGCTTTCTTCTTGCATCCTCATCCTGTCCATTCTTTAGCCGGATTTCAGACATCCCCCCGCGCGCTGGGACCAGGCCCTCCAGTCCGTCACCCTGCCGTTCCCATCTGTAGTGATAAGCCCTGCTTCCCTCACGCTTTACGTTGGGCCGGATATTATACCGGTTATCCAGTGTCCCATGGTCGGATACCACACAGACAACGGCCTGGTCATCTGTCATACTATGTACCTTTCAATCAAGCATCCCCCAGCATTTTGTCCAATGGCCTTCAAATTGCATGTGCTGCCTCTTTGCTGTACACTCCGTATTGGTGGGCCATCTCGTCAAAGGATGCAAAATAGGCGGTCATGAAGAAAGGACATTTCCCAGCCTTTGGCGCTAGTTTATGGTCCAATACCCACATAGCTGCCCGGTATCTCTGCCTGTCCCCTGCTTCCGTCAGGTCCAGCCCCCCTGCGTACCTTCCAATCTCCTTTTCCATCTCCAGAATCATGCCCTGGGGCACGGACATGGCATCAATAAAACGGCTGTCAAGCTCCGTGCCGTCCCACCAGAATTCAGGTGCCATAAAGTCTCCTCCGGCAGCCACAGAAGTGGGAAAGGCCACGCTGGCAGACAAATATCCATGTTTTCCGGCAGCCTCCCACAAATTTTCCACCTTTTTGCTGGCAAACCAGTGCCATGCCCCCATATGTTCCCCCATAGGGTCAAAAATACCATTGTTATAAATACCATGGGTGGCTGGATTAGTTCCCGTTATGATGCTCTGATGACAGGGATACGTAAAGGTAGGGAACACACTCTGAACTCCCCCGCCTGCAAATGTACCATTCTCCACAAAATATTTGCTTATATTAGGAAGACTGATTCCCAGACGCTCCTGTTCAAAAACAAACTCCGGTTTTAACGCATCCACGGATACCAGCAATACGCTTACCTTATTTCTCTCCATATCCTTTATCCCCCTTAGTTTTCCGGCTTCTCAACAGATATGCCTGCCTGCTCAAACGGCCGTATCTGCTCCTTCGATGCCTCGGAATCAGTAATAATCATCCCCACCCGGTCAATATCACACATCTTCACCAGGGAATTCACCCCCAGCTTGGTACTGTCCGCAATGACAATGGTCTGGTCTGACGCTTCCATCATCTTTTCCTGCACGATAATTTCATCCATGCGCTGGTAAGTGATCCCCCTGTCTACCGAGATACCGCAGGTGGTCAGGAAAAATCGTGTTTTATACTTAATTTTAGAAAATATCATGCCGGCAATATCAGACACAAAGCCATCTCCTCAGGGCGGTACACACCCCCGGTGGCAATGAGAGTGATTCCCTTTGCATCGGCCAGCTCATTTAATATGGCGATGGAATTGGTAACGACGGTCAGGGAACGGAATGTCCTCTTTATGACACGGGCCAGCTCATAGGCAGTGGTTCCCGAATCCAGCGCAATGGATTGGCCCTCTTTAATAAAGCGGACCGCAAACTCTGCAATCTCCACCTTGCTCTCCAGATTCTCTCTCTCCCTGGCCGAAAAATTCTGATATTGGATGGTCCGCTCCCCGGGCATCTCTTCCTTGTCAGCTAAAAAAGCCCCTCCTCTCGTACGCCGTATCAGTCCCTGAGCCTCCATGTTTTCCAAATCCCTGCGGACTGTTTCGGGAGAAACCCCCATCTTCTTCTTTAAATCCGCAACCTTAACGCTTCCGTCCGTCTGCATCAGGTTTATTATCTTTTGGTACCGTTGTTCCGCCAGCATCCGCAAACGCTCCTTTCTTCCCCTTAATTAGCTTGTTTGTACTTTTTTTAACCACTTTTAACTCATAATAGCACACACAAACACACTATTCAACCCTTTTTCTCCGCAAAACATCACAAAATCGCTTATTTATTTTCGTATAATCCACAATTTAACTCATTTAACTCATATTAACTTGACTCAGCTATTTTACCACATATACTGTGTGTACGGAAACAACCAAACACAATAGAAATAAAAAGTAAAATCAGGAGATGAAAAAATGAAAACAATTGCAGACAACCGTCAATCAAAAAAGTGGATTTCATTTGGAACATTGGTGCTGGGTGCCGGAACCATTTATAAGCTGGGGTGTTTAAAGGATGCTTTTTATGTTCCCATGCAGGAATTTATGGGACTCTCACACACACAGATAGGTACAGCCATGAGTGTGGCCGGACTGATTTCCACTTTCGGCTTTCTGATCTCCATCTATCTCACGGACCGGGTGTCTAAAAAGGTCATGATTCCCATGTCGCTTATGGGCATCGGTTTACTGGGCATCGGCCTTTCTACCTTCCCGCCCTACTGGCTCTTTCTGTTAATCAACTGCGGCCTCGCCGTCTGTGCGGACATGCTCTACTGGCCCACCATGTTAAAGACGGTCCGTCTTTTGGGTTCAGAAGAAGAACAGGGCCGTATGTTCGGTATCATGGAAGCCGGACGGGGACTTGTGGATACCGTCATTGCCTTTGGCGCCCTGGGCGTCTTCGCACTGCTCGGAAGCAATGCCGCCAGCCTGAAGGCTGCCATCCTTTTTTACTCAGCAGTCCCCATGGTAATCGGCATCATCGCTTATTTCCTTCTTGAGCCGGACGAGATAAAGGCCGTCAATGCTGCCGGAGAAAAAGTGAGCCGAAACAAGGCAGCTATGGATAATGTAATTCTGGCCCTTAAAAACAAGAACATCTGGCTGGTATCATTTAATGTTTTTTCGGTCTATTGTGTTTACTGCGGACTTACATATTTTATTCCCTTCCTCAAAGACCTGTATGCGATACCTGCTGTTTTGGTTGGCGCTTATGGAATCATCAACCAATATGCCCTGAAAATGCTGGGCGGTCCTGTGGGCGGCTACCTGACCGATAAGGTATTCCATTCCGCCACAAAATATCTGCGCGTGGTATTTGTTATTACAGGAACAGCCCTGACTGTCTTTGCGTTCCTTCCCCACAGCCATATGAATGTATATTTCGGCATGCTCATGACCCTCAGCATCGGTGCCTGTGTATTCAGCATGCGGGCCATATTCTTCGCTCCCATGGATGAGATTAACGTACCCAGGGAAATAACCGGCTCCGCCATGTCACTTGGTTCCTTCATCGGTTATCTGCCCGGCGCATTCCTCTACTCCATCTATGGGAGTATCCTGGACCACAATCCCGGCCTCAGCGGCTACCGCATTGTATTCCTTATCATGGCCGTGTCCGCCGGCGCCGGATTCCTGCTGAGCAGTTACATATTAAGTGTGATTGGTAAGGATAAGGCCATCAATAATTAATTCCTTTAACGGCCAGCACTCCCTCGGATACCCCGAATACAATGTTCGGGGTTCCGTCTTTTTTAAGGACGAATCCGGCCATGCTGGGTGAAAGCGTTTCATCTCCCGCCGCCTCCACTGCCGCCGCCAATTCCGGTGTGAATATGCGGTCTGTTCCCAAGGCAGCCAGTTCTTCCGGTGACCCCGCCGAAACGCCGCCGTCCTTAAATCCCACATACAAAGGATAGGAGGCCAGGGAGGCCAATGCATCCATATCCCGGTCTGCAACAGCCTCTTTTACCTTTCCGGCAAAAGCAGTTATCTCTTCTTCCGGCACCATGAAATTATCCGTATAGCCGGTTCTTTCTGCCATGTTCCCTGTTTTGTCTATCTCAAACTCCAGTTTTCCATAAGCTCCGGGAGCAATCTCATATTTATCAAACACAATAACCGGATTTTCCTTCTCATTCATGTAAAACACGGTTTTATCCGTGACTCCTGTAAACCCGCCCTCTGACTTGGACCAGAAAGCGATGCCTTCCTTCTCCTCCATATTTTCCATCTGGCGGAGTATGCTTTCATCCGCAATCCTGGCATAGTCATGGCCCAGGACATCTGCCAGCGTAACCATTTTATTATCCTTTAAATCAATATTGTAATATTTTGTTTCACTGTAGGCCGAGGACCAGTTCTCAGTTCCCTGTACCGCAAAGGAAAGATACGCCTCTGTCTGGGCCTTGATTTCATATCCCACATGAATGTTAATATCATGTGCTTCCCACTCCTCCTCTGTTCCTCCAGTTTCCATAAACGCCTTCTTATATTCCCTGGCGCGTTCCACTGCCTCGTCTGCATACTGGCTGCATAAATCGTATATTTCCTGATTCAATGCAGAATCCAGCCCATTTGTATCCTTTGCTATCATCTCCACGCTGGGAATTTCCACCGATATTTTCCAGTCCCCTTCATCCCTCTCGTAAGACCGGAAGGTAAGAATCCGCGCCGCTGCTCCTATGACAGGGAGTCCTGCCGCCATTTCCGCAAAAGCTGTGTTTGTGTTTAACGCCGTAGTAAATACCAGTACAAGGGCTGCTGCCATACCTGCACATGTTCCCCATATCCTGTGTTTTCTGCGTATCCTGACCGTTGGTATTCTTTTGCCTCTGACTTTTTCCGCTTTTCCTCTGACCGGACAATTGCTGCCCTGACCGCCCGGACAGTTCCGCGGGAATAGGTATCTCCTCATATCATTTTTTCTTGCATCTTCTATCTGTCTCATAAGTCCGCCTCCTGTATATTTTGTTTTAACAGTTTCAAACACGGTATAATTTTGCCTTCACCGTATTCAGATTGGTCCTTGTTACGTAAGCTATTTCCTTCAGCGTCAGCTCCTCGAAATAGCGGAGCTTTATGATGGTCTGCACATCCTCCTCCAGCCGGTTTAACTGCTCGTAAACATCGTACTCATGGTTGTATCCTTCTTCATAATATGGTATCTCCTGCCCCATTCCCTCCTCTGTGGGAATCTCCATCTTCTGTTTCCTGAGCAGCAGCAGGCTCTCATTTACAAGAATACGGTAAAACCATGTTTTTACGGCATTTTCATTTCTGATCGCCTCATAGTGGTCCAATGCCTTGCAGACAGCATTCTGGACAATATCCATGGCGTCCTCCTGGTTATGGACATAACTGTAGGCCAGCCTGTAAAATTTCTCCTGGTTGCTGACGATATAGTCCACAATTCTGTTATATAAATCTTCCTTCATGGGGTTTACATCCCTCCTTGCAGTGTTGTTTCGCGGCACATCATAGCGGTACATCTTTGCTGCTGATATATAGATTCTTCTTTCGTCTTAAAAGTTGCATATGATTAATTTTTTTAACCATAAAATGCAGTCAGGGCAGGAATCCGATGTTTCACCGATTCCTGCCCCGCCTGGTACCTGGCATTTACTGCCCCATTCTGTTTTATGTCCATTCTTACCGGAATGCCGCCATATGTTCCGACGCCATCCGCTTCATTGGTTTGACTGAGTACAGGCAGACCGCCATAGTCAGTATATCCGCTGCCGGCTGTGCCAGATAAATTCCCGTAACGCCCATTATTTTGGGCAAAATCAGTATGAATGGGACATAAAACAGTCCCTGGCGTATGACGGACAGGAATAATCCATATCTGGAAGAACCAATGGTTTGAAATGTAATTGTCATCATGTAGCACAGCCCAAAAGCCGGATAAAGGGCCACCTGGGAAATCAAAAGCCTGACACCGTAATCAATGACAGCCGGATTCCTGTTAAACAGCATAATCAACGGCCTGGCCAGAAGAATATAGGTTCCCGCCACCAGCACGGTAAGAATCAGGGATGTCCTCAATGCAAAGCGTACGGACTCATGAAACCGTTCCTCCCTGTTGGCCCCAAAGGAGTAGGCGGCTACCGGCTGATATCCCTGCATGAACCCCATGACTACATAGCATCCAATCAGCACCAGGCGCTGTACCACACCGTATGCGGCTATAATAAGGTCTGCGTCTGTCATGGACTTTGCTGCTATATTGGTAAGGGATGTTGCCGCCGCAAGGCAGATCTGTATAACAGCTGTAGGTATACCGATAAGTGTGACGGATTTGATTAGAGTCCACTGGGGTTTAAAATATTCCCTCTTTATTTTAATGATGGAACGTCCGGATAGGTAGAACCATCCCAGGATAAAAAATGTGACAAACTGTGAGACTGTTGTGGCAAGGGAAGCCCCCTCCACTCCCATTGCAAACCCCCAGTCAAACATAAAGACAGGGTCCAGCACCACATTAAGAGCAGCACCCGTCACAACCGCGATAGATGAGATCTTTACAGATGACTCTGCCCTGACCGCGCAGTTCATACTCTGGGCGGGAAGATTGGCAAGGGCCGCCACAAACATCCAGAATGCGTAATCCCCGGCCTGGGGCAGCACAGCTTCGGAGGCTCCGAAGGCCCGCAGTAAAGGCTCCATGAAAATGATACCTGCCGCACATAGAAACATTCCAATGAATACAGATAACCCAACCACGGATGTGACCGTCCTGTTAGCCCCCATCTTATCGCCCGCTCCCAGTTGTCTGCCAGCCAGCACCGCTGCCCCTGCCGCAAAAATATTTTCCACTGAAACCATGATGAGCAGCAGCGGAAGGGTAACGCCTACAGCTGCAAGCGCAATATCTGAACCAAGCATTCCGATGTAAGCTGTATCCACAATATTGTAGACGGCCTTTGCCAATAAGGCCAGGGTGGCCGGAACTGCCAGCCTGGTAATGGCCCTGGAGGGCTTCATATCACCCAGTATGGAATCCTGACGTGCGTTTTCTTTCTTCATATGTCCACATCCTTTCGTTCCACCACACCATGGAGAAGCACATCCAATGCTCTCCTGCAATCCTCTTCATGTGTCTTGAAATCAATCTCCCTCTCCCCGGATGTCTGATACTTTGCATTGATATAATCCTGAAACTGCAGGAATATATCCACCACCGTTTCCCGTGACACCCCGCCCCTGAGCTTAAGAGGCTCCAATATCCGGTTCAATATAGATATATTAAATTCATCGAACCCGGATTTGCGCTGCCTGACGGCTGATTCCAGATGGGCCGGCGGCATGATAACCGCCTCGCAGAAAATCCTGCGGTACATGGGAAATGCCTGAAAAAATTCAAACCTGGCATCAAAATAAAGCTGCAGCTGTCTGTGGACGGTTTCCCCTTCCAATATCAGCTTCTCTCTCAGATATTCCGTCAAAGCCCGAAAACATCCATCCACACAGGCCAGATACAGCTCATCCTTGGTCTGGAAATAATGGTAAATGATTCCCTTGGACACACCCTCACAGCTGCATATATTGTTAACGGAACTGGCTCCATATCCTTGTTCCGCGAATTCCTTCAGTGCGCTCTCCATAATCCGGTGTTTTGTCTGTTGATTTTTCTCTTCCCGCTTCATGAACATTCCCCTCCAAAATTATTGACCACTCGGTCTATTTATGATTAGGATATCACAAATTGACTAAGTGGTCATAATTTAAATCTGAAATATTTATAATCTGCTATCCGGTGCAAAGACTGTCAGTCTACCACCGCCCCTTCCAGGGACATCACCCGCAGGGAAGATCCTGCCCATGCCTCATCATACAGTATTACCCTGGCGAAAAGGCACTCTGGAGCCGCCTCACAAGCCGCGGCAGTTATTGCAGATCATCCATGCTGTTGTTTTTAGCCCAGAAGCTGCTCAAACGCTGCTGTCTGCATCGGACGGTAATAGTAATAGCCCTGGGCGATGTGGCAGCCAATATCCTGGAGTACTTTTACCTGTACTTGGGTTTCCACTCCTTCGCATACGACCTCCATCCCCAGCTCCGAGGCCATGTTCACCAGATTTTCAATGACAATCTGCTCCCGCGGTCCCTGAAGCCCGGCACATACAAAGCTGCGGTCCAGTTTGAGGACATCCGCCCTCAGCCTTTGCAGCTGCCCCAAGGAGGAATATCCGGAGCCGAAATCATCTATGGCAATCTGAAATCCGCGCATCTTCAGTTCCGTCAGGGCGGAGGACACACTCTCAGGTGCATCGGCAATCGCACTTTCGGTAATCTCCACTTCCAGCAGATGATGGGGAACCTGGAACCGATCAGCAATTTCAGAAACCTGGCCGGCAAACCCGTCATGTCCGAAATGCATCTGCGAGAAATTACATGAGACTGTAACAGCGGGACGTCCCTCATCCAGCCATCTGCGTACTGTGCGGCATACCTGCTCAAACATATGAAGGTCCACTCGGACAATAAGACCCTTCTTTTCAAAAAATGGAATGAAGGACCCCGGCATCAGAAGCCCCTGTTCCGGGTGATTCCAGCGAACCAGGGCTTCGCAGCCCACAATCCTGCCTGTATCCATGTCCACCTTTGGCTGGTAATACGCCTCAAATTCCCCCTGTTCCATCGCGGAGGCCAGCCTTCCCTCCAGCCCCTGTTCAAACAGGGCCTTATTCCGCATCTGCTCATCATATAGGAAGCAGCTTCCGCCTGCCGCTGTCTTAGCGCTGCGCATGGCATAGTTCGCAAAGTCAAGCATCTGTTTCATGTCATTAGTCTCGCCGGCATCCGCCTGGTAAACACCAAAGGATACCGCGATCTCATAAGGTATGATTCCCCTCTCCCCACGCCACTTGTTCAGCACCGCCTGGATATGCATCAAATCAGCAGCAAGCGTTTCCCATTGCTTGTAATGCCTGAGCATCACGAAGTTATCAGCCGAAAGCCTGGCGCAGCACTCCCTGTCCTCCATTGATTTCTGTAAGATACTCCCGAATGCGCGCAGGACTTCATCCCCCTCCTCAAAGCCAAAGGTATCGTTTATCAGCTTGAAACGGTCAATGTCACAATAAACCACCGCATATTTCCCCGCCGCCAGGAGTTCCTCCGCCCGGACATAAAAACGGTTTATATTATCCAGACCTGTCAGCTCATCCCGGTAGAGCAGGTCCTGGATACGGCGCTTACTGCGGGAAATATCAAACAGGTTGATGCACAGCAGCAGGATGATGCTGCCGGATACAGCTGCCACAAGCCCTGTTATCAACCAGATATTCTGATGTACAAACGCTTCCATGGTAATGGGACGGACAGAAACGGAGTTGTTCAGCAGCAGGGTATCAATCTCTTCATTGGACATATACTGGATATATTTATCCAATATGGAGAACAACCTGGGGTCGGCAGATTTGGATACGCCGATACAGAGGTCGTTTGGGTACTGGGTCAGCGCAGTGACATGAAGCTTTTCATATTTGGGGTCGCTGATTATGTAATTTGCCGTCTGGGTATTGGTATAAGTTGCCTGAGCTTTTCCATCCAGGACTGCATCAAAACACGCCTGTATAGAATCGTAATATTGGATTTCCTTTCCGGATTGTTTTGGGCGACATGTTCAGAGAGCTGATACCCCTCCGGAAGAGCCAGCACCTCTATCTCCGTTCTTTCAGCCTGGGTAATCATTGCACTGGGAGTATTCAGGAAACGCAGTGTGGTGTTCATATGGTTGCGCTCATCCCACAGATAATCTCCATCCACAACGGAAACGGCATCCGTCTCCCCCAGTTTCACTGCACGTAAGGCCGTGGCTGCAGGGCAGGCTTCAAACTGGAAGTCCAGCCCGCTCTTCTCTGCAATCCGGGCAAAAATATCTGCCATAATACCGTTTAACTCGCCTTCAGCATCTTTATATGAGAAAGGGGCAAACGAAGGGTCGTAAGAAATATGTATCGGCTCATCCGCAGCCTCGATGTATTCAACTTCTTCCTTGGTTAGTACCGGAACCTGATTGGAGCTTGGTGAGAGATACTTGTCATAAAGGTCCGTCCGATAATCAGGATTGCGCAGAAGAATGTCATTAATGGACCGGTTAATCTGAGCCAAAAGGTCCGGACGCTGTTTCGAGACCGCAATGTACATTGGGGTCGGGGCAAACCGCGCAACACTGCGGAACACACTGCTGCGGCCCAGGTGGGTAATTGCCACACCATCCAGGGTCCCGCTCCCAAGCGCGTCCAGCAGTTCCTGCGTCTCATCATATTCAATGATGGTGAGCGCAACGCCGTTCTGCGCACAGTAGCGTTTGAAACTTTCGCCATCCTCACCCCCCTTAATAATGCCTACCCTCATGCCCTGGAAAGCGTCAAAATCCTCATAATTGTAACGGTTATCATCCATCCGCACATTGAGGGTAGTATAAATCGTACACATGGACTCATCGGTAAATAACATCTGATCCATTCTGCCTTCCGTGCGGTATACAGCAGGCAGAATGTCTATCCTGCCATCAATCAAAAGCTGGAACGCTTCCTGCCAGCTGGGGGAATCCACTACCTCGTAAGATAGTCCACTCAGTTTTGAGACTTCCTGGAGGAACTCGAAGTTATAACCTTCATACTCCCCCTGCGCATTATGATACATGTAATCGCCATCTTCATAATAGCCTACGCGCGCAGCAGAAGCCGACTCCCCTGCGGATACGTCCAGAGGGAACAGGAATACAATGAAAAGAACCACCATCATCAATACTCCGCCCATTCCTTTTACCTTTGTCTGCATATGAATTCCCCCCTCAACGGCTTGGCTCCATTAAAAATACAAACTATATCTTTCCTATTTTAGCTATAGGCTTATTTTAACACATGTACTGGCTAAACGCAATTTGATGAATGGGGAAAAAACTGATATAATGTAACAAGAAAGGGTTATCTTTACAAAGGTGGTGAAACAGATTCAGACTTTATATGATTACCTCTATCAGATGCTCATATCCCAGTTCCTAAACGGTACCTTCCAGCCGGGGCAGCCTTTCCCGTCCCAGCGTGTTCTCTGCCAGCGGTACAACGCAGGTATAACCACGGTCCGCAAGGTGATGAAAAATGCTGGATGAGGAGGGGTATGTCCGCACAGTAAAAGGGCAGCCGTCCATCGTTACCTACCAGGCATCTCCGGAAAACATACGCAGGGTTTCTGGTACAGGGCCGGGATGAAATCGCCGATGCCTACAAGGGCCTGGAACTTCTTATGCCTATTTTTTACCGCGAAGGCGCCCGGCGGTGCAGGGCGCCCGAATTAAGGCTTTTACATGGATTGACAGACCGCATATCAGACCATATGGAGCATGAGGAACTTTATCGGCAGGCCCATGCCTTTTATGCCGTTCTGCTCCGTCCTTTGAATAACCAGCTCATCATGGATTTGGAAGTTGACAGCGAACATTTTCTTTATACCCCATATATCCCTCTTCCCGGCACAAAAAAATCCTTTTACCTTAACCGCAGCACGTTTAAAAAAACTGGATGTATGATGCCGTGTGCCAGATTGAGCACAGGCAGTTTGATGACTTTTATAATAAGATTGTGAATGATTACCGGGAATCAGCCAAAAGAGTTGACGGCTATCTTCACTCATTAAGCAGGCACATCCCCGCCCCGCCCCAGGTCACACGGGAAATACATTGGTTTCATACCAAAGGACGCTCTGAGCTGTATGCCAGATTAGCAATGACCATCATCCGCAGAATCGACAGCGGGAATTTGACTCTCAAAAATATCTTCCATCCATTCCCAGATTGATGGAAGAATATGGCGTAATGAAGAATACTGCAAGCAGGGCTGTCTCCCTTCTCAATCACCTTGGTTTTGCCCGGACACTGGATAAAAAGGGTACGGTTATAGCAATCAAAGAGAATACTGCAGCAGGGAGAAACATTGATCTGGCAGCCCCCATCATACAGGAACGGCTGACTCTTTTCATGAACGCCCTCCAGATTATATCCCTTACCGCACGCAATTGTGCCGCATCTTTTTCTTCCATACCAGAAGATTTGCTGCCATTTATGGAACGCCGCCTTATGTACGCAAGTGACAGCCGGGTTAGTCCCTTGTCGATTCAGCCTATAATGAAATGCTTCGTCCAAATGATACCCTGCCATTCCTTAAAAAAACATTTTTCAGCAAATGGAGGAACTAATCATCTGGGGATATTATTTACAGGCGGTTGACCCTGTGTTTTCTCCTGATTCCTGTTGTGCGGCCACCGCTATGAAGGAGCTTGCGGCCGCCTTAAGAACCCAGGACCAGGCTGTTATAGCCAATGCTTATGGCAACGCTTTTACACTGGTTTATGAAGATGTCTGCCGGATTGTTTCCCAGATACCCGGTTGTTCCTGCCTGCTTCCGGACAGACAATAAAATAATCTTCCGGTCAAAACAGGCCGGCAGCATACGCCGCCGGCCAGATACATACAACACATATATACTGCCTGTCTTTATGAAAGAGCCGCTCCCCGGCCCCTTCTGCCTACAGTAACTCAATAGAGAATATTT
>ENA-OQCB01000669-OQCB01000669.1-human-gut-metagenome-genome-assembly--contig:-NODE-669-length-15679-cov-5.355903_pt1 | contig 15679 bp, 15 predicted proteins | sample MGYA00242493_ERZ504568 | MGnify/ENA primary metagenome ERZ504568 (study PRJEB26092, sample SAMD00036229) | human gut metagenome | host: Homo sapiens | study: EMG produced TPA metagenomics assembly of...
GCCTTTGCGGGAAATCCATATTTTATTGATTTGGAAAAGCTGACAGAGGAAGGACTTCTCACAAGGGAGGAGTGCCTGGACGCGGATTTTGGAAACGATGAGAGGGACATTGATTATAAGAAGATATACGACGGTAGATTCCCGCTTTTAAGGAAGGCTTATGAGCGCTGGAAAGGCCGGCCGGTCCCCGGGAGCTGGTTCATGAGCTGGCGGGACGGAAACTGGGGGATGAGACCAGGGAGTATTGTTTTTATATGGCGGTAAAGAACCATTTTGATTCATGCAGCTGGAATCTGTGGGACGAAGGTATCCGTCTGAGAAAACCGGAGGCACTGGAGGCATACAGGGCCATGCTGACGGATGAGATTGGGTTTTATGAATTCCAGCAGATTAAATTTGAGGAGCAGTGGGATGCCCTTAAGAGATATGCCCATGAGCAGGGGATCCGGATTATAGGGGATATTCCCATTTATGTGGCATTTGACAGCGCCGACAGCTGGTCGCGGCCCGAACTGTTCCAGTTTGATGAGAATAATATGCCGGGGGCAGTGGCGGGCTGTCCGCCTGACGGGTTTTCAGCCACAGGCCAGCTGTGGGGAAATCCTCTGTATAACTGGGAATACCACAGGAAAACTGGATTTGCCTGGTGGATGCGGAGGATGGAGTACTGTTTTCGCATGTATGATTTGGTGCGGGTGGACCACTTCCGGGGATTTGATGAGTATTACGCCATACCCTACGGCGATGCCACGGCTGAGTACGGCCGTTGGGAAAAGGGGCCGGGTATCGAAATATTCCGGCAGATGCAGGAGCATTTCGGCGGGGACAAGCTGCCTATCATAGCAGAGGATCTGGGGTTCCTTACCCCTACTGTGAGACAGCTTCTTAAGGATACGGGATTTCCGGGGATGAAAGTGCTGGAGTTTGCCTTTGACGCCGGTGAGAACAGTGATTATCTGCCCCACAAATACGGGACCAACTGTGTGGTGTACACCGGCACTCATGACAATGATACAGCGGAGGGCTGGTTCGCGTCACTGGATGAACATGACAGGAATTTTGTCAGGGAGTACATAGGCGCCGGATACACACCGGAGGGAGAGATTCACTGGGATTTAGTCAGGGCTGCGCTGGGAAGCGTGGCTGACCTGGCAGTGATTCCGGTCCAGGATTATCTGGGATACGATACGTCTGCCAGAATCAACGAGCCGTCTACCCTGGGGAAGAACTGGCGGTGGAGGATGAGCAGGGAAGATTTGAATGAGGACACTGTGAAGCGGTGCAGGCGGCTGGCCGGGATATATGGGCGGCTGGGGGAGGCGTAGAAGGAAAGAAAAAAATATATTTATAATACAATCGTATTATATTGTGTAATGATACCCGGCGGAATAGGAAACAGGATTCCGCTGGGTATTTGAATTTACTCAAGATCAAAACACCGCTTATTGGATAAAGGTAGAGTGTGTGGTAAAACACAGTCAATATGGCTGGAATTCAGTCCAGAAGTATTTCTTTGCTGTGAAGTCTGTCCATAACATATCTATGTTCTTTATATACCTGTTTAATTATATCAATACTGCTTAACAGTGGCCTGTTCAGATATTTATTCTTGTGATACAGTAAAAGTGTTTTTCTGGTACCCTGGAATTCCGTGACAGGAAATACATTCAGCGATTCAAAACATTTTGTTTGGGTTTCATATAAGTGCTTTAAAAGCATAGGAGTACTGAAAAATATGCCATGTCCCTGGGCACAGAGAGAGACTAGAGAACTGGTCAGCGATGTTTTGATTCGTATAAAGGGTGGAGTGCCGCTTTGAACAAGTTTTGAAACAATTGCCTTGTGCAAGCGGCTGGTAGCAGGATGTAAAAACATGGGTACATGTGAAAAATCTGTCACCGAAACTCCGTCAATAAAAATGGATTTACAGTAAGGGTACTGTTGGCTGAAATATTTACAAAGCAGCTCATCCGAGATGATTAAGTACAAATCTTCGGTTTCCAAAGGGATAATTTCATATAAATCCGGGTCGAAATATTCATGCTTTGAGACAAGGGGTAAAGCAATGTCAATTTCATTATTTTTGACTGCTGCCGATAAGTCAGGGGATGTTTTTTCTACGAGATGTATTGTCATGTTAGGATATTCCCTGGAAAAGTGTGGGATAAACTCACAGACGAAAGCAGTAGATCTGTTTGGCGGTAATCCAATGACAATCTCGCCCACAAAATCATCCTGCATTGTAGTGAATTGATTGATTAGTCTGTTTTCTCGTTCTATTATATCACGGGCAGCTTCTAAAAGTGCTTGTCCGGATGTAGTCAGCTTCAGTGAAGGTTTTCGCTCAAATAATTGGACTTTATAGGTATTCTCCAAGTGTTTGATATGTAGGCTTACCGCCTGCTGCGAGGTATACAGTGCCTCGGCAGCTTTGGTAAAACTCATTAGTTCTGTTACCTTTATAAAACATTTGGATATCGGTCATATTCATAAATACATGCCTCCCTGCCATAAAACAAGTATTTGCTTGTTAATTTAACAAATAAAACAATATTTTCTTTTTATTGTAAACGAACTATAATTTAAATGCAATATAAAATTTAGCGCTACAATAAGGAGGCGGTTATGGTAGTCGGATTTATTGGTTTTGGTGAGGCGGCGTCATCTATTGCATTGGGGTTACATAAAGAAGGAATCGAAAGAATTGTATGTTGTGACGCGATGCAGAATGATGAACGTTTTAAGGAGGCAATGGATAACAGGGTTGATGCCTGCCATGGGCAGATGCTGGAAAATACCGCGGAAGTTTGCCGGAAGTCAGATGTGGTTATTTCGGCAGTTCCATCTAATTATGCAGTTACTGCTGCTGAGCATGCACTTGATGGAATAAAAGAAGGACAGCCTTTTATGGATGTATCCACAGCTACCCCTATTGAGAAGAAAAAAATCAGCGGGATGGTGAAAGCGAAGGGAGGATTGTTCGTTGATGGGGCAATGATGGGGGCCCTGTTAAAGGATAAGCATCAGGTTCCAATGCTTCTTAGCGGAGATGGCGCAGCGGTATTCCGGGATAAGATGGAACCATACCATATGCGTCTGGAGATTGTAGATGGAGAAGCGGGAACGGCCACAAGCATCAAGTTCATACGTAGTATTACAGCTAAGGGACTCAGCTGCCTGTTGATTGAATCGCTTCAGGCTGCGCAGCGTTTTGGTGTCGAACAGACAATTGTGGATTCGTTTATTGATACATTTGGTCCGGATTTTATTGGAATTATCAATGGTTATATCTCCGGCGCCATTATTCACGCAGAACGGCGGGAGCATGAGTTGGAGAATGTTGTGAATTTTTTGAAAAGCGAATCACTTCCATATACAATGGCGGAAGCAACCCGGTTAAAATTGCAATGGTTAAAGGATATCCGGGTAAAAGATAACTTTGAACATGGTGTCGCACGGGATTGGAAGAAAGTACTGGAGGGATGGAAACTGTGACACATCAATAAGTCATGCAAAAGGAGCGAATAAATTGAAGAAGATTAGAGTTCCATTAAAAACAGGGGAATGTGCTCTCAAAGCTGGTGATTTGATTGAGATGACTGGAACGATCTATTGTGGGCGGGATGCAGTGTTGCCGTATGTGGTAGAGATGGCCAAGAATGATACACTTTTGGATGCCGGTATTGACATAGAGGGTGCGGTGATATTCCATACTGCTGTTAGTTGTGCGGGAATTGCTCCCACCACAACGGGCAAACCGGAAATTGAGGGGGCCATCGTGCCACTGTCAGAAAAGGGGGCAAAGTTTCATCTTGGGAAGGGCAGGATTCTTCCTGAGACGATAGCAGGACTAAAGCAGAATGGCGCATATTTTTTAATTACACCGCCAGTTGCGGCGCTGTTGACTGCTGCAATGAGCGGATGCCGTGTAGCGCTACATCCGGAATTTGGTATGGAGGCATTTTATGAAATTACAGTAACAGATTTTCCGGCAATCGTTGCTGTGGCTGACGGGGAAAGTATCTTTCCAGATTAGGGAGGGGATATATGATTCTATTGGAAAAAGTGACACAGGATGTTGCACGGGCGGTTGTGAATGCCAGCTCCCATTGGCGGAAGGACCAAGTCACCTGCTGGAAGCAGGCATGTGAGAAAGAAACAATTCCACATGCAAAATGGGCGATGGAGAATTTTATTAAAAATGCGGAAGCTGCAGATAAACATCATTCAGCATTGTGTGATGATACGGGGACGCCGCATCCATTTTTAGAAATTGGAGATGACGCTGTATTGCCGGCAGGCTTTTTATCCGCGATGGAGGAGGGTATCAGGAAGGGATTAAATGACCTTCCAGCACGCCCTATGGGGGTGCGTGGGAATGAGTTGGAACGCATCTCCCAATGTCAGGGATTATACGATGAGCCCGGCATGTTAAAACCAGCGCCCACACAGATACGCCGTATAGCAGGAAGTAAAATCCGGCTTACGATACTGATGCTGGGAGGGGGACCGGAGATTAGGAGCAAGACACAGGCGTTATTTCATATGCATTCGCTGGACCATGTGGTCGAGGAGATGATTGAATGGGCAATTCCACAGGTAGAGGCTCTTGGATGTCAGCCGTGTACGTTGTCGTTCGGGTTGGGACGCACTGCTTTCGAGGCATCATCACTCTCGCTTGAAGCTATGAAGGAAGGTTGTTATGATGTGCAAAGTGAACTGGAGAAACGCATTACAGACGCAGTTAACTCCAGGGGAATAGGGCCTATTGGCCTGGGCGGTGCCAGTTCCGTATTAGCTACATTTATTAAAATAGGTAATATACGCGCCAGTGGATTCCGCGTAGTATCAATGCGTCCGAACTGTTGTATGGAAATCCGAAAAGCTTCCTGTGAATGGGAGACGGAAAATGAAAATGTTTAGTTATAAGATTTACTATTTCTGTGAGGGGTGGCTGCACGGGAGGGCTTGGAAAAGTGTGAAACCTCTGCAAATTAGACAGATAAAGAGGCAGTGAAAATATAAACCATGTTATGGTCTGAAGGCCATTGATGAAGGAGGAAGTCTTAATGAGGAAGAGAACCATACAGCAATTTTCAGTTATTTGTACAGCGGCCCTGCTCCTTTCAGCCTGTGCATCCAAGGGTTCTGCACCGGAAAAGAAGCAGGAAGCGGATAATTCAAAACAGGAAAGCAGTCAGTTAGTGTCAGGTGAAGATGATGAATTAGATTATCCTAAGAGGGCGATTGAGATGATTGTGCCATTTGGTGCGGGTGGCTCTGCTGATATGATGGGCAGGACTGTGGCACAGCTTATGGGAAATTATATTGATAAGCCAATCAATGTAGTTAATAAAGCAGGTGGCGGTGGTGTGGAAGGTACTGTTTATGTAAATGGCCAGGAAGCCGATGGTTATACAATATTGGAAATCACTCCCTCTATGCCTATTGTTGAAGCACAGGGAAGGGCTCCAATCAATTTTTCAGAATGTTTTGTTCCCATCGGCAATTTCCAGGTGGACATTCAATCTTTCGCCATATCAAAGAATAACCCAAATTTCCAGAATTTGGATGAAATGCTTGCTTACGCAAAAGAAAATCCTGGGAAAGTAAAGGTAGGAGGAACATCACCAGGTGGACTGGATGATTTTATTGTAAGTGGCTTTGCAAAGGCTGCAGGCATAGAGCTTTTGTATATTCCCTATAATTCAGCAGCGGAAACAAAGGCTGCTCTACTGGGTGGGGAGATTGATATTTACCAGGATAAGCTAATATCCTTCTTACAGATGATTCAGTCAGATGATGTGGTCCCCATAGTGACGCTCTATGACAGGCGTTTAGAGGAAATAGAGGAGATGAAGGATGTACCATGCACTGTTGAAAAGGGAATTAATTTCACGCAGGGTTCTTGGCGTGGTTTCGCTGTAAAAAAACCTGCTAACAAAAGTCAAGTACTTTTCAGCAGGTTTTTAAAATTATTCGTCAATCTATTTTTGTGTACAATAAGAAGGCCGGCTTTATATCCAGCCTATACAAAGTCATAGGTTTTATGTTCTATTGATACACTGCGATTACCCTTGCATAATAAATTCGTAGAAACTTATTTAATCCAGCAATTTTTGCATGTTTCTTGCTTTTGCCTTCCCCTTCTTTTTTTAAGATATAGTTGTACACAGCATCATCTTTTGGAGCCGGATGGCTCTTAAGCACCCTCATCACCTCATATCCGATTTTCCTGAGCGTTGAAGAGCCTCGTTTCGTTATCTTGCGTTTTGATCCGATAAACTGTCCAGATTCATACGGTGGCGGGTCAATTCCAGCCCATGCTATGAGTGCTTTTGCACTATGCAGCCTTCTCACATCTCCAATCTCTGCTATTAGTTTAACTGCAAGGACATCACCTACTCCGCCCATTTCCCTGACGGTTGAATATTCAGGTAGGGACTTCGCAAGTACCTGCATCCGTGTTACAATAAGAGACAGAGAACTATCCACAGTTCTCAATACTGATATGGCTTCCTGTACTAACATTTTGGTCGATGGGGTACTGGAAGGCAGTGTGGGAATGCCACTTGAAGCTAATTCATAGACTGTTTCAGCCTTGGATCTGCTTCGGTGGTATTTCTTTTCTTTTGCCCAAACAAGGTACTCATCTGTGAATGTTTCAAGGCTCATGGATGTGATCAGGTCAAAGTGCCAGAATCTTTCCACAAAGTCGCTGAGCTTGTCCTTGCCATTTGCTTCATTCCAACTGCTAAACAGCTTCTTGATACCCGGCATTACATAATCCAGGATATGTGTCAGCTCCTGCAAAGCTTTCACATGAAGCTCCATATAGTACCGATATCTGCGTCCCAGAAGCTTAAGTTCCGCATAGATTTCTTCATCGCCTTCATATCTTTGCAGCTTGAACCATTTTTCAATTCCATAGTTCGCAATCATTATTGAATCAAGTTTGTCGGTCTTTGCCCCTCGGATGCTGTTGTCCTTCGCATATTTCTTCATTGCAAACGGATTGATAACAGATACGAAATATCCCTTATTATGAAAAAATATCAATATTGGCAAATGATAAATGCCCGTAGCCTCCATCACAATACGTATCTCTCCATCTAATTTCTGAAGCAGATTGTGAAAGGCTTCCAAATCCTTTTCTACATGTTGCATCTCAAAAGGGCGGCACACTATTTCTCCGTATGGCTTAAGTACACAGACAGTGCTTTTCCCTTTCGACACATCAATCCCTACACTTATCATCTTGAACCTCCCATAACTGTTATACGTAATTGTTCCAGCCACACTTATTACCATCCAGTTTAGTTGGTTACGCGGGAGCGAATCCCTACCTGCTTAATCGAATGCTTATAATAAGTGGTTGGTTAACGGTTTTTTTGACGGATGCTATGACCCAAAGAACGCCTCGTCAGACCAATTACTCCCCTTATTATAAATAAAATAAGTGCAGATGTCAGAGTTAATTACTCTCTAACAACTACACTTTTATGGTACTAAAGGAACGCCGCAGGAGATTGTGGACTATTTGGAAGATGTACTGAAAAAATGTTATGATTCCGAAGAATACAAAGAAACAGCTGAAAAGGACAAATCCGATATTATACCAGGTTATATGCCGGCTGAGGAATTCGGAAAACTGTGGGAAGAACAGCTGGCTGCTTTTAGGGAAGTATTCGCAAAATAAGTGAGAGGCGTTGCGGCGTCCTTTAGGACGGAAAGGAGCAAACGAATGGAATTTATTTTTAATATTGCTATTGGAATCATCCTTTGCGGATTCCTCTTTTTCAGTACGACTATATCAGATATGACAGTAGAGGCTGATTTATTTGGTTCCGGAGGGTTTCCAATTCTTTTTCGGTCATTGGCCTGTTTCTGCTTCTGTTAAGCACATTGCAGACAATGAAAGCAAAAAAGACCTCTGCTGACGCGGACAAAAAAGAGGATGATGGGGCTGTGCTGAACCGGACAGGTGCTAAAAAAGTTGGTTGTCTGATTCTTGCCTTGGCAATATATATTTTTTTGATGACAAGAGTAGGTTTTCCCATAATGACGTTTCTGTTTATCATTACCTGTGTGACTGCAGTCGGCTATCGTGACTATAAATGGTCCGTATTATTTGCCTTGCTGTTTACAACGCTGCTAGTCATTGTATTCGGCCGTATATTCTTTATTGCGCTGCCAAGAGGAGTGGGGATTTTTAAAGACCTTAGTTATTTTCTGTACTGAAAGGGGGAAAAGAAATGGTTTTGCAGGGATTTCTCAACGTATTACAGCCAATGACATTACTTTTGGTAATATTGGGAACAGCCTGGGGACTGACAGCCGGCGCCCTTCCAGGTTTAAGCGCATCTATGGCCGTTATTCTGATGCTGCCGTTTACATATGGCATGGAGGCGATTCAAAGTGTTGTAGTACTTGTTTCTGTTTATGTCGGAGCTATGTGCGGAGGCTCTATATCCGCAATTCTTTTAAAGACACCGGGAACGCCAAGTTCTGTGGCAACAACTTTTGACGGTTATCCCATGGCAATGAGGGGAGAGGCACCAAAGGCATTGGGTCTGTCTATTACAGCATCTTCCTTTGGTGGTATTTTTTCAGGGCTTATTATGGTAGTCTGTGCTCCAATTCTAGCCACTTGGGCCATGAAATTTCAAAGTGCGGAATTTTTCGCCCTGTCCCTTCTGGGCTTAAGCTGTATTGCAAGCATCGGTAATGAGCAGCCTATCAAAGCCCTTTTATCCGCATGCCTGGGTCTTCTGATTTCAACAGTTGGATTGGATGCCATTTCAGGAGCAGAACGATTCACCTTTGGCCAACAGTTTCTGATGAATGGAATTGATTATATTCCTGTTATGATTGGCGCATATGCAGTTGCGGAGGTCTACAGAAATGTTATGAAGAACAAAATGACGGCCAGTGAACAGGAAGGCGGCAAAGGGGGAAAGGTAAAGGCGGAGATTATTGGGATTTCCAATATTATAAAGCATTGGAAAACCTATTTGAAGTCTTCTGTTATTGGTACAATTGTGGGTATCATACCGGCAGCAGGAGGTTCTATTGCTGCATTAATCAGCTATAGTGAGGCCGTCCGCAGCAGTAAACACCCTGAGAAATTCGGAAAAGGTGCAGAGGAAGGAATTATTGCATCGGAAGCAGCAAATAATGGCGCAGTAGGCGGCTCTCTGGTACCCACACTTGTTCTGGGTATTCCTGGCGGTAATGTAGCCGCAATTCTTCTGGCGGCATTTACTATGCACGGATTGATTCCAGGACCCATGCTTCTGCGGAATCAGCCAGATATGCTGTATAGTATATTAATTGGTATGGTGCTTGCTTCTTTACTGTTATTTGTACTCGGAATTTTTGTGGCGAAACAGTTTTCTCGTCTTGTAACACTTCCGTATCCTTTTCTTGCGACGATTATTGTTACATTGGGGGTGGTTGGTTCTTATTCCCTGAAGAATAGTATGACAGACGTATTTGTCATGTTTGCATTCAGCTTTGTAGGATATTTTTTTGATAAGTATCATTATTCTACTTCTGCAATGATTCTTGGTATCATTTTGGGTAAGATTGCAGAAAACGGTTTAAGAAAGCAGCTGATTGTCAGCGGGGGAGATTTTACAACCTTTTTGACAAGACCCCTATGTCTGGTAATTTTCATCGTTAGTATCATTTCTTTTATTACGCCCTATTACCGCGCGCATAAAGAAAAGAAAAGGCAGGAGATGAACGCACAGCAAAAGTAAATACTCAAAGGCAAAATGTTTAAATACGAATCTTATAATATAATAAAGAAAACTAAGGAGAATGTGAGTTATGGAAAATTATTATGAGTTACCGGAACTGATTCCCGAGAATATCATTGAGCGCGTGTCAAAGCTGAGTTCAGCAAATATTTGCGATGGTTTAAATAAGCTGGGGCTGCTTGCGAACCGGTGTATGTGCCAACAGATTAAACCTGTATCTGATAACATGAAGGTGGTTGGAACCGCTTGTACTGTAGATACAAAAGACGGTGATAATCTTCCCATACATATAGCGATATACAGCTGTAAGCCTGGATATGTGATTGTTGTAAGCGGAAAGGCTTACGAGGAGAGTGCATACATGGGAGATTTGATGGGGGGAGCAGCAGAGGCTATTGGTGTTTCGGGGATTGTTGTTGACGGATATGTGCGGGACAAGGTAGGACTTGACGAAATCGGAATGCCGGTTTTCAGCAGAGGATTTAAAACCTGCAAGTCCGGCAAAAGAAAGGTCCCGGAGGTTTGAATATTCCGGTTGAATGCGGTTCTGTAGCGGTAAACCCAGGAGACTTAATTGTAGGGGATTATGATGGTGTTGTAGTTGTACCCAGAGACAAAATTGAAGAAGTGCTGGATGCGGCAGAAGTAAAGATTGCCTATGAAGAAAAGCGGGTATTTACAATTGAGCAATATAGGAAGTGTAAAAAAGAAGGGACAGAACTACCTGAGTTGACTCCTTCATGGGTAAAAGACATGATGGGATAGAAAAGGCAGGCCTTAAAGCCTGCCTGCCGGTATAAAAGGTTCCGGCTGTTCCGGGTGAGGGCCCAGCATTTTTTTCCATCCAGACCATATCCCACCACTGGCCCAGTTTGTAGCCGCATTTGGTGAAATGTCCCACGGTATGGTAGCCGTATTTTTCATGAAAGGTTATGCTGCCCGGATTGGGGTAGGCAATGCAGGCATTGACATTGATGACGTTCTGGCGTCTCAGGTAGTTTTCCAATGCCTCGTAGAGAAGGGAGCCTGCGCCGGTGCGCCTCGCGTCCCCGGATACATAGACGGAGGTTTCCACAGCCCAGTCATAGGCTGACCTCTCTTTAAATTGGGATGCATAGGCGTATCCTATGATGCGTCCATCCCGGATTGCAGCCAGATATGGATACCGTTTCAGGGTGGATGCGATGCGGTTTTTGAATTCCTGGACAGTGGGAACCTCATATTCAAAAGTAATGGCGGTCTTTTCTACATAAGGCGCGTATATGGACAGGAGGGCGGCCGCGTCTGCTTCTTCTGCCATTCGGATGGTGACGGCTGTGTCTGACATATGGGGGACTCCTTTCTAAATATATAAATGTTTCAGATATATAAATGTTTTTGAAGGTTTGTATTGCAACCTACATTCTATCACTGATGTCACATAATTTCCACTGTCTGTTAAGGAATATTTACAACGGCATCCGTCATAAGCGGCGTCTCCACAAAGGTCATCAGGGAAAGCCTTTTCATGCAATTACGAGTTTGAGCTGTAAACTGTGAGATTATTTGCACGCATAAATAAAATTAAGTAATTCTTACACAATTTTTCCCCTTTCTCATCCTGTTATTTCCTTTCACTTTCTGATAAAATGGTACTATAAGGAGGTGGAGGATATGACCAGACGAAGGATACTGACAGGATGGGCCATAGGATTGCTGTTGGGAGTGATGGCTGCCGGCACTGCATTGGGTGCGGAGTCCGGATGGAAGACAGAGGACGGAGTTCTTAAATTTGTGGATAACAAGGGTAACTATGTGACCAATGAATGGAGGACACGGGACGGAAAATCATACTTCCTGGGCAGCGACGGGGAGATTGAGAAGAGCACCTGGATAGAGAATACATATTATGTGGACGACAAGGGAGTCATGGTGAAGAATTCCTGGGTCCACACAGACGGCAAGGACGGCCTGAAGGAAGAGGGCTGGTATTTCCTGGGCAAGAACGGCAAGACAGAGGAAGGCTGGAAGAACGTAGGAGACGGCCGGTACAACTTTGACAGCGACGGTAAGATGCGCACGGGCTGGTTCTACGAGGGCGATAATATCTACTACCTGGGCGGCAAGGACGACGGTGCCATGAGACGGGGCTGGGTATGCCTGGAATTTGATGAGGATGATCTGCCTGAGATTGGGGATATCTCCAAGGAATATAAGAAGGCAGATGAGAATTCCCGGTGGTTTTTCTTTCAGAATAACGGTAAGGCCAAACGCTCTCTTACCGGCAATTATGACCAGGAGACCATTCACGGAGAAAAATTCTATTTTGACCGGAACGGTGCCATGCTGACGGGCTGGCATGCGGTGAAGGAGAAAGCGGACAGCGATGATGCCACAGGCATCAGCCGTTTCGTATACCTGGGCGGTAAGGACGACGGAGCCATTGCAAAGGGACAGTGGAAACAGCTGTCTGAGCATCCCGGTGATTCCGACGACGGGGCAGCCATCTTAAAGAAGGGGGATGAGGAGCTTCCAAGGGAAGGGGATAAGGAGTGGTATTACTTTGAGAACAACGGCACTCCCGCCTACCTTAAAACAGGCATCTCCACCATGAATGCCGCCACCATCCGGGTGGATGGCGAAAATTATTTTGTGAACCAGTATGGATGCAGAAGGAACGGACTGGTCAAGATAGTATCCGGCGGCCATGTGTTGGTGGGATATTTCGGAGAAAAGGGGACTGACGGCAGGATGCTCACCGGCAGGAATACCGGTATTGCTGACGATGACGGCAAACGCTGCACCTTCTATTTCAACACCTCGGGATCCAACAAGGGAGCTGGCTTCAGCGGAGAAAAGGATGGATTCCTGTACTACAACGGTTTGCTGGTGACAGCGGACGGGGATTCCCAGTACGAGGTCTATCAGGTGGACGGCAAATATTACCTGGTCAATGAATCCGGTAAGGTACAGACCAATGAGAAGGCTTATAAGAGCGATGGGGATTATGTCTATTTGGTTGAGGACAGGGAAGTTTACTATACGGATGACAACGGGAAAAAGACGAAGAAGGCAGACAGCAGCGCCACCCTTCCGGATTTCACCTGTGATCAGGTATATGAGCTTTGATGTTTTATAAGCTTTGTTTCTGAGCTTTGGAAAGGGACGGCTTCCGCCATACTGGCGGAAGGGCCGTCCCTTTTAGGTTGTGGTTGAAAAAAGAAATACGGTCTGATATACTGAAATGGCGGGAAATATCTTGTATACAGTATAAAGATAGAGCCGGAGTTTTCAGCCCGTAAAAGCCTTATAAAATGAGGAGACCCCGATTGTATAACAACCGGGGCAATTATGAAAAATCTATGTGCAATTTTACTATTTATCATTTGTATATGTGACTTGTTCTTATGAAAATAGTATAAAAAATAAATGTGAACGAAATGTGAATTTGTTGTAAACAGATTATGAAACATTATATATTACCATAGATGCAGAATCGAAGGAGAGAAAATGGAGCAGGAATTAAAGAGAAAGACAACGGTCATCGGCCACAGGAATCCTGATACGGATTCCATCTGTTCGGCTATCTGTTATGCCAACCTGAAGCGGGCCATTACAGGGGATGCGTACATTCCGGCCAGGGCAGGCCATGTGAACGGAGAGACCAGGTTTGTCCTGGATTACTTCGGCATGGAGGAGCCTAAGCTGGTGGAGGACGTGAGAACCCAGGTAAAGGACATTGAAATCCGCAAGACCAGGGGAGTTGCGGATAACATTTCCTTAAAAAAGGCATGGAACATCATGCAGGAAAACAATGTGGTGACCATTCCTTCCGTCAGGCCCGACGGTACCCTGGAGGGGCTTATCACGGTAGGCGATATCACAAAGACCTATATGAATATATATGACAGCAGCATCTTGTCCAAGGCCCATACCCAGTATTCCAACATCATTGAAACACTGGAAGCCGATATTGTGGTGGGAAATGCGGACGCCTATTTTGACAGGGGAAAGGTGCTGATTGCAGCCGCTAATCCTGACCTGATGGAATTTTACATTGAACCCCACGACCTGGTCATACTGGGCAACCGCTATGAGTCCCAGCTCTGCGCCATCGAGATGGGGGCCGACTGCATCATTGTGTGTGAGGGCGCAGGCGTGTCCATGACCATCAAGAAAATTGCCCAGGATAGGGGATGCACGGTTATTGCCACCACCTACGACACATATACGGCGGCCCGTCTGATTAACCAGAGCATGCCCATCAGCTATTTCATGACCAGGGAGCACCTGATTACCTTTAACAGCGATGATTATACGGATGAAATCCGGGAGGTTATGGCCAGCAAGCGGCACCGGGATTTCCCCATCCTGGACAAGGAGGGAAGGTATCTGGGAATGATATCACGCCGGAACCTGTTGGGCGCCAAGGGCAAGCAGGTAATTCTGGTGGACCACAACGAGAAGAGCCAGGCCGTGGCAGGTATCGAGAGCGCTGAAATTATGGAGATTATCGACCATCACAGGCTGGGAACGGTCCAGACCATGGCACCGGTGTTCTTCCGCAACCAGCCTCTGGGTTGCACAGCCACCATTATTTACCAGATGTACCTGGAAAATAAAGTGGAGATAGAGCCAAAGATTGCGGGGCTGCTGTGCAGCGCCATTGTGTCGGATACCCTGTTGTTCCGATCCCCCACCTGCACACCGGTGGACGAGATGGCAGCCAGGTCTCTGGCAGCCATAGCCGGACTGGATATAGAGAAGTACGCCATGGAAATGTTCGGGGCGGGAAGTAATCTTAAGGATAAGTCCGATGAGGAGATTTTCTATCAGGATTTCAAGAAGTTTTCTGTGGGCAAAGCGCTGATTGGCGTGGGGCAGATTACGTCGTTAAACGATATAGAGCTGGGTACCCTGAAGGAGAAGATGCTGGGCTATATGGAAAAGGCCAGGGAGAGCAACAGCCTGGACATGGTATTTTTCATGCTGACCAACATACTGAAGGAATCCACGGATCTGATTTGTTATGGACAGGGCGCGGTGCAGCTGGCAGCCAAGGCGTTCCATCTGGATATAGAGGAGGCCGCGGAAAAGCCGGAACCGGTGCTGAGTCTGCCGGGAGTGGTATCCCGTAAAAAACAGCTGATTCCGGAGCTGATGCTGGCGGAGCAGGATTAGGCCCGGTAGGGGCAGGAGGATTAAGTTATGTCAAAGGAATACTGGAAACCAGGCAACATGCTCTACCCGGTGCCGGCTGTTATGGTCAGCTGCGGCAGGGAGGGAGAGACACCCAACATCATTACAGTGGCCTGGGCAGGCACCATTTGCTCGGATCCCGCCATGGTGTCCATATCCGTGCGCAAGGAGCGTTTCTCCCACAGCATCATCAGGGATACAGGAGAATTTGTCATCAATCTGGTGAATAAGCGGCTGGTCCGGGCTGCGGATTACTGCGGCGTCAAATCCGGCGGGGACGTGGATAAGTTTAAGGAGACAAGGCTGACCCCGCAGGCATCCAGGTATGTGAAGGCGCCGGGGGTTGAGGAAAGCCCGGTGAACATTGAGTGCAAGGTGGTGGAAGTGAAGGAGCTGGGAAGCCATGATATGTTCATTGCCAAGGTGATGGGAGTGACCATTGACAACCGGTATATGGACGATAGGGGAAAGTTTAACCTTAATATGTCCGGACTTGTGAGCTATTCCCACGGAGAGTATTTTGAGCTGGGAAAGAAGCTGGGAAGCTTTGGGTATTCGGTGAAGAAACCGGTGAAAAGGCAGAATGATAGGAATAGGACTTCAAGGAGGAAAAAAGCGTGAAACCGAACATTACCATGATAGGCATGCCGTCGTCGGGCAAGAGCACCATTGGGGTACTGCTGGCCAAGAGGCTGGGATTTTCCTTTGTGGACGTGGATATCGTGATACAGGAAAAG
>ENA-OQCB01000670-OQCB01000670.1-human-gut-metagenome-genome-assembly--contig:-NODE-670-length-15643-cov-5.844612_pt1 | contig 15643 bp, 12 predicted proteins | sample MGYA00242493_ERZ504568 | MGnify/ENA primary metagenome ERZ504568 (study PRJEB26092, sample SAMD00036229) | human gut metagenome | host: Homo sapiens | study: EMG produced TPA metagenomics assembly of...
CTTTGCCATAACGAAAAACTTTATACCTAAAGATACGAAAACTTTGGGTAATAACAAAGCCCGGGCTTGAGAAAGTCTGGGCTTTGCGCATAAAAAAAAGGCTGTGTCAGCGTTTTGACACAACCTCTTTTTCTATTTCTGGACTTTATTATTCTTCCGTAGCTGCCGGTACTACAACTTTTTTGTTCTTCATCATGTTGTATGCAATCGGAGATGCAATGAACAGTGAGGACAATGTACCGATAACAACACCGAGAATCATTGCGAATGCGAAGCTGCGGATTGAATCACCACCGAGGATGAAGATACACAGTAACACGATCAATGTACTCAATGATGTATTGATAGTACGTGCAAGTGTAGTGTTCAAAGAGTCGTTGAACAACTGACGTTTGTCACGTTTCGGATACAGGCCGAAGAACTCGCGCACACGGTCGAAGATTACCACTTTATCATTAATAGAGTAACCGATAGCCGTCAGGATAGCACCGATAAATGTCTGGTCAATTTCCAGAGAGAACGGCAGGATGCCCCAGAACAGTGAGTAAGCACCGATAATCATAATGGTGTCACAACTCAAGGCCACAATAGAGCCGATACTGTAAGCAATGTTACGGAAACGGAGTAGGATGTACAGGCCGATAGCAAGCAATGCCAATACAACAGAGTAGATAGCACCTGTCTTAATATCGTCTGCGATACTTGGACCTACTTTCTGTGAACTTACGATACTACCACCGGTATGATTGTCACGATCGATGAAAGTTTCCAAAGAAATGTTTTGAGTCAGTACCGGTTTCAGAGTTTCATACAAGTATGATTCAATTTCTGAGTCCACGTTGTTACCTGCATCTTCGATGCGGTAGTTTGTGCTGATACGTACTGTTTTCTTATCTGTACCGATAGCGATAACACTTACGTTAGCATCACCGAACTTGCTGGCAATTAGCTCGCGTACTTGTTCCGGTTCAACCGGGTTTTCGAACTGTACCTTGAAGTTACGTCCACCGGTGAAGTCGATACTCTGACTCAAGCCACGGATTGCAAATGAGCTGATACAAACGATAATTACTGCACTGACGATAATAAGGGACTTCTTGTTCGTACCCATAAAATCGAAACGTGTATTGGTCATCAGGTTCTTTGAAATCTTAGTTGTAAATGTCAGCCCCAGCCACTTATCTTTACTCATGAAGTGTTCGTAAACCAGACGAGTCATGAACACAGCTGTAAAGAAGGATACAAGGATACCGATAATCAATGTCGTAGCAAAACCACGAATCGGACCGGTACCGAAGTTGAATAGGATGATACCTGTGATGATAGATGTCAAGTTAGAGTCAAAGATAGCCGAGAATGCGTTGGAATAACCGTCAGCAAGTGCTTTCTTCACTCCCTTACCTGCGCGAAGTTCTTCTTTTGTACGTTCATAGATAAGTACGTTCGCATCCACTGCCATACCCAGTGACAACACCATACCGGCAATACCGGACATTGTCAGCGCAGCCTGGAAGGACGAAAGGATTCCCAGTGTAAAGAAGAAGTTGAGGATCAATGCCCCATTGGCAACCATACCCGGGATGATGCCATACATAGAGCACATATAAATCATCAACAGAATCAAAGCAACAACAAATGAGAAGATACCCGCATTGATAGATTCCTGACCCAGTGACGGACCTACGATATCTTCTTGTACGATGTGAGCCGGAGCCGGCATCTTACCTGATTTCAATACGTTAGCTAAGTCCTTTGCCTGCTCCGGAGTGAAGTGACCTGTAATCTGTGAACGTCCGCCTGTGATCTCAGTGTTTACGTTCGGTGCAGAATATACATAGTTATCAAGAACGATAGCGATAGCACGACCGATATTCTGTTTGGTCAGTTGAGCCCAACGGCGTGCACCGTCAGAATTCATAGACATGCTGACAGCCGGTTTGCTGTACTGGTCGAATTCGTCTTTGGCATCTGTTACTACGTCACCTTCCAACGGAGCTTTGCCGTTGCGTTCGGTAGATTTGATTGCATACAATTCGAAAGTCTGACCTTTTTTGTCAAATTCGGAAGGAGAAACACCCCATTTCAGACGGAGGTCTTTTGGAAGTTCTGCTTTGATTTCCGGCATAGCCAGATATTTGTTAATGTCTGCAGTGTCCTTGTAGTTTGCATATCCGATAACCGGGCCCTGCCCACTAGAGTTTAATTGCAGTATAGACAGCAAAGGATACTGTTTCTTGATCTCTTCCATGTTCGCAGCAGTTGCATCATCTTGTTTGGCGTCTCCTTTCAGAGCGGCAGCAAGGCTGTCGGCAGCACTTACGGCTTTCTTAGTCGGAGTTGCTTCGGTAAGAACAGCAGCTTTTGTAGTGTCTGTTGTAACAGAATCAGTAGTTGTTTCCTGAGTTAACACTGCACGCAATTTAGCGTCTGCTGACTGCATAGCCGGAAGAATTTCTTTGGCGGTATATGTTTCCCAGAATTCCAGGTTAGCCGAACCTTGAAGAAGTTTTCTCACACGTTCCGGTTCTTTGATACCCGGCAATTCTACCATGATACGTCCCATTTTGTCTTCCAGGCTCTGGATGTTCGGTTGAACCACACCAAAGCGGTCGATACGGGTACGAAGTACGTTGAATGAGTTCTCAACAGCCGCTTTTACTTCTTCTCTCAATACTTTTTCAACTTCCGCATCCGTTGATTTCTGGCTAACTTTGTCTTTCAACTGTTGTGTAGCGAATAGTTCGGAAAGTTTCGCGTCCGGAGCAATTCTGTGGTATTCCTTGACAAACAGGGTAATTACATCATCCTGACTGTTGATAGCCTGTTTTGCTGCTGTTGCCAATGCGTTATTGAAAGCTTCGTCCGGCTTGTTGTCAGCCAGTGCTTTAATAACATCAGGTACAGAAACTTCAAGGATAACGTTCATACCACCTTTCAGGTCCAAACCTAAACTAATCTCCATTTCACGACATTGTTTCAGCGTCCAGTTACCCAGCCAGACCTTCTCATTGGAGAGAGAGTCAAGGTAGTCTTGTTCTACTTTCATGTCGCCGTTCGCAATTTCTTTCGCCTTGTTGTTATAATGGCGTGTTACGAAGGAGAAGGAGAGGTAGAACACGCATACCAGCGTGAGTAATACCGCAAAAACCTTTACAAATCCTTTGTTTTGCATTTTACTTTTAATTTATGATGATTACTTTTTTAATTTAATTTTCAGTTAAATTCTGTCGTACACAAGTTCTTTTTGCCGCATACAAGGCTGCAAATATAGTTTTTTTTTCACATTCATGTGTAATAAGCCCTCAAATATTTGATGTTTAAGGGCTTTTTTACCGATTTATTTCATTCCTCTGTTTTTCAGCAGTGGCTCCATGCTCGGTTCTGTGCCACGGAAATTTTTGTAGAGAGTCATCGGGTCTTCGCTGTCACCCTTCTCCAACACGTTCCGACGGAACAATTCGGCGGTGTTTTTGTCGAAGATTCCATGCTCTTTGAAAGCTTCAAAGGCGTCGTTATCCAGTACGTTAGCCCACAGGTAACTGTAATAGCCGGCTGCATATCCGCCGATGATGTGATTGAAGTAAGTCACACGGTAACGTGGGGCAATTTCAGAGATAAGATTGAGCTTGTCCATAGCTTCTTTTTCGTACGAAACAGCATCTAAATTCTTTACATCTTTCAGCATGTGCAGGTTCATGTCAAGGATAGCGGCAGCCAGCAGTTCGGTAGTCATGAATCCCTGGTTGAATGTTTTCTGCTGAAGTATTTTTTCGATGATTTCATCGGGGATTACTTTACCGGTAGCATAATGCTTGGCATACATTTTCAACACTTCCGGTTCGGTTGCCCAGTGTTCGTTGATTTGAGAGGGAAGTTCTACAAAATCACGTACAACATTGGTGCCGGAAGTTCCTTTGTATTTGCATTGGGTGAGCAAGCCGTGCAGTGCATGTCCGAACTCGTGAAACAGTGTTTCCACTTCATCCATTGTGAGTAGAGAAGGGGTGTCACCTATCGGTTTGGTAAAGCTGCAAACATTGCATACTAGCGGACGGATTGGCCCACTTTGTTCGCGGTAGTTGCTCATCCATGCTCCGCCGCTTTTTCCAGGACGTGGAAAGTAGTCTACATAGAAGATACCGAGCTGGGAACCATCGGCGTCTTTTACTTCAAACACTTCTACATCAGGGTGATAAGTAGGGATATCTTCTAGCTTGCTTAGGGTGATACCATATAGTTTATTAGCTACGGCAAAAGCACCTTCGCGGACATTTTCCAATTTGAAGTAAGGTTTCGTGTCTTCTTCGGACAGGTTGTATTTCTCTTTTCTGAGTTTTTCGGTGTAGTACCACCAGTCCCATGCTTCCAGTTTTTCACCTTTGCCTTCCTTGTCCATAAGTTGCTGAAGTTCTGCGGCCTCCGATTTCGCTTTTGGCAGGGCGTAGCTCCATAGATTATTCAGGAGGTCCATTACGTTATTAGCATTTTTAGCCATGGTTTCGTCTAACACGAAGTTGGCATAGCAATCGAAGCCCAATAAGTTCGCCTTTTCCAGACGGAGGGAAATGATTTTGCTGATTACTTCTTTATTGTCGTTCTTATCGTTATTATTTCCACGGTTGATATATGCTTTATACATCTTCTCACGGAGTGGGCGGTTTTCTGAATACTGCAGGAAGGGCAGGCGGCTGGCGTTATGTAGAGTAAACAACCATTTTCCCGGTTGTCCGGCAGCTTTAGCCTCTTCGGCGGCACTTTGGCAGAACCATTCCGGCAGGCCGGCAAGGTCTTCCTGCTTGTCAACGAAAAGTTGGAAAGCATTATTCTCGTTCAATACATTGTTGCTGAAGGTGATACCGAGTGTAGAAAGTTCCTTGTTGATTTCACGGAGGCGGGCTTGTTGTTTTGTGTCGAGGTTGGCTCCGGAGCGGACAAAGCTTTTATAGGTCTTGTCTAGCAGTCGTTGTTGTTCTATTGTCAGGTTCAATGAGTCTTTTTGTTGATAGACATCGTTTATCCGTTTGAAAAGTGCCTGGTTCAAGGAAATATTATCTTCGTGTTCCGAAAGAACCGGAGCCAGTTTAATAGACAACTCGGTCAGCGAATCGGTCGTTTCTGCGTCTGTCATATTGAAAAAGATAGCACTGACACGGTCTAAAATGGGAGCACTGTTGTCCAGTGCTACGATTGTATTTTCAAATGTTGGAACTTCCGGGCTCTCGATGATAGCCTCGATGTTCTGATTTTGTTCTTCGATGCCTTTCAGGAAGGCGGGTTCGTAATGTTCCAGTTTAATCTTATCGAAAGAAGGAACACCATACTCTGTTTGAAACTCTGTAAAGAAAGGATTACTTTCTGTTTTTGTAGTACAGGAGTACATCATGCAACTTGCAGCTAAAATGGTTAGTGTTTTTTTATCATCATAAGTGTTTTATATTAGAGTTTACAGTTCTTATCGCTTGCTGATATGGCACCAGATAGGGTAGTGGTCCGAAGCCTTTATAGATCGGTCTACGGTGCAGTTATAAGCTTTCAGGTTAGGGCTTATCAGGATATTGTCGATACGGAAATAGAATTTGTTCTGATTATACGAGATTCCTAATCCTTTGCCGGATTGGGTAAATGCGTCGTCCAATTTTTGAGTCAGGATACGGTGAGTATACGAGATAGAGCCGTCGTTGAAATCACCACACGCTATAATAGTCGGATATTTGCTTTCTGTAATGGCTTTGTTTACGGAGTCTGCCTGCGAAGCGCGGATGGCTGACGCTTCCGCTAATTTTTTGACCAGTTGCCGAAGTCCGGTTTTGACCTTCTTGGCGTTCGGGTCCTTAATCATATCCTCATACATTCCCCGGTCTTCCTTGGTAAGTTTGTTGGACTCCAAATGGTTGTTAATCAGAGTGACTGTGTCATTATTCACTGCCAGCACATATTGGACGGAACCATTGTATGTACTTTCATAATCAATGGGAGATACTGAAAGTATGGGATATTTAGAAAAACAGGCAAGCTGTACGTCGCTTCTGTTTTGTCGGCGAACGGAATAATAGGGATATGCTTTCAATGCTTTTTTGATGTCTGCTTCTGTCAGATATTTCTTATTCTGCGCTGCATTATATTCTTGCAAACAGATAATATCTGCTTTGCTGTTAACCAGGTATGATAAGATTGGATTCTTTCCGTCTTTCTTTTCCAAATTGCTGAAATTCATTACATTATAAGAAAGAATTTTGATACTTCCTTCCGGGATTGTCTTGGTAGTGGAATTGAAAGGAATATAGGTCCTTATCTGCGGAAAGCAAACCAAAAAACCGATTAGCGGTACTAAAGCATACCGGTAATTGATGAATACCCAGAAAATGATAAAAGCGATATTGATTACCAAAAATAGTGGAAATGCAAGCCCCAGTCCGGAGGAAAGCGGATTCAATTTCGGATTAAGATAAGGACTGTAAGCGCTCAATATCAGCGTTCCTACGAAGAAAGCGTTGATAGCTAATATCAGATATGCGACAATTTTGCCAATATGTTCCATCTTATTATCTTTTGCTTGCATCGAACAAGCTTTTCTTTTCCTCCGTCGTCAGACTGTCGTAACCGGATTTTTTCAATTTATCCAGAATGCGGTCTATTTCGTCGGACTGTGCTTTTTTATGGGCGTTGTAATCATAATCTTTTTCACGACTGGTCGTGCCTCCTCCGTAATGTACTTTCATTTTGGGTTTGTGTTTCCATGTCTTTTTCTGGAATAGAGAGATAAAAGCGTCCAGAAGCCAGTTGATCCATGCGGTCAGATCCGCCCCTTTGCTTAGGCTGGCGGCAAACCAAAGTCCGGCAAGAGCACCGCCCAAGTGAGCGATATGTCCTCCGGCATTGCTTGACGTGATAGATAATACGTCAATTCCTATAACAACGAGTGCCAGATATTTGAGACGGATTGCGCCGAAAAGAAAGAGTTGTACCCGGTAATTGGGCTCACGGTAAGCAGTGGCAGCCACAATCGCCAAGACGGAAGCCGAAGCTCCTACTAGTGTAGAAACTGCTACTTCCTGATTGAACAAAGGAAATACATTGTAAGCAACCATATATAATAAACCTCCGAGGATACCTCCCAATATGTACAAACCTCTTAAATGCTTTGCTGAAAAAAAGTGTAGAAACAAGCTTCCGAACCAATACAACCAGAGCATATTGAATAGGATATGCAGAAGACCGGCGTGCATGAACATATAAGTGATAATCGACCATGGTTGATGAAAGAACCGAATAAAGGAAGCCGGTAAAGCGAATATGCCGAATATATCGGGTATACTGTGCTGAAATAGTTGCAAGAAAACATTGATTAACGTGCCAATGATAAAAATGCTTACGTTAATGTAAATCAGCTGGATAAATATATTCCCTCTTCTGAATGTCTCTTTTAAATCAGTTATAATATGTCCCATTGTTTTTACTTTTTTTCTCCAATACAAAATCAGAATAAGCCCGAATAGCATTCCACCCAAGTGAGCAAAATGAGCTACATTATCTCCGGCACTGTTGGCTAGTCCTGCCCATAACTCAATCGCAGCATATCCGATAACGAAGAATTTAGCCTTGATAGGGAAAGGCAGCGGGAAGATAAACAGTTGGTTGTTGGGATACAACATTCCGAATGCCAGCAAAATGGCGTAAACGGCTCCTGAAGCACCTACGGTAGTCATCATGTTGAGATACTGGTCCATAGAAATGATGCCGTAACCTATTAAGTTCACTTCCGTGTGTTGGCTCAGTTCCGTTATGTACTGAATATATTGAACCCCTTCCTGAATGAGTCCTGCACCGATACCGCAAGGATATAGTAAAACAGGAAACGTTTGGGACCCCAGGTTTGTTCGAGAATCGGTCCGAACATAAAAACGGCAAACATATTAAAAAATATATGGCTGAACCCGCCATGCATAAACATGTACGTGATGAGCTGTGCCGGATTGAAATCACTTGCGAGGAAAAAAATGTAATCCTAGATAATTAGCTAAATCTATACCGTAACGTTGGGCTACAAGCGTTCCGAAAAATACTAATACATTGATAATTATCAGGTTTTTAGTTACAGTTGGCATCATTTTAAATTCTGAATATTTAGATACTAGATGCAAAAGTACGAATAAATTCTGTTTTAAAGCATGAAAAAGACTTCCTATTAGCTTCTTTTCAATAAATTGCTGCTGTTTTTTTTATGTTTTTATTTGATATGTTGTTTTGTTCGGCTATATTTGTAGAGTCAATCCCTTGTAGGATAATCTTTTGTGTAACATATATATTAATTAATCATTTTACGTATTATGAATAAGTCTGAACTTATTAGCGCAATGGCTGCTGAAGCTCAAATGAGCAAAGCCGATGCAAAAAAAGCACTTGATGCTTTCATCACTTCAGTTACTAATGCTATGAAAGCTGGCGACAAAGTATCTCTCGTTGGTTTTGGTACTTTCTCTGTAAGCGAAAGAGCTGAAAGAACTGGTATTAACCCTTCTACAAAGGCAACTATTACTATTCCTGCAAAGAAAGTAGCTAAGTTTAAAGCTGGTGCTGAATTGTCTGCAGCTGTTGAATAAGATATCATAGTTGAAAGAAATTAGAAAGAGGAGACGTATACGTCTCCTTTTTTTGTATCTTTGCGCGCAAGAAACAACTTGATTATGAAGATAGAAGATAAACTTGTAGCGTCCGTCATTAGCGGACTGAAAGCACTCTACAGTCAGGAAGTCCCTGAAAAAATGGTGCAAATTCAAAAGACCAAAAAAGAATTTGAAGGACATCTGACGCTGGTCGTGTTCCCTTTTCTGAAAATGTCAAGAAAAGGACCGGAACAGACGGCGCAGGAAATCGGTGAATATCTGAAGGTGAACGAACCGGCAGTAGCAGCTTTTAATGTGATAAAAGGTTTCCTGAACTTGACTATCGCATCGGCTACGTGGATCGATTTGCTGAATGAAATTCAGGCTGACGAACAATATGGTCTGGTGAAAGCTACCGAAACTTCGCCATTGGTGATGATTGAGTATTCTTCTCCGAATACAAACAAACCTCTTCATTTAGGTCATGTGCGTAATAACCTTTTAGGTAATGCATTGGCTAACATTGTGGCGGCAAATGGTAATAAGGTAGTAAAAACAAATATCGTAAACGATCGTGGTATCCATATCTGTAAATCCATGCTGGCATGGAAGAAATATGGAAACGGTGAAACCCGGAAACTTCCGGCAAGAAAGGTGACCACCTCGTTGGCGATTATTATGTATCTTTCGATAAGCATTATAAAGCAGAGGTAAAGGAACTTATGACTGAGTTTACGGCACAGGGAATGAGTGAGGATGAAGCTAAGGCGAAAGCGGAAGCTGCTTCTCCCTTGATGCAGGAAGCTCGTGAAATGTTGGTGAAGTGGGAAGCCGGCGACCCGGAAATACGCGGATTGTGGGAAATGATGAATAACTGGGTGTATGCTGGATTTGATGAGACTTACCGGAAAATGGGTGTCAGCTTCGACAAGATATATTATGAATCCAACACTTATCTCGAAGGGAAGGAGAAGGTTATGGAAGGGCTGGAAAAAGGTTTCTTTTTCAAAAAAGAGGACGGATCTGTTTGGGCGGATCTGACTGCTGAAGGTTTGGATCATAAGTTGCTTCTTCGTGGCGATGGTACATCTGTTTATATGACGCAAGATATCGGTACAGCTAAACTTCGCTTTGCAGACTATCCTATTGATAAGATGATTTATGTAGTAGGTAATGAGCAAAACTATCATTTTCAGGTGCTTTCTATTCTGCTTGACAAACTCGGTTTTGAGTGGGGCAAGAGCCTGGTTCACTTCTCTTATGGAATGGTAGAGTTGCCGGAGGGCAAGATGAAATCTCGTGAAGGTACGGTGGTGGACGCTGATGACCTAATGGAAGAAATGATTGCCACTGCTAAAGAAACTTCACAGGAACTTGGCAAATTGGATGGTTTGACACAGGAAGAAGCTGATGATATTGCCCGTATCGTCGGTCTGGGTGCATTGAAATATTTCATTTTGAAAGTAGATGCGCGTAAAAATATGACGTTTAATCCGAAAGAGTCTATCGACTTCAATGGTAATACAGGCCCGTTTATTCAATATACTTATGCTCGTATTCAGTCTGTGCTTCGTAAAGCTGCCGAATCGGGTATTGTGGTTCCCGGACAGATTCCTGCTGGTATTGAATTGAGCGAAAAAGAAGAGGGGCTGATTCAAATGGTTGCCGACTTTGCTGCTGTTGTCAAGCAGGCAGGGGAAGATTACAGCCCGTCTATTATTGCGAATTATACTTATGATTTGGTGAAAGAATACAACCAGTTCTACCATGACTTCAGTATTTTGCGCGAAGAGAACGAAGCGGTGAAAGTGTTCCGTATCGCTCTGTCGGCTAATGTGGCCAAAGTCGTGCGTTTGGGTATGAGTTTACTGGGTATTGAAGTACCTTCCAGAATGTAAGACATTCTCTGAACAAAATATCTTTCTACGGGGTTTCTTCATTATGTATATAATGAAAGGAATCCCGTTAGATCATTTTATAAATATGTTGCGTGTCATATGATTCCCCTCTCTCTTTGTTTGATAGAGTGTATACCGATAGGGGATTTAAGGTAGGATAAAGTAAAAAAAGAAAGGCAGACAAAGTTCAAGCCTTGCCTGCCCGATTCTGTTTCTTATGCTGATAATTGTTATTTCTTAGGATACTTATACCAGTCTTTAGCTTGTGCACCATTAGATTTAACCCATGTCGCAAACTTCGGATACGATTCGTCTATTCTTATACCTTCCTCGGGGATCGGGAATTCACTAACCGGCATATTGAGTGCAAACGGCATCAGATCTATTGAAACATAATATAAATCTTCTTCTGGCCTGGATACGTCTTTTCCTGTTCCTAATAATGAAAGATCGGCTTTATCAGTAGGAGGATATTTTACCAAGTGCACTTCTCTACCTCTGGCTTGGCCAGATCCTACGAAGATAAACGGATTGTAAGGTGGCAATATACTTTTCGAAGTAACATCATTTACTTGGATAGTTACAGTGTATTTCCTGGCTTTTTCTTCTTTATTATCAAATATTGCCATATTATCAAATAGCAAGATTGTAGGATGTGATTGACTAGCCTCTGTTTCTCCGGGCATATATTGGGATTTGGGCGCATACGAAGGGCTTTCAATAGTAACTTTGCTAATATCGCTATTAGTAATGTTATGCAATTGATAACCAAAACCATTCACTAAATAACCTCCACGATGTAATGGAGTGAACTCGTCAACAACCTTATAGATACGATTAGTCAGTATTGATTTATATACTTTACTGGTATATCGTATCATTACGTCATTCATATCGTAATCTCCCTGCTCCGGCCATAAGTCTTCGAATGTCAATATCCCGGAATAAGAAGTATAGTTGTCTTCATCAGTTGGACCTTCCGGATCTGTTGGTAACTCGGGAATTACACCTTCATCAATAGCATCTTTTTCGGCTATGTGAACATAGAAAATTGCATCACAGTAATCGAGGTCTATGTTGTCCTCAAATCCGATAGCAACAATCTGATTAGATTTACTGTCCCGTAACGATATGGTTCTTTGTCTTTGTACGCCATCCTTTCCCGGTTCATTCAAAATTGTGGTGGAGTATCGAGGGCCCATCCCTTTTACGAGATCGCCTTGTGAATCTCCGTTTGAAGGTGTGCTTCTGAATCCCATACCTTGCAGATACCAGCCAATAGTGACGCCCTTAGGAAATTTGTCTTCAAATTTTCCCGTGTCTTCATTCCAGTATTTTAGTTTAACTTCATCACCACAGACTAAAGCTCCTACTCCGGCTGTTTTATAAATAGGAGAAGCATTTGGGAATGCTAATATCCTTTTGATGTTTTCTATGGTCGGTATTTCGCTGGTCGGATAAGTGTAATACCCTACTGTATTATACCATGCGGCACTACTGTTAACAAATACTAGACTAACTTCTGTATCTTTAGTGATAGGGATATCTGATATCATATCACCATTAAAGAACTCAGGATAGTTATCATGAATGTTCCTTCCTCCCGCTTTGTCGAAGATGCTTTTTATATTATAAAGTACATCAGCAGGAGGAATATTCTTTTCTTTTGATAAGTTATTGGGACGTCCGTTGTCATCCCAGTCCATACCAGGCAGCAGTGTCCAGACATCCAAATATTTGTGCTGATTGGCTGTTGCCCCTCTGCTTATCGGGGTTGATGCTTTTTCAAGCAGGGACTTAACATAGTCATTTTGGTTGAAAGAAATACGATGATCGGCGTTAATTGTTAGTTTTACCGGAGATGCTGTACCTAGATAGTCGGATGATAGCCATACTTCTGAGATATCAGCCGGTATACTTATTCCATCTTCACTAAATTTACCATGTTTGTCAGTTGCAGCCCGATAAAAGGGTTCTACTTCTTTTTTCTTCCAACTACCATCTTTGTCATTTACTTCGATCGGATCTTGGTCATAAATCTCAAAAAGAACCGTATATTCTTCCTTAAAGCCATAGTCAATATCTAAGGCTAAACTTTGATTCATGTCGAAATCAAAGAACTGTTCTTTGGGAATCTTCTCGGGTTCTTGAAATAAATCACGTTCATTGTCTACACAACTACATATCAATGGGATACAAAATATGCCCATTAATGTCTTTACAAATATTGTTTGTTTCATATGTTAATGAAATATAAAGATATTAATGGGCAAATATAGAAATAAACCGAAAGCTTTCCAAAAGATATTTACTTCTTTTTTGCAAATTTCTTTTTTGGTGCTGAGGTAACACCTTTCTCGTCCTGTATCCTGATTAATTCCATGCAACTATGCAGGCTTAAATCTTGTGGGACAATATCTTTAGGAATCTTATAGTTATTACCTTTATATGCTATATATGGTCCGTAACGACCATTCAGAATTTCCAATTCTGGTTCTTCTGCGAACTTCTTGATGTGGCGTTCGGCTTCCTTTGTGCGTTTCTCTAGAATCAGTTGTTCCGCCTCTTCTAAAGTAATTTCCATGGGATCCATCGTTTTCGGGAGCGATACATACACCTTATTATGTAGTACATACGGACCGAAACGACCAATACCTACACTGACTGTCTTTCCTTCATATTCGCCTAACGTACGGGGCAGCTTGAACAATTCCAGCACTTCTTCCAATGTGATCGTTTCTATGGACTGACCTTTTTTCATTTGTGCAAAACGTGGCTTTTCTTCATCTTCCGCCGTACCGATTTGCGCCATAGGACCAAAACGTCCGATTTTTACCGAAACAGGTTTACCTGTTTCCGGTTCCTCACCCAAAATACGTTCGCCTACTTTATGTTCAGTCTTTATTGCCAAAGTGTTTTCTACTGACGGGTGGAATTGGTCGTAGAAGGTTTTCAGAATTGAAGTCCATTTCACTTCTCCTTCGGCAATTTCATCGAACTCTTTTTCTACACTAGCTGTAAAGTTATAATCCAGAATATCAGGGAAATATTCGGTGAGGAAATCATTTACTACCGTTCCGGTATCCGTAGGGAATAACTTGGCCTTTTCTGTTCCGGTAATTTCAGTATGATTTTCGTCTTTGACTTGTTGGTCTTTTAATGTCAGCACATTGAACATCCGTTCTTCTCCGTCTTTATTGCCTTTTTCCACATATTCGCGATTCTGAATCGTGGAAATGGTAGGCGCATACGTAGATGGGCGACCGATTCCCAGCTCCTCCAATTTACGTACAAGACTTGCTTCGGTATAGCGCGGTGGGCGTTGGGTAAAACGTTCGGTTGCAACGATAGGACCGTGTTCCAGTTTCTGACCTTTTTTCAGAGGAGGCAACAGATTACTTTCATCCTCTTGTTCATTTTCATCGTCATAAGATTCACGGTATACACGCAAGAATCCATCGAATTTAATAACTTCACCGATAGCTGTAAAGACTTCACTACTACTGCTAATTGATATTGTAACAGTTGTCTTTTCCAGTTCCGCATCTGCCATTTGTGAGGCAATGGTACGTTTCCATATCAAGTCGTACAGTTTTTTCTCCTGCGCTGTCCCTTCGATGGACTGGTTTTCCATATAGGTAGGACGGATTGCTTCATGTGCCTCCTGTGCCCCTTTGGTTTTCGTTTCAAAGTGACGAGGATGCACATAACGTTCACCCATCATTTTGATGATAGCATCCTTACTGCCTATGGTTGCAAATTCCGACAAGTTCACGGAGTCGGTACGCATATAGGTGATAAATCCCGATTCGTACAAACGTTGGGCAATCATCATAGTTTGCGCCACCGTATAGCCTAATTTGCGTGCAGCTTCCTGTTGCAATGTCGAAGTTGTGAACGGAGCAGGAGGTGTTTTCTTTAACGGACGGGTAGTAATATCTTCGATAGCAAAATTAGCTCCTTTACATGCGTTGAGGAATGCTTCTGCTTCTTTCTTCGTTTTGATACGGTGGGCCAGTTCGGCTTTCATCTCCACTAGTTTCCCATCAGTGTCGGGCACAAGGAAAACGGCGGTCACACGGTAAGCTGCTTCCGATTTGAAAGCATGGATTTCGCGTTCGCGCTCAACAATCAGTCGAACGGCAACCGATTGTACACGTCCTGCCGAAAGCGCCGGTTTCACTTTTCTCCAAAGTACAGGAGACAGTTCAAAACCTACGATACGGTCCAGAATACGTCGTGCTTGCTGTGCATTCACGAGGTTAATGTCAATATCACGTGGTTGTTCGATTGCTTTTAAGATAGCACTTTTCGTAATTTCATGAAATACGATTCGTTTTGTGTTTTCCGGTTTTAGTTTTAAGACCTCATACAGATGCCAGGCGATAGCCTCTCCCTCGCGGTCCTCATCGGATGCGAGCCATACGGTTTCTGCCTCTTTCGCTTCTGCTTTCAGTGTGCTAACCAGAGCCTTTTTGTCTGCCGGAATTTCATAATTGGGTTTAAAATTCTTCTCTACGTCGATACTGAACTCTTTTTTCTTCAGATCGCGTATATGTCCGTAACTTGAAAGGACTTTGAAATCTTTCCCAAGAAACTTTTCAATCGTTTTTGCTTTTGCCGGAGACTCGACAATGACAAGGTTTTTTTGCATAATTCTTTCTTTTATAATGGCTTGTACCATAATATTTCGGGGCAAAAGTAAAAAAAAAGATTCGCCCTACCTTATAATATAAGGAGAAACTAATATTTTTTTTGGAAAAAAATAGGTTTTGAGTAAATCTGCATTTCTTTTGTATGTGCAAGTATTATTAAAGAAATGTTCTATAATTAAGGGGAAATTAATATAAACAGTTTTATTTAATGGAATTTCCTATATTTACACCTTTGTACAGTATTATGTGGCTATTTATGAGAAAGATTCTATTTAAAATATATCTATTGTTTTTCTTTGTAGGTATTGCACAACCTATATTTGAGCCAGTCTCCTTATTATTATTTACAAACAACTCGGAATAAAGGAAGGACTCTCACAGGTCGAAAGTACAATGTGTTCTGAATGATCATCGGGGGTATCTTGGATTGGTACGGAATCCGGTTTGATTGGTTATGACCGTGACCATCTGAAGCAATATCTGCATC
>ENA-OQCB01000672-OQCB01000672.1-human-gut-metagenome-genome-assembly--contig:-NODE-672-length-15610-cov-4.155202_pt1 | contig 15610 bp, 17 predicted proteins | sample MGYA00242493_ERZ504568 | MGnify/ENA primary metagenome ERZ504568 (study PRJEB26092, sample SAMD00036229) | human gut metagenome | host: Homo sapiens | study: EMG produced TPA metagenomics assembly of...
AAAGATTGGATTTTGAAACATTGTTTCGTATTGTAAGATGGGATTACAACCGTTGTTTCAAGGATGAGTCGTTAGACAAGGATTTGTTTATGGGAAAATACGGGAAAGTTATGGGTGAACATTATTATAACAAGTTTGTCCATGAATTTGACGGAAATATTCTGAAGATGGTTGGTTACTTCAGAGGTTCCAAAAAAGAGGGGCAAGTCTTCTGCGATATGATAACCGAACGTATTGAAAAATACGAAAAGAGAATGTCATATGATAAAGGTAAGTTAAACAATTAAAAAGATATTTATATGAACAATTCAATGGTCGCTCACTTGTGGGCTCATGAACAAGAAGAATCAGCATTAGGGAGCAATTTCTTCTTTGAAGGTACAAGTATTTATTCTTATGGGCATCACTTTGAAGTCGGGAGAATAGTAAAAAACAAACAAGGGAAGAAAGCATACCTGATAAATGAAGATTATTATTCTGTTACCACGAGCAAACATCAATGCTATGTTCGTAATGCGATACCAACTTGGGCAATGGTTTTCAGTGTAGGGGATAATATATCGGATACTGGTAATATGAGGTTTGTTGCCAGCAAACTGGAATCAATTAAGAAGTCTATTGAAAAATACAAAAGAGCTAAAACAGAATTATCTTATACAGATATTTGGGGCGCTTTTGGGAATATGATGGATTACATTCAGTTCTTTAACATGGGAACTGCTAAGAGTATCCTTAAAAAGAGTGCTAATGATTGGCTTGGAACCAATCATGAATTATCCAAGAGCGGAGATAGTATCAAGCGTAAGCACGTACATGAATTAAAACGCATCTTTCAAATTTTATTGGATCATCAAGGATTAAAAGTGTTAGGGACCGTAAATGATGATTGTTGATGAAGTTTGCGGGGAAGGTACATGGATTAAGTATTCAGAAAGATCTGAAAGATGGAGAAAGGGTGAGGAAGAAAGAGAAAGAATAAAATTAGAGAGATTAAGAAAGGAGAAGAAGCCCGTTACAAGGATTTTTGATGAAAAACTGGAAGAGTGGAAGTCAGGAGAAATCAATTTCTTGAATACACCTTTCTATATTCCTGGTGAAAAACCTAACGCCTGGATTCGTATAAAAGGAAATATTATTGAGACAAGTAAACAGATAAAGATTGGAATAGCAGAAGCCAGAAAACTGTGTCGGCAATGCACCGGGGCGCCGAGTTTCGGCACGGTCTGGTGGAGGACGTCACCGGTCACCAGTGGAGTCTAAATCGGTACGAAAACGATTTGCTAACCGCTGGATGTCATAGGATAGCATATAACGAAATGGAGAGAATAGCAAAACAACTGGGATGGGTGTAAGTAGTCCATCTTGTTTTATTGATTACATAATTAAAAATAAAAAGATATGGAAAATCCAATTATTGTTCCGTTTGATTTAAATACGGCGAGAAAATTAAAAGCGGAGAAATAGAAGGTTCAGTATTAATTGGTAATATTAAAAATAGAATTTGTATATGAGTCAAAAGACTGTGCAGATCGTTATAATTTACTTTTTGTAAAAAAAGATGAATCTGGGATAAGTGCTATATATGCCGATACAGAAGGTCGTACTTTTTTCAACAACGTTCTGGAATTGGAAGTAGAGGCTGGAGCGTATTTTAAGAAAGGAGATGTATTAATAAGCACGCTTGGGAACCCATTTATATATAATGGTATTATTAATAGAGAAGGAGATATGGGATGCATATATGGTATATCGGCATATGGCGAGATTACATCTGAAGAAGTTCCAATATGGACAAGTGTGTGTGGTGAGGATAAATCCAAGTATGTTAGATTAGCCACAGAGGAAGAGAAAAAATCTTTTGCTGAAAGAATTGCTAATACAGAAAACCTTAAAAAAGCAGGAATAATAAAACAATATCTAAGTGAGTACGAATACTTGCTGACTAAAGAAAAGAAATGCGATTTTAAGCCATTCGATCAAGTCTTGGTGAGAGCAAGCAATTTGGGAAATTGGAATCTACACTTATTTGCCAGAGTAAGAGAAGAAGAATACAAATATGAATGCTTGGGAGGTTTGAGATACAAAGAGTGTATTCCATACCAAGGAAATGAGCATCTTTTAGGAACTAATAAAAGCAAATAAGATCATGGAACAGAGAACAGCAACAATTCCGTTTGATTTAGAACGGCGTAAAAAAATAAACATAAGGGGGAAAATAGCAGGTCGTATTGTGACAGAGAAAGGACAAAATAGAGCAGAAATCGTATATGAAGACAATTCGTCAAATTGTCCGTTATTGGTTGTAATTCATTCGATTTCTGTATCGGCAGACTGGTTTTCTGCTACAGGAAAAGCACTTAGCAGCGAAAATCGCCTCCTTCTTGAAGTTCCAGAATATATTACATTTAAAGATGGAGAGGTGTTAAGTAATAAAGATGGTAGCTATATCTTTATTTTAAATACACATGGGAAATATTTAACGTCTTTTTATGCCTCTTTAAATCAAAAAGGTATTCTTAAAATAGAAGATGGTTTATCTGCTTGGGAAAATCAGATAGAAAAATACAGATTTGCCACTAAGTCCGAAAGACAAAAGTTGGTTGACGCATTAAAGGCAAGCAAAGAACCTGAAGCTAAAGAGTATCTGAAACGCTTCTTCGGGATTGAAGAAAAACCGAAATATGAGTTTAAGCCGTTTGATAAAGTGCTGGTAAGAAAAGAAGGAAATAAAAAATGGAATATCAGTTTGTTTGCAAGGGAAATTGTGGACGATTATAATGGATTGCCTTATAAGTACGAATGTTCCAATGGAACATTATGGGATTATTGTATTCATTTTGAGGGTAACGAACATCTTTTAGGAACTAATAAAAATGGATAACAAATATGAAAACAATAACATACGAAGGGGTGCAGCATGGAGACTGGGTGAGATGTGTCTTATGTGGGGCGCAAATGCTTCTTCCATGTGGGGCAGATAAATGCCCGGAATGTGGAGAAAATGGCACTTTAAGATGGGTCGACGAAGAGAGGCAGGAGATAGACGCTAAGGGTCTGGATTGCTTAGGTTATGTAAGAGAGTTGAGGGTAGATGATTATTTATCTCCAACAACATTAGAAGAGATCGCGGAAGAAATAAAGAAAAAAGTAAATAGAGGATAACTCTAATGAGAAAATTATTAAAAGTAAAATTTATTCAAAAATGTGCATGCGGGGCGGTCACTATCAGATTTGATAATGACCGCTGAATTAAGTAACATAGCTAAGAATTGTAAAATATAGAATAAATAATGAGGATTCCCGAAGGAGGAATGATAAGTCCGGTTGGAGCAGACGCAATATTGGCTGCCGCTGCGAACTTGCGGTCATATCCTTCTTTTTCCTCCAGGGGAATCATCACGCCTCCCACGGCAATGGATGCTGCCACGGATGAGCCGGATATGGAGCCGAACAGGGTGCTGCCCAGGATATTGGTGTGGGCAAGGCCGCCTGGAATAAAGCCCACGAACAGCTTGGCGAAATTAATCAGCTTTGGGCAATCCCTCCTGAATTCATCAGACACCGCATAAAATGAAGAAGGGAACCGCAATTAATGAAAACTGTCCACACCCGTAATCATTTCTGGCTCGCCACAAAGGTAGCCAAATCCAGGTCCATAACGCAGGCCGTTGTCAGGACAGACGAAACAATAAGACTTATGGATACGGGAACACTGAGGGCCAGCAGCAGAAAAAATGTCCCGATTAAAATTAAACCAACTTGTACCACAGACATTGTCATGATATGTCGTTCCTCCCATTCTCATTTTTTGAAGCATCCGCCGGGTGTGCTGAGGGGTTTTGTTTTTCCCGGGGGCATCCCGCAGCACATTGCACCCGGTATATCCTCAATTCCTTTACATCCTCCCAGATAAAAATAAGGGCGTAGAAGATAAAGAGGACCGCACCTACCAGCAGACAGCTGTAGATATAGGGCATGGGAATTCCCAGGGCCGCAGAAGACTGGTCCGCAGCGGTAGCGCATAGTCTGAGACCGCCCATTATCATAACCACGATGCAGAATACAATGACAAGGCACTGCACGCCTATGTCCACGATTTTCTGCACAGGCGCACTGACCTTTTTCAAAAGTATATTGATAGACAGGTGCTTCCTCTTTCCGTAAGCATAGGCTGCGCCCACCATGGTGGTCCAGACCAGAAGATAGCGAAGGGCCTCCTCTGTCACCGTACTTGGATTATTCAAAACATACCGGGTGATGACCTGCCAGCATACAGCCACAACCATGATGCCCATGATAGCAGTACACAGTACCCGGATGATACTGTCGATTATATTTCTCATTTCCTTATCCCCTCCTATTCAGCATAACTCAGAAAATCTGCCAGATATCTGGCGTTATCCCCGCTCTCAGCGCAGAACGCATCATGTTGGGACTTTACCGCCTGGATAAAGGGCGTCTTATCAATTTCATAAAATTGGACACCGGCTTCCTTTGCCCCCTGTATATTGCGTTCCACAATTTCCTGCCACTTCTCTTCATGTTTCCAAAAGCTTTCATCCATGGCCTTGAGCAACGCATCCCGGTCCTGCTCTGACATGGATTCCCAGGTCTTAGTGGAAATGATTACGATATCCGGCGTGTACTGATGCTGGGTGTAGGTATAGGATTTTGCCACTTCCCCATGTCCGTCATCCACCAATACCGTCTCATTATTCTCCGCACCATCAATAATTCCCTGCTGGAGGGAGGTATAAACTTCCCCGGATGACATGGGCGTGGCCGCCCCTCCCATATTACGTATCATTTCAATGGAAGTAGGGCTGTCCTGGGTTCTGATTTTAAGTCCCTTCAGATCCGCCGGACTTTCCATCGGTCCCTCTTTGGTGGTATAAATGGAACGCGCTCCCGGAATCATACCAGCCAATGGCAAAAATCCCTGGTCATATGTGGATTTGAAAATATCCTGTACGGCCCGGCTCTCCTCCATCACCTTAAAATAATGCTCCGTGGACTGAAATACATAAGGCAGTGAAAATATGGAATAGGCTGGGTTAAACTGTTCCAGCGAACTGGCGCTTACCTTGGCAATATCCAGTACACCGGCTTTCACCATCTGAATCATATCACTGTTGCCGCCCAGCTGGCCGTTGGGATATATGGAAAACGAATACCCCGTATTCTTTTCCATCTCATCCTTCATATAAGTCAGCCCCACATGGACCGGATGGTTTTCGTTGTGGGAATGGGCCACCAGCAAATGCGTTCCGCTGCCCCCTTTACTGCAGCCGGTCAACGAGACCAGCATGGATGTTGCCAAAAGACAGCATAGAATTCCTCTCCTCTTTTTCATGTTCCTCTCTCCTGTTATCTACTGAAATTAACATAGAGCCTGCTCTGATGCGCGTCTGGGACGCGCTCTGGTACGGTACCGTATGAAGTGTTTACATTTTTCACTTCCCATGTTATAGTTCTATTATAATTGCAAACTCTTTCAAAGAAAATTGAGTTATTTGGTAAAAACATTGCAAATCTTGAAAGATTGAGATTGAAAATCGAAAGACTTTGTGCGGATGTGCTAAATTAGCCAGATGCATTTTGTGCAATGCGCCGAAGAATAGTTGAGATAAGATATTGAATTGAGAGGCAGGAGACTTATGGTTACATCATCCAACCGCGAAAAAAATGCTGAAGCATTATATGCGCAGCAGTGATTTTGAGCTGGACCACCACCGGGACGTCACCTATCCCGCGGTAGAACCCCATTATCATGAATTTTATGAACTGCTGTACTTTATAAGCGGCCACGTGGATTACATTATAGGAGATGAGATTTACCATCTGCAAAACGATGACCTGCTAATCATACCGCCCAATATCATGCATAATCCCATCTTTGCAGATTTCCGCGTACCATACGAGCGGTACGTCCTGTGGATATCGCTGCCGGCCCTGCGGCAGCTGGCTTCCATCGATGAGGACCTGAACTACTTTCTTATCGCAAAGGGGATGAAAAACTATCTTCTCAGGCGCCACACCACTGCCTGGGGCAACTTCCGCACCATCTTCACCTCATTAGAAGAGGCCCTTGGAGAACAGAAGCCTCTGAGACATGCACAGGTCAAGGCATTCATCCTGCACCTGCTGGTAGAATATAACCTGGCCCTCATGGAAGATTCCGGCACGGCCCAAAGCGGGGTAAGAGATAACCCGCTGACAGATATCCTGCACTATATACAGAACCATCTCACGGAGGATTTGTCCATGGACACCATTTCAGATGCCTTCATCATGGATAAATACAACCTGGCCCATATGTTTAAGGATAAAATGGGAATCTCTTACTACCAATATGTGATTCAGCAGCGGCTTTTGACCGGCAAGAATCTGATTCTGGAGGGCATGCCTGCCAATAAGGCTTGTTTCGCCTGCGGGTTTAATGACTACTCCAGCTTTTTCAGGGCGTTTAAGAAGGAGTATGAGGTGTCGCCGACGGCGTTTAGGAGGATTCATGAGGGGATGATTGGGTGAAGTGGGGGACCCTGTTGTTCGTATATTTACCGCCGGAAACGCGTACAGATACAAGTATTCATTCTGTGTACCAGGCAAAAGGTATCAATGCTGCCCGGGCAGAAGCAATAGCAGCTATTATAAAGTAATCTCAAAAATGTTAAAGCGATAAAACTGACAACGGTGAATACGCCACAGTGCACTTGATGTTTTTGTGTATTCTGGTAAAATAATAAGGGAGGGGAGCAGTCGGCCGATATATAAAAACAAAATGTGAGGTATGTCAATGTCAGAAACCAATGTTCTTAAATCCCCGACGGTCAGCCCCTGGCCTGAACCTCGGAGATTTTATTTCCCCATAGGCAAAGGAGCGGAAAATATCCTATCAATACCCACCCGCTGCCAGCAGCCCAGCCTGCCACAACAAACGCACATATTCATGCATAAAACTGTCTGCATTTTAACATTATAGATGAATACATACGAAAAATAAGAGCCCCTATTAGCGTTCCTAACGTATTAGTTACTATATCATCAATCTGGAAATGACCTCGTTCTGTAATCAACTGTATCATTTCAATGATACAGCTCAGACAGAATCCCTCTTGATTCGTTCCCACTTCTTGGTCGCGCCGATCCCCATATAAGTCACGGACTCGCCGCCGAATTTGTTCTCCCCAATTCTGGGTTTCACATAGGCCAGCCTCCGCCCGGAAGGCAGCGTGATAAAAAGCATAGCGGATTGATAGGTAAAGGTAAGCCCATGCGTCGCGGTAGTCGTTTTTTCTTTTACCGCTTCCTTCACCGCGCGATCCACATCCCACCACATCCGGACGGTTTTAGGGCTTGCCGACCGCCATGCCTTCACAATGCCGTCCAGTTCGTCCTCCGCTATCCCCAGCTCTAAGGCGCCCATCGCTTTCATAGCCCCGACGCCCCCGCCGTAGCCACAGGCCAGCTCAGCCTGCTTCCCTTTCTGCCTTAATTCGCCGTTCATCCCATGCTTCTCTACCGGAACACCGAACATCCTACTGGCGGTCGCACAGTAGATATCCCCGCCCTCACGGAATACATCCAGCCGCCACTGTTCCCCGGCCAGATAACTTAGAACCCTCGCCTCAATGCTTGAAAAATCGGCTACGATAAACTTCATCCCTTCAGCGGGGATAAAGGCTGTCCTCACCAGTTCCGAAAGAACATCCGGTATGGAGTCATATAATAATTCCAGTGCGACAGTATCATCGCTTCTGACAATTGCACGCGCTTCATCCAGATCTGCCATGCTGTTCCGGTACAAATTCTGGAGCTGTATAATACGGCCTGAAAAGCGGCCCGAACGGTTCGCCCCATAAAACATAAACATCCCGCGGCACCGGCCGTCCGCGCATACCGCATTATCCATGGCCGTGTATTTTTTCACCATGCGGTATTTTCTTCCCCTTTGCCAGATCAACTACCTTTACTTCCTTTCCATCCTCGGAATACGCAAAAAGAAGGATTTCAAAATCCTCCGCCTCCGCATATTTATATACGCCGCATTTTCCGAGGTCGGCGGAGGAATAGCTTTCAATGTCAATATGCAGTTCTTTCATGCCTGCCCCTATCCGTTCCGTCTGTGAAGGATCTTACTGATATTCTTCCGTTTGTCCCAGCACAGCGTTTTCTTTATCTTCTTGGGATTTTTCTTCTTATACATATAACTCCCTCCTCTGCATGACCTGCCAGCCGATCCATTCCAGCGCCGTTGCCCGGTCATAGGAATCCACATCCTGGCTCATCCGCGTTACTGCGTTTGTAAGTCCATAAAGGGAAAGGTCGCCGCCTTCCACCAGATACCGGAAGATGCCGTCCTGCTCCTCCTGCGTGATACCGAACTCCCTGCCGGTCAATTCCACGGCTTCCTGCACATTGCCTTTGATTGGGATCCCTGCCGCCTCTTTCAGCCTGTCAACTACCTGTGCAAAACGGTTCTCCTCAATCGCCGCCATTGTTGTATTCCTCAGCTTCAGCAGGAATGCCCTGTCTTCCGCCTGCAGCGTCTCATCCGAATACAGGGTAAAGTCCTCCGTCATCTTCGCCTGTCGGCCAACATGGTTCCGTCTCTCGCCATAACCGGAGACGATTAATCCATTCAGGCAGGCCAATCTATAAACCAATGGCTGGACTGACACTGCACCCAGGCCGACTTCGGAATTGGAAATCATGACGCCAGCCTGCACAATATCTCCTTTCCGGACCTCCATTTCCAATCTCCTGTTCAAAATCTTAAGATACAATCTATGCTCTGTCACTTCGTAGCTTTCTACGCTGTATCCGTCATTTCCCGCGAACAGCGGCAGCACCGCCGAAGCGATCTCCATATTGTCGATCCGTCTGTACCGCTCGGACAGCAGCGCCCGTGCCACGGGGCCAGTGCCGTAATCCATCGAGTGGACCATGTAGTTGTTCTGGCGCGTCCCCAGCCACGCATTCACGTTCTCCGCCAGAAGTTCCGGCTTTTCTTTCTGCATCAGGTCATAATATTTCATCGGTATAGATAGGGCTGATGCCAGCTGGCGGTGGAATAACGGGATCGTTGCGAATGGGGTCTGCGTCCCCATAAGGAACGTCCTGCCGTCCCGTTCCAGCTTCATGCCCTGCGCCGGGGCGATATAATCCTTCTTCGCTTTATTCTGATGCTCCAGCTCCATCAGGACTTCCTGTAAACTTCTTCCTGCTTTCATCCTCAATACTCCCTTTCGATCATCTTCAAAATAATATCCAGCGTCACCCGGATCGCCTTCCGGTCCATGCGCGGTTTCTCCATCAGCCTGACAGCTGCTTCTGTCTCGTCTTTGATATTCATGAGCACCTGCTTATAGTGGTCATAAATTTCCTCCCCGGCGATCTCCCCGGCTTCGCTTTCCGCTTCCAGCAGGTATTCCTCCAGATACTGGCGGATGTCCGTACCCATATAGTCCTCGACTGCCTCCATGACGTCGAGCACATTGAGCGGGGTGAGAAGCTCCCCGCCCTTGATTTCCAATACATGCGGCATCCCCACCGTCCTCCTTTCCGATTTGTTATGTATGGGAAGAGGGGCAGCAAGCCGCCCCTCCGTACTTTATCCCAGGAAATCCTCCTCGTCGTCCGCGAAGTCATCCTCCGCACGGCTCTTGCCGCCCAGCGGCTCCCCATCCGCGATCTTCTGCAGGTTGTTCAGGGAGCATGCGATGCCCCTGTTGCCCGAGCTATTGAAAGCGTAGAAGGAGATGGAAGCGCGTCCATACACACCGCTGTACACCTCGGAACGCTGCAGGATCGGCTGGCGGTCAATATCGACGATGCCAGGGGGGCATTATGCCCTGAACCATCACAAGCGGAAGCAGGTCTGCGCCTTCCATGACTATGGGATATTTGATAATTCCTCCGAACTGGAGGATGAGGCGAACCGCTTTGTCGCGGAATATCTATTAGAGGATGACAGAACTTTAGAGACCCTGCGTGAGCAAAGGGATTTTTTTACTGCCGCAGCCTGCCTCCATGTCCCAAAAGAGATCCTGGATTATAAGATGCGTATGCTGCGGTACTATGAGCTGCTGACGAAGGAATGCCCAATTTACACACGGCGGGACTGTATGGGCAGGATTGACTGCAGCGGTATCGAAGGGGACGATTACGCATAAAAGATTGAAGATGATTTATGTGAATGATGACTTATACCACTGCCGTGCCTGCCATTACATATTTCCTGCTGCCACACTGCCCGGACTGTGGGAAAGATGTGCTGGATGATGGTCCAGCCGTCCGGCCGGCGAATGAGAAAGGGATAGCAGAATACCGGCGGATACAAAGAGAGCTTGCTGAAGAAAATAAAATTTCGGAAACTCCTTGATATAGCTTTCCACAACGGTTACAATACGAGTGTGGGAATCGCCCACATATTCAGAAGGAAGGTGAAATACCCATGCAGCTGCCACAAGAACTTTTGACATTGATTCAAAACGGTGAAAATAATACCGTAGAGTTTAAAAAATCCACCACAGAAATAACAAAAGATGTGTATGACTCCGTCTGCTCTTTCTCCAACCGGGATGGCGGCCATATCTTCCTTGGGGTGAAGGATAATGGCACGATTCTCGGCATACAGCCGGACTGCGTCGATCAGATGAAGAAAAATTTCATTACATCTATCAATAACGAAAATAAAATGTATCCCCCGCTCTATCTTACTCCAATCGAGTATGAACATGACGGGAAATATATCCTGTATATCCGTGTGCCGGTCAGTTCCACGGTATGTCGGTGCAACGGGCGAATCTATGACCGCAATCATGAGGCAGATATTGATATCACAAACCATGCGGATGAAGTGTATCGTCTCTATGCCCGTAAAAATAGCTCTTATTTTGTAAATAAGGTAACCCATTTTGGAATTGATGCGCTTCGCTCTGATCTGTTGGAACGAGCCAGAAAAATGACCAGGGTCAGAGGCGAAAACCACCCGTGGAGATCTATGTCAGATGAAGAATTGCTCCGCAGCGCCGGCCTGATTCTTACTGATGATTTTACTCAGCAAGAGGGGATTACTCTGGCAGCCATCCTGCTCTTCGGCAAAGACAGCACCATAATGTCTGTACTGCCGCAGCACAAAACAGATGCCATCTTCCGCGTACAGAATATCGACCGTTATGATGACCGTGACGTTGTAATCACGAATCTGATTGAAAGCTACGACCGCCTCTTTTCCTTTGGCGAAAAGCATCTGAACGATACCTTCCACCTGGAGGGAATACAGAGCGTGAGCGCGAGGAACCATATCCTGCGCGAAATTGTCTCGAATCTACTTATGCACCGCGATTTTTCAAGCGGATATGTGGCGAAGCTAGTCATAGAAAAAGATAAACTATACACCGAAAACGCTAATCTATCCCACGGTTGCGGAGTCCTGAACCTTGCAACATTTGACCCATTTCAGAAGAATCCTCCAATTTCCAGAGTGTTCCGGGAAATTGGCCTTGCTGATGAACTGGGTTCTGGTATGCGCAACACCTACAAATATACAAGAATGTATTCTGGCGAAGATCCGGAATTTATTGAAGGGGATGTTTTCCGCATTATCGTGCCACTTCCGGAGATTGCGACAGCAACTGTGGGACCAACTTCGTCCTCAACTACCGAAGTCAGTACCGAAGTTAGTACCGAAGCCACTACCGAAGTTGAAATCAAACTTTCTTCAGAAAAACTGCATAATCTTCTGGATTATTGCTCAACGCCAAGAACACGGGCTGAGATGCAGCTTTTCTGTGAAATCAAAACAGAAAAGTATTTCAGGGAAAAAATCTTGCAGCCAATGCTTGCTATTGGTATGATCAAGCGTACCATCCCTGACAAACCAAGAAGCTCAAAACAAAAATATATCAAAGCATAAAAAATACCCCTCTGCAGGAGAGCCATCAATCCTAGCCTTCCCACAGAGGGGTGTTCTTCATTTTCTCACAGTCTCTTTCCGGCTTCGCAGCCGAGTGTCCCTTAATACGTAAGCAAGTAATAATCCGTATCTTGACAAAATAAGAAATCCCCCAGCACTTACCGGGGGAGGATCTGTCTTTTACTTTTTAAGTTTGCTGCGGCAATCATCAGGCAGATTGGAGTATTCATAATATCTGTTAATTTTCTAGTAAAAGATTTATAGCATTCTCTAGTGAACGTTTTGATTTTTTAAATGCTTGAAATAGTCTTTTGGCATCCTCCCATTCATTACTTAACCACATATAAAACAAATTAGGATTTTCTCCATCTTCGATTAATTCTTTACTTTCTTGATATTGTTCCTCAATATCCAATCCAAAACATAACTGTGAAATATCACTAGCTCTAAAACCAAGCCGTTCTTTATATGTTGTATCAACATCAACTATTGTCCCATTATAGATATCATATTTACTTATGTTTAGAAGCTTTATAAAGGCTTCTTTTGTACGTGGATCTGTTGGAGTTACCTCCTCAACGGTAACAAAAGTTACTTCATCTAAAAGTGGCCAGATATCAAACCGTATCATATATTTTACGTTTTCAAATGTAACATACAATTTTGTTCGTATATTTTCCTGTGTAGACGTTCTTTGAAACCCTAACGCTTCAAAAAAATCTACAGCCTGATCGAATTCCTCCACTTTCAAAATAGGGGTCTTAACTTCTTTTCCTTCTGTAGTATTTTTTACTTTATAGGTAATTGTTACACCCGTTTTATTATGACAATCTACATCCCCAATTAAAATTCGAAGCCATCTGGACTCATTTTCTTTCAAATATGGCATCCTATAAATTATTCGCGTAACTTTCTTTCTTTCCATAGGAATTGCGAAAGATCTATCATCAACTTTTGCCCTTATATTTTCAATAATAAAATCTACATTTTCCGTATCAACTAGAAATTTTCCATTGCTCCTTTTAAAACCGTTCATATACTATTCTCCCTCACAATAATTTGGTAACTGTGGATCATCTAAAATATACTTATTTCCAACCAAAAAAGCCTCCAATAGTTCATACCCTATTCCCTCTCTTAATGAAGGATTAAATTTGGTGCTGTCCGTATATCGAATAATCTTTTCATATGTATCTATCATCTTTTCCCTTATGGTATATCCAACACCATCTTCCTGCTCATAAAAGCCTATAGGAAATTTATGTGTAAAATAATTAAGATCTGTTGTAATCATCTTATAATTTCTCGTGACCTTAAATGATGACGAAAGAGGATGTGGTGTCAAAAAATTAATATATATTTTCGGTTTGCATTTATCAGAATAGTCATAAATTTCCTTAACAAAAGAAAAAAGCTCATCGTAATACTCTTCGGTTTCTCCAGATAGACCTAAAATAAATGAGCAATTTGCAATTATATTAAAATCTGCATTTGCCATAATAAATTTTTTAATCTTATCTATTTGTTTTTTTCTTGATGCCCTTACTCACTCCATTAAGAAGCATATAATCAAATGATTCTATGCCATATTGGATTTCAATAACCCCTAAGTCACTTAATTCCTGTAGCAAATCTCTCCTATCCAAAAGATGATCTACTCTGGTACGGACTTTAAATCTAATACCCGGAAATTGAACATTTCTTATTATTTTTAAAAAGTGATTTTCATCATTCAAACAATCTTCATCTTTCAATGAAAAATATGTAAACCCTTTTTTATATAAGTTTTTTACTTCAGCAATTACAGATGTTTCTGAACGGTAACTTATCTGCCTGCCGCATTCTTTTTGCACAGAGCAGAATGTACATGTTCCTTTACAGCCTCTAGCTGAGAAAATATCCATCTTATATGCTTTTAAATCATCATCATAAAGAAACGGTTTATACCGATCTATTATAATACTCCATGTGCCGAAAGACATATTAGACAATCCAACATCTGTTGGGACAAAAAAACTTTGCAGATTATCTATTGTAGCAACGCCTGATAATTCGTTATTCTTTTCAATTTGATATTCTTTTCCCGTAGATTCTTTATTTTGTTTTATTCGTTTCTGCTTTAAGAGCCATTCCAACAATTTCCGTAATGCAGATGTTCCCACTCCTGGAATAACATAATCTACCACTCCAGTCTCAAGCAAATATTTTTCATTGCTGGATGTAAAGATTCCTCCTGCCGTTGTTATTTTCCCTTCCTTTTTTGCTATTTTTAGCTTTTTTATTCCAGGACACACCTCAGAACTACTCATACTAACTCCAACCACATCATATTCTTTAATTATCTCATCATATTTTTTCAAAACCTGCTCTCTGGCATAGTTATTTTCTCCAGCTTTCTGCAATTCAAGTCTCTCATCATATATTTCAATTCGAATATCCATACTATACTTCTCAATATAGTCTTTCAAAACCCATAAGCCAAGCGGTATGCCGAAATCATCGAATTTAATTGGATGCTCTATTGCGCTCTTTATCAAAAGAACATTTAGGGTATTCTCTGCTTCTTCTGGTATATATCCATTTCCAACATTACGATACTTAAGATTTTCCCAGATTGCAACATTAAATAATTCACCCTTTTGATCAGGTGGAGGTAACTCTATGTGTTTCTTTTTAAAATGGATCTTTACGTTATCATATAATTCTTTAAATGAAACACGCTTAAACTGATTCTCGACACCTTCTTGTAAAGTCTTAAAAAATAGTAGGAGAATGGAGAATACTGTTTTCCTTCAATTTCCACGGTTGAAAAACTGCTACTTGCATCAATAGTAGGAATGAAAAAGGCCCCCTTTGAGTCAGAATAATCATTTATCGAAATTGAGTAAATCGCCTTATTTGGGCTTCCAAGAGAATGCATACCCGCATGACAACAATCTAATATAATTGCATAATATCGTATATGATATTGTGTAATTATTTCATTAATTGTTTCTGCTGCAATCCCATTATCCGAGGCATAATCAAAATCAGTATCTTTCATGGCGAGATACAACTTATTAGATGTATAATCAGGACAGCCATGCCCACAGAAATAAAAAAGAAGCATCTCTGTTTCCAAATCAATATCTTCTGCAAATGTCCTTAACTGCTTAAATACGTCTGTTCGGCGACCATTATTAATTATAACAGCTCTATTTCTATCATAATGTAAATACTCCGAATCAAATAGTATTTTTTCCATCAGTTTCGATGTATTAATCACACCTTCTCTATTCCTTATTGTATCTTCATATTCTCCATTAAAGACCATGAATGGCCTGATTATAAGTCTTTTCATAAGTCAAATTCTCTCATATCATCCTATGCATTCTATACTTATTTCTAATATGCTATTCAAAAAATGGGTCTCGTTACATATTTTTACTATTTTATCTATATCAACACGACTTTACAACTTTTATAAATGCCAGCATTGTTGCCGAATTAACTGTTTTAAAGCTTTCATAACAACACTGGATTTTATGCTGGTTTCGATATTTCTCACGAAAGCGGCATAAAATTACCTGCTGCCGGATTTGCTCACTAAGGGCAAACCGAAATTCCTGCACACTTTCTGTACGGTACTTTGAAAATGATTCTTCCTGATATGGCAGTATCTTCATGGCACAATACGAGATGTTGATCAGG
>ENA-OQCB01000674-OQCB01000674.1-human-gut-metagenome-genome-assembly--contig:-NODE-674-length-15576-cov-5.583403_pt1 | contig 15576 bp, 16 predicted proteins | sample MGYA00242493_ERZ504568 | MGnify/ENA primary metagenome ERZ504568 (study PRJEB26092, sample SAMD00036229) | human gut metagenome | host: Homo sapiens | study: EMG produced TPA metagenomics assembly of...
TTGCGTTGCCATCCGTGGGGCGGGTCGGGCTATGATCCGGTTCCGTAAAATCTGTTGTCCTTATGTTGCTGGATATTCATACGCATCGCAATGCTGCTGTACCGGGAGAATGCATTTTCAATGTAGAGCCTGCATGGTTTGAACCTGTGGAAGGGTGTTATTATTCTGTAGGCATTCATCCGTGGAAAGTTTTGGAAGCTGGTCCGGAAGATTGGACAACGTTGGAAAAGGCGGTCTGTCATCCCTCTGTTCTGGCGATAGGAGAGGCGGGTTTGGACCGTTTGGGGCCGGCAGATATTCTGTTGCAAAAAGAGGTGTTTGTCCGACAAATTTTATTGAGCGAGTCAGTAGGAAAACCGTTGGTTATTCATTGTGTGAAGGCGTTTAATGAACTGATTGAACTGAAAAAGAAGTATCGTCCGCAGATGCCTTGGGTGGTACATGGTTTCCGTAATAATCTGCATATTGCCTGCCGGCTGATGCAGGAAAACATTTATTTTTCGTTGGGAGAAAGATATCAGCCTGATGTGTTGCGGCACGTGCCTTTAGAATGTTTATTGGCCGAAACGGATGAGAGCACGCAGGATATCCGTATGGTGATAGGACGGATGGCGGAAACGAAGAATGTGGAAGTTTCCTTTCTGTGCGATAGGATAGATGAAAATGCACGGAAAATCTTTTTTCGGCAATAAGAGTTGTTTCTTCAGATAAAGAGTCGTACTTTTGTGGCATTTAAAGTATAAATCAAACATTTAAATAGATAATCATTCGATGAATTTTGTAGAAGAATTAACATGGCGTGGAATGGTGCACACAATGATGCCGGGCACCGAAGAGTTATTGGCTAAAGAACAAGTGACAGCTTATCTGGGTATTGACCCTACGGCTGATTCTCTGCATATCGGCCACTTGTGTGGTGTGATGATGCTACGTCATTTCCAGCGTTGCGGTCATAAGCCGTTGGCATTGGTGGGCGGCGCGACCGGTATGATCGGTGACCCTTCCGGCAAATCGCAGGAGCGCAATTTGCTGACCGAGGAAACATTGCGTCATAATGTGGCTTGCATCAAGAAACAGCTGGCTAAGTTCCTTGACTTTGAGAGCGATGCTCCTAACAAAGCCGAATTGGTGAATAACTATGACTGGATGAAGGATTTTACTTTCCTGGACTTTGCCCGTGAGGTAGGGAAGCACATTACAGTGAATTATATGATGGCTAAGGATTCTGTACAGAAACGTTTGAACGGTGAGGCGCGTGACGGTTTGTCATTTACAGAATTTACTTACCAGTTGTTGCAGGGATACGATTTCTTGCATCTTTATGAAACAAAGGGCTGCAAACTTCAGATGGGTGGTTCGGATCAATGGGGTAATATCACTACCGGGGCCGAGCTGATTCGCCGTACCAATGGCGGTGAAGTGTTTGCATTGACTTGCCCGTTGATTACAAAGGCCGATGGTGGTAAGTTCGGTAAGACTGAGTCTGGTAATATTTGGTTGGACCCCCGTTATACTTCTCCTTACAAGTTCTATCAGTTCTGGTTGAATGTAAGTGACGAGGATGCCGCACGTTATATAAAGATTTTCACTTCGCTGAGTCAGGAAGAAGTGGAAGCATTGACAGCAGAACATGCTGAAGCTCCGCACTTGCGTGTATTGCAGAAGCGTCTGGCTAAGGAAGTAACTGTGATGGTTCATTCGGAAGAAGATTACAATGCTGCTGTTGAGGCATCGGGCATCCTGTTTGGTAACGCCACTTCCGAAGCGTTGAAAAAGCTGGATGAAGACACGTTGCTGGCAGTGTTCGAAGGTGTTCCTCAGTTTGAGGTGTCACGAGATGCATTGGCCGAAGGTGTGAAGGCAGTAGACTTGTTCGTTGATAATGCCGCTGTTTTCGCTTCTAAAGGTGAGATGCGTAAGCTTGTACAGGGCGGTGGCGTTTCATTGAACAAGGAGAAATTAAGTGCCTTTGACCAGGTGATTACGACTGCTGACCTGCTGGATGAAAAATACCTGCTGGTTCAGCGCGGAAAGAAGAACTATTATCTGGTGATTGCCAAATAAGAAAAAAGAGAACTTCTTTTATAAATAAAAAGGGGATATTCAGTAAATGTCCCTACAAACAAAAACCGGAAGAAGAAAACCTGTTGTTTCTCCTTCCGGTTTTGTTTGTATCTTTTCTTTCGTCTTATTTTCCGTCTATCTCTTTCAACAGCTCGTCTACCGCAGCTTTCAATTGTGTGTCTTCACCTTTCACTACTGTTTCCGGTGAATTGGCCACTTTGATATCCGGCTCTAATTGTGAATTTTCCAGATAACTTCCATCCGGCAAGCGATAGCCGATAACAGGAATGCCGAATACCAGTGTCGGATCCTGCAATGTTTCCCAAGATACGCTGGTCATGGTTCCCGGTACAGGCATACCTACCAGCTTGCCTATTTTTTGATGGCTGTATACCCACGGAGTGCCGTGTGCGTTACTGTAGTTGGCTTCACACTGCACCATGATACTCGGCTTGTTCCAACGGCGGCTGGGCATATCGCAAGCTTCACGTCCGCGAACTACTTGTGTAAAGTATTTCTTTCCGCTGAACAGGATCTCAATATCCTCGTGCAAACGTCCTCCGCCATTGAAACGGGTATCGATGACGATACCTTCACGGTTATTGTACTTGCCCAGAATATCCGAATAAACGGAACGGAAGCTGTCATCTCCCATGGATTCAATGTGCACATATCCCAAACGGCCGTTCGACCATTTGTCTACATCGGCTGCCCGTTGTTTTACCCAGCGTGCATAGAGCAGATCGCTCATTACACCATTGCTGACAGGAACAACTACTTCTTCCCAACGTTCTTTGGTCTGCGGGTTATAGAGCGTAACCAGTGTTTTCTTTCTGGCTTTACCGTTCAGCAGAACAGAGTAATCGCTTTCGGGAGTGATTTCCTGACCGTCGATCTTTTCAATGATATTTCCGGCCTTCACTTTGGAACGGGCGTGGTCGAAGGGGCCTTTTTCCACTACTTCAGAAATCAACAGACCTTTGCCGTTATGATTCCAGTCATACAGTAATCCTAAGGTAGCGGTGGCATCTCCTTTCAGTTGCGGACGGAAACGTCCTCCGGTATGTGAAACGTTCAGTTCACCCAGATATTCGCTATGAGCTGCGCATCCCGGACAACATCCGCGACGACGTGCTCATTGCAAATAACGTTCCTTTTGAAGAGGTGGGCAACCTGGACGACGCTCTGGGCCAGTTAGACATTCTCTACATGACACGTGTGCAGAAGGAACGCTTCTTCAACGAGGAAGATTACATCCGTTTGAAAGACTGCTATATTTTGGATAAAAAGAAAATGAAACTTGCCAAGGAAGACATGTATGTGCTCCATCCGCTTCCCAGGGTAAATGAAATCTCCGTGGAAGTGGATGACGACCCAAGGGCTGCCTACTTCAAGCAGGCACAGTACGGCGTATATGTGCGTATGGCATTGATCATGAGATTACTGGAGGTGCAGAAACCATGTTAAATATCAGCGGATTACAAGAAGGCATTGTCCTGGACCACATTGAGGCGGGAAAAAAGCCTGGACATCTACTATCACCTTGGCCTGGACAAGCTGGAATGCCAGGTAGCCATCATCAAAAACGCCCGCAGCAATAAGATGGGACGCAAAGACATCATTAAAATCGAAGGCGGCCTGGATACGGTTGACTTAAAGGTATTGGGCTACATTGACCACAACATCACAGTGAACATTATCCGCGGCGACAAGATTGCTGAGAAGCGCGCCTTAAAGCTTCCCAAGAAAATCACCAATGTTATTCAGTGCAAGAACCCCCGCTGCATCACATCCATTGAACAGGAGCTTCCCCATATCTTCTACCTGGCAGATGAGAAGGCAGAGGTTTACCGCTGCCAGTACTGCGAAGAGAAGTACAGTGAATTTAAATAGGATGATTATGGGACGCTGTCCGTAAATACATGAAAAGGCAGCCCGGTATCAAAATCCCAAAGGATTGATACCGGGCTGCCCTTATTTTATTATCCATATCCAATCCCGGCGCATGTACCGTATCCTTCCATACCGCGCCCTACCGATACATTTCCCTGTCTGTTTCCCATTTTTTTCCTCCCGGGCCTATGTAGACAGATTCATCAAAGGCCAGAATTAACAGGAATATGGGGGGTAAGGAAAAATAAGCCCCAGCGCGTACCCCACCCCATGTCAAAGGAATAGGACATCTTAACGGATATCAGAATATGCATAACCGAAACGCCGAAATAAGCCAGTTGGGCCGCCATGGCGCCGGGACCGGACACAAACCGGAAGGACGCGGCAATCAATGCCATGATGAGCCACAGGACAAACATCCTGTTATTCCAGAAAAGCTTATACTCTATATAGGTGCCGTAAAACGGTATCAGGGCTTTCCATCCTGCTTCCCCTGCCTTTCTGAATATCATCCAGTAAGCCAGGATGTAGAGGACAAGCACCACCGCAATTACAAACATAAAAATCAGCGACATCCCCATGAGCAGTATACTCAGTTCTTTCAAAAAAGCACCCGCCTTTCCAACTATATTCCCTACTTATCGGCAGGCACGATTTCCAGCCAGTAGCCGTCCGGGTCCTTGATAAAATAAATGCCCATGCCCGGATTCTCGTAGCAGATGCAGCCCATCTCCTCATGGTGCTTGTGGGTGCCGTCAAAATCATCCACATGGAAGGCCAGGTGGAATTCGCACTCTCCCAGGTCATATGCTTCCTTCCTGTCCCGCAGCCAGGTTAACTCCAGGGTAAAATCCGTCACTCCGTCTCCCAGGTACACCAGCTTAAAAGAGCCGTCCGAAGCGTTCTTCTCCCTCACCGGTTCCAGATTCAGGGCCTCTTTATAAAAAGCAAGGCTCTTCTCCAAATCCAGCACATTAAAATTGAAATGGTTAAATGTAATCATAGGTCTCTCCCTTCTCTCTTTTTAAAACCGGCCTGCACCGCAGGATGCAGACCGGCAATTGTTTCACATGTTTCATTGTTTCACACGTTTGCTTCGCATGTTTAGTTCTTGGGAACCATCATTTCCATGCCGCCCATGTAAGGACGCAGCACTTCCGGTATCTTCACACTGCCGTCTGCCTGAAGATTGTTTTCCAGGAAGGCGATCAGCATACGGGGAGGAGCCACCACGGTATTGTTCAGGGTGTGGGCCAGATACTTGCCTCCGTCCTCTCTCTGCACGCGGATTCTCAGACGGCGTGCCTGGGCATCTCCCAGATTGGAGCAGCTTCCCACCTCAAAATACTTCTTCTGCCTTGGGGACCATGCCTCCACGTCCACAGACTTCACCTTAAGGTCAGCCAGATCACCGGAGCAGCACTCCAGCGTGCGGACAGGAACATCTAAGGAGCGGAACAGATCCACGGTGTTCTGCCACAGCTTCTCATACCACATGGGGCTTTCCTCGGGCCTGCAGACTACAATCATCTCCTGCTTTTCAAACTGATGAATACGGTAAACGCCTCTCTCCTCAATTCCGTGGGCGCCCTTCTCCTTGCGGAAGCAGGGGGAATAGCTGGTCAGTGTCAGGGGAAGCTGCTGCTCCGGCGTAATTGTATCAATAAATTTACCAATCATGGAGTGCTCGCTGGTACCAATCAGGTACAGGTCCTCTCCCTCAATCTTATACATCATGGCATCCATCTCGGCAAAGCTCATGACGCCTGTGACCACATTGCTGCGGATCATAAAAGGAGGTACACAGTAGGTAAATCCGCGGTTAATCATGAAATCCCTTGCATAGGAAATCACTGCGGAATGAAGTCTGGCAATATCGCCCATCAGGTAATAGAAACCGTTTCCCGCCACTCTTCTGGCCGCGTCCAGATCAATACCGTTAAACCGCTCCATAATATCTGTGTGGTAAGGAATCTCAAAATCCGGCACCACGGGCTCACCGAACCGCTCCACTTCCACGTTCTCACTGTCGTCCCTGCCGATGGGCACGGTTGGGTCGATGATGTTGGGAATGGTCATCATGATTTTGGTAATCTTCTCAGAAAGCTGTCCTTCCTTTTCCTCAAGCTCCGCCAGACGCGCGGAATTGGCGTTGACCTCCTGCTTCACGGTCTCCGCCTCATCCTTCTTCCCCTGGCCCATCAGCATGCCAATCTGCTTGGACAGCTTGTTGCGGCTGGCCCTTAAATCATCGGCTTCCTTCTGTGTGGCCCTTGCCTCCGTGTCCAGTGAAATCACTTCGTCCACCAGCGGCAGCTTGCTGTCCTGGAATTTATTCTTAATGTTCTGCTTTACAATGTCCGGGTTCTCTCTTACGAATCTTAAATCTAACATGGTATTCCTCCTGGATTTCCTTGATATAATACCTTCCAATTCTGGACAGGTATTCCTGTACTGTTAAAGAGTATATAACATTTTACCATGAAATAAAAGCCCTTTTTCTGTTTTTCCTGCTGCTGTTTTCCTGCTGCTGTTTTCCTTCCGCCTCCCTGCTGTACCGGCATACGCCGTCCACGTAAGTGGCTTCCACCGGAATGCCGGCCAGCTCCTCAGGAGAGGTCTCAAAGGGATTGGCTCCCAGTATCACAAAATCTGCCAGCATCCCTGGCGCAATCCGCCCCTTCACTTCTTCCTCAAAGGATGCGTGGGCGCCCTCCACGGTAAAGGAATCCAGGGCCTGCTTTATATCCAGTGCCTGTTCCGGTAGGTATGGGCCCACATGGTCCTTCACCGTTGTCCTGGTGACCGCGCACTGTATTCCCTTCATCACATCCGGCAGCTCTACCGGGCAGTCGGAGCCGTTGGAGGCATGGGTGGTTTCATAAAGGGTCCTGAAATGATAGCTGGACGCCGCCCTCTCCTTTCCGATTCGTTCCTCCACGATGTGGATGTCATAATCCAGGAAAATAGACTGGAAGTATGCGTGCAGGGACAGTTTCGCAAATTTATCAAGCTGGTCCGGCCTAGTAATCTGGCAGTGGACAATGCCGTGCCGGTGGTCCTTTCTGGGACACTGGGAAAGGGCCTTTTCGTAGGCTGCCAGGATATCATCCAGAATTCCGTCCCCTATGGCATGGACGGCCACCTGCATCCCATGGGAATTTGCATATCCCACCATGTCCTCGAACTGTTGTCTGGTGAAAATGGGAATTCCCCGGGTGGAGGCATCGTCTGCATAGGGCTGGCTGAGATAGGCGCTCCTGGCTCCCAGGGAACCGTCTCCCAGCATTTTAAGGGGACCAATCTTAAACCAATGATTTCCCCAGCCCGTGTTATATCCTTTTTCCACGAATCCCTTCAGCACATCCAGATTCGTAAACTGGGACTGTTCATAAACCCTGACTGTCATTCTTCCCTCTGCGTCCAGTTCCCGGTATGCTTCCAGCACCCGTTCATAGGGCACATTGTTAAAAGCCAGCAAATCGTCTGTCTGGGATGAAGTGACTCCATAACGGTTGAGAGCCTTGGACGCTGCCAGTATCATTTCCTTTATGTCCTCTTTGGCGGGCTCAGGCAGGCATCCGTAGATCAGGTCCATTGCATTTTCCCGGAATATTCCGTTGGGCTCCCCGCTTTCGTCCACCTCATAGAGCCCGCCTTCCACCTGGGGCGTGTTTCCTGTGATTCCTGCCAGATGAAGGGCCATGGTATTCACCACACAGGCATGGCCGCAGGTTCTTGTGAGGCAGATAGGGTAATCTGTGGATATCATATCCAGATCATGACAGTTGGGAAACCGCTTTTCATCCTCAAAGTAATCGTGATTCCATCCCCTGCCCCTTACCCAGGCGCCGGGCTTTGGGGATTGTTCCCGGATAAATTCCTTCATATATTCCTTCATCCCGGCCAGGGAGTGGGTGTGCTGTGACAAATCCGCTGCGCGTAAGGCATTTCCGTAGTTCAAAAGGTGCATGTGGGAATCATTAAAGCCCGCGCACACAAACCTTCCCTTTAAGTCCTTTACTTCATCTCCTGATTCCTTCATGGCCAGGGCGTCCTCGTCGGTGCCTGCGCAGACGAACCTTCCATCCTCCACCACAAAGGCCTGGCACAGGGGAAGCTCCCCTGTGTATACGGCTCCATTCCGGTATATTGTCCTCATGTCGTCCCTCTCCTTATTCCGTCTTCTCCAGCTTCTTTTTATCCTCATAGAACAGCGGCATATCCCTATCTTCCAGTGTTCCGATATTCATATAGCGGGCCTTGTAATCCTTCAGAAGCCTGAAATATGTGCCTGACAGGATAAGCACGACGAACACATTGATGAAAGTTGGGATACCGCTGGTGATGTCCACCAGGGTCCATATGCTCAAATCACCTACATGAATCAGGTAAAGGGTAAGTAAAAAGGGAGGAAGGGCATAAAAATACTTAAACATGCGCAGCAGCCATTTCTTCACCGTGGGATGGTTCATGGCCAAATGACGCAGAGTCGCCTCATAGTACACATACCAGCCTCCGGAAGTGGTCACGGAGAAAATCACCATGGTGGCCGTCATAAACACGGTGCCGAAAAATCCCAGATTGTGCTGGAACACATTGAGGGCAAGAGTTGCATTGGTTGCCCCGGAGGTCCATTCACCGGTAATCAGCACGCTGAGCGCTGTAATAGTACACACAATAAAGGTGTCCACAAATACCTCAAAGGAGCCCCAGAGTCCCTGCTCCACGGGATGGCGTGTCTTGCTGGAGGCGTGGACCATGGGGCTTGTACCCCAGCCGGCCTCATTGGAATAAACGCTTCTCTGCATTCCGGTGGCAATGGCCTTGGACACCGTGACTCCGGCAAATCCGCCCATGGCGGCTGTACCCGTAAAGGCCTGGGTAAAGATGGAGCCAATGGTGGGAATCAGGTTGCCGATGTTCAGCACAATGATTAGCAGGCCGAAAATCAGGTACCCCAGACTCATAACCGGCACCAGCTTCACAAATATCTTGCTCAAATTCTTAACGCCTCTCCAGATCAGGGCATAGATAAACACCACCAGCAGCAGGGATGCCAGTTCCTGGGGAATGCCAAAGGACTGGGCCAGCACTTCTGACGTGGTAAAGTTGGATGCGCTGATAAAGAAGGTGGAGAATATGCCAAGGCCGAACACAAAGGCCAGAGGAAGCCATTTCTTACCCCAGTGGCGCTCCTCCCCAAGACCGTACTCCATGTAATAGGTAGGTCCTCCGTATGGATTTCCCTCCTCGTCCGTACGGCGGTAATACACGGCCAGCGTAACCTCCACCTGCTTAATCAGCATGCCCATGAAGGCTGTCAGCCACATCCAGAACACTGCTCCAGGTCCGCCTGTGGTGACGGCTGTCGCCACTCCGGCGATATTGCCAAAGCCCACAGAACCGCCTACAGCCGTTGCAATCGCTTCATAAGGGCTTAAAAGTCCCTTGTCGTTTTCATCGGCGGCATGGTCCTTTCTCAGGATGCATCCAAGGGTCCTCTTAAAGATGTACCCCAGGTGGCATACCTGGAAGAATCTGGATCGGACCGTCACGTAGATACCCGTAATGATGATGAGCGCAATCAGAGGAGGCCCCCATATGATTTCACCGTTTAACCAGTTTAAAAATTCTGTCATTTTCTTAATTCCCCCTATTGGTCCTGGATTGCGATACCATGGCGGCCCATGGGGCACTGCCAGACACGTTCCGGCACTGTACAGAAAAAGCAATGACCCCAGGCCATTGCTTTCCATAATCATGTATCTGCTTAAGAAAATCCAGCCAATAGCGCCACCACTTTAAAAGTGAGAGTATGCAGCCTGTTTGACTGCATCCCAACACATTCCGCCGGCAGACAGAATCTGTTTCGGCAGTAATCCCTTTCCCTGTGTTCTCCGGCCTGCCGGCCTCCGGGACAAAAATCCCCGCTGTCGGCCACCCTGTGGATGGCATCCATTATCACACAGATACTAATGCTTACCGCGCCTCTATCGCATCCTATATTTTAACATTGCCTTAACATCATACTATTTAAAGCTAAAGCTGTCAACGTTTTTCGACATTTCCCGGCCGGCCCTGACTGTCCGGACTGTCTGCGCGTTCCGCCAGCTTTCCCGCCTCATGTCTGCTGTCCGCCGCGCGGACCAGCACATCCATCAGTTCCTCAAAGCACACGCCATTGGCAATGGGGATGTCAAGCTCCTCCGACCTGGCGATGCAGGCTTTTACAAATGAGGCCGCCAGACGCACAGCGCTGTCCAGGCTCCATCCCCTTACGGCAGCAGCCGACACAACGGAGGAAAATACATCCCCTGTTCCCGGCCGCTCATGGCCCACCCGCCTGGTTCTGGGGAAAGCTGTCCTCTCGCCCTCTGCCACCACATTCATGATGAAGCCGCCCTGGTTTACACCTGTAATGACCACGCATTCCGGTCCCATGGCCTGGATTTCCCCGGCCAGCTCCCCCAGCTCTTTCCTGCTCCATCCATCCCCGCGGTAGGTCCGTCCGGTCAGGATACACGCCTCTGTCAGGTTTGGAGTCACGATATCACCCATGGATACCAGCTCCTTCATACGGCTGCACATAGCCGGTGTATAGGTGGCGTAGGTTTCCCCGTGGTCCCCCATAATGGGGTCTATAATTACCTTTGTGTCTTCCTGCCTGAACTGCCGTATGACATCCATCACAATCTCAATCTGTGCTTCGGAACCCAAAAAGCCGCTGACAATGCCGTCAAAGGTCAGCTCCAGCTCCTTCCACTTGTGAATAAACTCCCCCATCTTCTCCGTATAGTCGTCAAAGAAATAGACAGGAAAACCTGTGTGGTTGGATAAAATGGAGGTGGGTATGGGGCAGCACTGGACCTTCATGGCAGATAAAATGGGAATAGCCACTGTCAGGGAACAGCGGCCGTATCCGGATAAATCATTAATCATGGCAATCTTTTTCTGTCGGTAAACACTCATGTCAAATCTCCTGTCATCTGAACCGGTCAAAAAACCCGGCCCTTATAAGTGTACTGCGAAGGGGCATGTAGATGACCACCGCCGCGGCAGCAGACATCACCGCATTGATGGAGGTGGAGGCAATTGTTTCCAGGCCAGCACCCAGCTCCGCTGCCGGTTTGCCCAGAATCGCCAGCTTGTAATAATAACCCACCAGCGGGTCAAATATCACGTTGAACAGCAGACCGCAGACAGAGGCCGCCACCACGAAACGGAACACATGGCCCTTATCAGAGCTCTCATTGATTCTGCCGATTTTGTGGGCCACCAGACCGGTTATCAGGCCGATACAGAGCTTTAGCAGGAAGGTCTTTGGCGCGTATACCACATAGATGGGGTCAAATAAATCCCCAATGGTCATTCCCAGGGCCCCGCCCAGTCCGCCGTAAAAGCCCCCTAATATCAGAGCTCCCAGGACACAGACCGCGTTGCCCAGATGGATGGAAGTGGCGTCGCCTCCGGGAAGGGTAATCTTAATCTGTAAAAATGTAAAAACCACATAGGATAATGCCGCAAACAGGCCGGTCAGGGCCAGCTTGTAGATACGGCCGTCCTCCAGGCTCCTATGGCCTGCTGTCACTGCACTGGATGTCTTCATATAAATTCTCTCCTCATATTGTATATTTCTTTCCGCATGAACTGCATTCATTCATGCCACCTATGGTATCACTAAGGTGGAATGTTTTAAATATCCAGTTTGAGAAGTTTTGGCCAGTCCAGTTCATCAAAATCAAATTTCTGTATCAGAATTGTCAGTCGTGGGATTCCACCACAATCAGAACCCCGTCCGTGAAGGTAATGGTACCTTCCTCCCCCGCAAGCTCATTGCTGATGCAGAGACTTGTCCCTATCTCAATGTCCTTCTCATGGAGAGGATACTTAAAGCCGGTGAGAGTAATGCCTCTGACCTCCTGGGTAAGCGGCAGGAAGGAAATATAATTTCCCCAGGCCTCATTCCTCTTAAAGGTCCGTTCCCCGTCAATGAGGTAGATACGGTTCTGGCTGTCCAGGATATATGCCTCCATTCCCTTTTGCAGGCAGGGAAACAGCAGATGGATGTTGCCCAGCGTATGGTCCATGCGGCCGCCGGTGGCCCCCAGCACAACCACCTCGGAACACCCTGTGGCCTGGGCCTTTAAGAGGGCCAGCTCCGTGTCTGTCTCATCCTTTTCCGGCTGGCGGGCATCCCATACAATATGTTCCATCCTCCTGTAATATGCCAGTACCTCCGGCTTTACCGTGTCAAAATCACCCACTATCATATCCGGTTCCAGTCCCAGGGCTTTCACGGCCTCCAGTCCCGCATCCACCGCAATGATTTTATCAAATGTTTCCTGTCCCAAAAAAGAACCGGCGAAGGACAGGTCCAGTTTTCCGCCGGTTATAATCAGACAACGCTTCATTTCTCATATTCCTTTAAAATATCCATAAATTCTCTTGTTCTGGCAGACGGATCCCGGCCAAAAACAGCGGAACCAGCCACAAATATATTGGCGCCCGCGTCTATGATTTCCCGGACATTTCCCGCGTTTACGCCGCCGTCCACCTGGATGTCCGTCTTTAACCCCTGCTCATTCAGCATGTTTCTGAGTTCGCGTACCTTGTTAAGGGTATAAGGGATGAACTTCTGGCCTCCGAAACCGGGATTCACGGTCATGATAAGAACCATGTCCAGCTGCCCGAGGATGCACTCCAAGGAACGCACCGGAGTGGCGGGATTTAAGGCAACGCCGGCCTTCAGTCCGGCTTCCTTAATCTGGTTCACCACACGGTCCAGATGTGTGCAGGCCTCGGCCTGGACTGTTATGACATCCGCCCCGCAGTCCTTCATATCCTCCACATAGCGTCCCGGCTCCTCCACCATCATATGCACGTCAAAAACAGCCCTGGTGCAAGGGCGCAGGCTCTTGATTACCGGCATGCCGAAGGAGATGCTGGGCACAAAGGCCCCGTCCATCACATCCAAATGAAGATACTCGGCACCTGCCCCGTACACTCCTTCACCTGTTCCCCCAAGCGGGTAAAATCAGCCGCAAGAATAGACGGCGCTAATTTGTAATACATGTCTAGTACCTCCTTTTATTTTTCAGGTCCTCATACATGAGGATGTAATTGTCATACCGGCCGCGGCTCAGCTCCCCCCGCTTAAGGGCTTCCTTCACGCCGCAGACCCGCTCTCCCACATGGACGCATCCCAGGAATTTGCACTCATCCTCATATGGCCCGAACTCCGGGAAATAATGTTTCAGTTCTCCGGGTTCCAGAAAGTCAATGAACATGGAGCTGAATCCCGGTGTATCCATCATGTAGGTTTCCTCTTCCACATAAATCAATTCAGAATGACGGGTGGTATGGCGCCCCCTCTCAATCTTGCGGCTGATATCTCCCGTCTCCATGGAAGCCTGGGGCTGGATGCGGTTGGTCAGTGAGGATTTTCCAACGCCCGACGGCCCTGCCAGCACTGAGGTTTTTCCTCTGAGAAATTTTCTCATTTCTTCCAGTCCCGTATCGTCGTAGGTGCTGACAAAGTGGACCTCATACCCTGCCCTCTCATAGATGGCGCGGTACTTATCCACAAGCCCGGCCTCCCCCAGATCAACCTTGTTAAAACAGATGGTGACCGGCACGCCCTGAATTCCCATCATCACCAGAAAACGGTCCAGAAGATTCAGATTGGGTTCCGGATGAGTGATGGCAAACACTACCAGGGCCTGGTCCACATTTGCCACAGCCGGACGTATGAGAACGTTGGAACGGGGAAGGATGGCGTCAATATTGCCTTCCTTCTCCTCCTCATCCAGAACAGAAAACTCCACATTGTCCCCCACAAGGGGTTTGATTTTGCGGCTGCGGAACACCCCCTTTGCCTTGCACTGGTACACATGGTTCCTGCCGTCATTGACGTAATAAAAGCCCGCAATTCCTTTGATTATCTTACCTGTCATATACGCCTCTTATCCTACCGGGAAAAATGCCACCGGATAGGACTTGATTACTGTTAAATTATCTGCATCCACCACTTCCACCATACCGCTGTCCACGCCGTACGCCCCTTGATTCTGGGGAATACCACGGGTACGGTCTGGGCGCCCACAACCAGCCTTGGACTCATAAGGGTCGTATAAACAGAAGCGCCCTCATCATTGGTCTGGTTCAGGCGAATCAGCACGCGCACGCTGCTGGTCTGGGAAGCCGGTCCTATATAGTTGCTCAGGGAGCATGCCTCGTCAATGGAGCCGATGTAATACCGTTCATCTGAAGCCTGGGTCTGTGCAGGCTTCCCGCTGACCACATAGTCCACTGCCGTGCCCGGTGGAAGTATGGTTCCCGGAAGCTCTGACTGGCTGATAATCAGGCCCTCCTCCACCGTATCGCTGGCTTCCACGGTTACATTGCCTGTCAAGAGTCCTGCTCCTGCCAGAAGGGCGTCCGCGGATGTGGAGGTCTGTCCCTGAAGATTGGGAACCCGTCCCTCCACGTTCTGTGAACCCTTGCTCACATAGAGGCTGACGCTCTCGCCTACCTTCACCACCTGGGGGCTGAAACGAATCACATTGCCCTTTATGACAGTGTCGCTGTTCTCCTCTCTGACCTCTACAGTCAATCCCTTCTGCTCCAGCAGAAGCCTGGCATCCTCCCCTGTCATCTGGGTCAGGTCCATGGCATTTAAGTCCACCTTATCGCTTCCCTTGCTGATGGTCACTCCCACGGTACTCCACTTCTTCACCACCGTTCCTGCCAGGATATCCTGGCCCATAACCTGGCCTTCCGCATAGTTATCGGAATACTCGCTGCCTGTGACCTCCATCACCAGGCTGCTCTCCTTCAGTTTTTCCCTGGCCATATCCTGGGGCAGTCCCAGGACGCTGGGCATATTTATCTGGTCCTCCGTGTTGATGTCCACCACGGTGGTGGAACCTTCGGTGGTCACGGCAACGGTCTCTGTGGCAGGCTTACTGCTGCTCTGCCTGAAAAGCCCGGTGAGTCGTGAAAATACAAACAGCACCACTGCCACGATAATAATGGCGGCCACGATGCCAAAGGCCGTGATGATGCGCTCAAACTGAGTGCTTACATCATCCCCATCATTCTTTTTCCGGGTGTGGATGCGCCCGTCTTTTTTGTGCTGATCCCTGGACCGTTTTCTGTCCGGATGCTCCGTCTGTTCCTCCTCCGGTTCCTCAGGGGTCTCCTCAGGATAGGTCTTCCTGCCTTCTTGGATGCTGTTCAGCTCTTCCCTTGTGATGGGCCTGGTCTTGCCAAACTCATCCTCTTCCCCGTCCTTGCGGGCATAAATGTCCGCGTCCGGATCCATCAGGGCGGTCCGCAGGTCCTCAATCACATCCGCTACACATGAATAGCGGCGGTCCGGGCGTTTCTGGGTACATTTTAATATAATCTGCTCCAGGGCGCGGGACATGTCCGGCACGCACTGGCCGGGCGGTGTCACCGGTTCTTCCAGATGGGCCAGGGCCACCGTAACCGTGTTATCCCCCTCAAAGGGCACACGTCCGGTTACCATCTCATACATGGTAATACCAAAGGAATAGATGTCGCTGCGCTCGTCGCAGTAGCCTCCCCTGGCCTGTTCCGGCGAAATATAGTGGA